>Ga0315274_10002180_pt1 | contig 29763 bp, 28 predicted proteins | sample YL17G02_20_MG_FD_203700 | JGI IMG/M metagenome (GOLD analysis project Ga0315274, IMG submission 203700) | Sediment microbial communities from Yellowstone Lake, YNP, Wyoming, USA - YL17G02_20 | ecosystem: Environmental > Aquatic > Freshwater > Lake > Sediment | place: USA: Wyoming | collected...
CTTCTAATGAAGATGGCTGAACCACCGAAGCTCCTCCAAACAAACAACTTAATTCCTAATGGAGGAACTTCTAAAATGAAGAAAATGATTGCAGTTTGCGTTATGCTTTCCATGCTCATGTTCTCCGCCAACGCCATGGCAGATTCCAATGCTGCTGCTGGTGCCACCGCTGGTGCCACCGCCGGTTCCGCAGTTAATGGGGACATCGGCAGCAACAACGTTTCCAACGACCATCGCGGTTTCGCAGTTCCTGGTGGAGTTCAGTTTGGTCCAGTGATCAACTACTTCACCAAGCCCCTGCCCAGTGCAGGTTTTCAGCCAGTGGAAGAGATTCTGATGTATGGCTGCTTTTTCACCGAGGGCGCCCTGGAAGAGCTGGCTTCTGGTGGGGGAACGGATGCTTCACTGAAAGTCGTGAACGCAGCTCTGATGGCCAAGCTTGATGCCGATGGTAAGACCCGCTGGATCAAAATCGTGATTCAGAAGGCTCCGCTTTCCGGCCTGAAGTTCAAGGGGTTTGTGACCGCCACGTCCGACAGCATGGATGCTACCATGGTGCAGGTCATGGGCAAGGCCGCATTGGAAGCTCTGAAGAAGGGTGCCAATGTCATTCACTTCACCGCTCAGGGTGCTGTGCGTGATGCCTTCTCCAGTGGTTGGGGTATTGGGTTCGGTTCCACCTTCGCCAAGATGTACAACAACAGCGAGGGGCAGGACATCTCCGGTGTGGGTTACGCTGGGATGGGGTATTCCAAGGCCAAAGCCGGTATGAGAGATATGCCGTGGCTCCAGGGGTTCGCTCTGGTTGACGATTCCCTAGTGTACCCGAAGCTGGAGACCGCTCCGGCTGTGAAGAAGGCCGAAGCTCCAGCTGTAAGTGCTCCGGCGAAGAAGGCCGATGCGGCGCCAGCGGATACTCAGACGGGGAATCACGTTCCCAAGAAGAGCTAATTCGCTGTAACAAGAAGTAACTAGAAGTGTTAAGTGAAAATGAAGGGGGAGAGTTAGTTCACTCCCCCTTCATTTTTTTTAAGATTTTATTTTATTTTTTTGGAACATAATTAAAATTTTAATGAAAGGAATCTTATATGAAAAATTTATCTGACGTGAAAATTTTGGTTGTTGGCGATCTTATGCTTGACAAATATACTATAGGTAATGTAAATAGAATATCTCCTGAAGCTCCCGTTCCTATTGTAAATATAACTAATGCATATGAGGTTCTTGGCGGATGTGGTAATGTGGCATTAAATTTGAAAAATCTTGGAGTTCAAGTTTCATGCTTGGCTTCTGTAGGAGACGATGTCTATGGTAAAATGATTAAGCATCTCCTTGAAGATAATGGTATTACTTCTTACGTTAAAACATTAAGCAGACTTACAACTGTTAAAGAAAGAATTGTAGCTGGAGCTAGACAAATTCAAATGCTCCGTCTTGATTGGGAAGTTATTGAACCAATCAGTTATACATCGTTATGTTTGTCGATAGATGAATTAAAAGAGCAGGAATTTAATTTTGTCATTATATCTGATTACGCAAAAGGATTTATTAGTTATGAACTAGTTGATGCATTAAAATATTTACGGGCTCCAATTATAGCAGATCCAAAACCTAAGAATATTTACAATTATTCGGATATCTTTATGATAACTCCTAATAAAAAAGAATTTGAAGAATTGCATGAAAGTAAAGATCACGCATTATATACATTAGTTACTCTTGGTCGTGAAGGAATGAAATTATATGAGTCTGGAGTTTCATTACCAAAATATATTAAATCAGATTCAGTAGAAGTTTTTAATACTGCTGGCGCCGGCGACGTCTCTGTGGCGGCTATTACAGTTGCTATGGCTATAGGTTTTACTCCTTATGATGCGGCGGTTATTTCAAATGCCTGTGCTAGAGAATCAGTAACTCATGTGGGAACATGTACTATAAATAAAAATATTTTTGACCTAGAGGTTAAAAAGTTAAATGAAGCATTCGGAAGAAACTAAAAGAAAAATTAGTAAAAAATTAAAAGGAAGAAAGCTAACAGAAGAACACAAAATTAAACTTTCTTTAATAAAAAAAGAAAAAGGAGTTTGGAATAAAGGAATTCCGCATACTGAAGAAACAAAGGAAAAAATAAGCAAAATATGTAAAGGAAAAAATAAAGGAAGAATTTTTAGTGAAGATCACAGAAGAAACATAGGAAAATCTAGGCTTGGTAAAAAACATAATGAAGAAACTAAATTAAAATGTAGTATGGTTAATAAAGGACGAATTTTATCTAAAGAACATAAAGAAAAAATTAAACATACCGGAAATAGCAACGGAGCTTGGAAAGGAGGATATTCATCTAAAAATATTCCTTTATATGATACTTATTTTAACAAAATAGGTTTTATAGAAGAATGTAGAAGAGACCCAAAAGATTTAAATATTTTACAAACAAAATGCACATATTGTGGTGAATGGTTTAATCCAATAACAACCCAAATTTATGAAAGAGTTAGAGCTTTAAATGGAACTTCTGGTGAAGGTAGATTATATTGTTCTAATAAATGTAAAATTGCATGCCCTATTTATAAAAAAATTTTATATCCAGAGGGTTATAATCTAAATCCATCTAGAGAAGTTCATGCAGAACTTAGGAAGTTAAGATTCGAAAAAGATAATTATACTTGTCAAAAATGTTTTAAAAATAAATCTCAACTGGACGTTCCATTACATTGCCACCATAAAGAAGGTATTAGATGGAACCCTATTGAAAGCGCTGACATTGATGCTACAATAACTTTTTGTTCAACTTGTCATTTAAAAGTTCATCAACAAACTGATTGCGGGTATAATGATTTAAAATGTAAAGAAGTTATCAAGTCAATAAATTAAGAACAAAATACAAATTACCCCTTTATATGGAGATTATTATGGGAGCGTATAAACTATTAACAGAGGAAAAGACCTACCTTCAAATGTTGAAAGAAAAAGTGGCTAATGAGTCTTCTGCTTTAATTTCTGGTGGAGCAGGTGCTGGAGCAGGAACTGGAATTAAAGGTGCCGGTAGTGCAATTATGAGAGGAGCAGGTGCTGGAGCAGGAACTGGAATTAGAGGTGCAGGTTATCCTATAAGAAGAGAAGAAGAAGATGAAACAGCAGATGCTGACGAAAAACTTCTTATTGATAAACCAATAGCTGATAAAGACGGAGATGAAAAAGAAAAAAAAGAAAAGGAAAAAGTTGAAGAACAAAAAAGACAATTGGCAGCTAGAGCAAGAAGTTCAAGACCACCTGGTCCCTGGTCCAGGTAGTTTTAAATAAACAAAGAAGTAATACTGGAGAATGTTTGTGAACTGGCGAAGCTTTTTAAAAATACCAATCCTACAATATAATTGTTCCCGCCGTTTAAAAAATCTAAATTTAACCCACCCTAGTTCTATATATATTAATAAATGAAGAATTAACCTTTATCATTTTTTTAGGAGGGTGGATGAATGGTTTTATTTTAAAGTCACTGTTTGGAAGAATAGGCCTTTTTATATGTTTTGTAATTTTAGTTTTTTATTTTAACACTAGTTTCTATAGCAAAATAGAAACAATAGATTTTAAGTATTATTTAGTTGCCCCTTTGGTTGAAGAAAGTTTTCGAGCGCTATCTATAATAATTGGCTTCCCTATATTATATACTGCTGGGTTAGCCTTATTAGAATTTTGCTTGAAAATAGAACAGAATTATTTAAAAGAATGGTTTGACTTTGATTATGTTCTTATTAGAATTATTTGTATTATAGTTCATTTTATTTTTCTATATATACAGTTATGGGCATTTTCTATTGCAAAAAAATATGATAACCCATGGATATTTTTTATTGGCATCTTATCTGCTATCGCCACTCATTTCTTATGGAATTCCCAAGTGTCTATTTTAGTAATTTCACTTATTTTCTCGTAAGGAGGAATCTTTTGCTAACAATTGAACAAACTGGTCCGAAGATGTGGTCTCTTATTTATGGAGAAGAAGGGGTAAACATTAAGTTACAGGCATCATCTATCACAAATAAATTTAATATCATCATGGATTTCATTCGGAGGCTTTCTGAACTTCATGGAGACACATTTGATAAATGGTTAATTGCCTTTATTAAAAATTGTGGGAATGAAGAAACCAGAGCTTCCGTAGTTTCCAAAAATGTTGATATAATTAAAACATATTGTGACCAATATATGGATGCTATACCAATTGATTATACTAAATTTGTAGATGAAAGCAAAGCCAAGAAAAATTCTATTTTATTTTCAGCTGTTGAAATTAAAGAAATAATTCGTTTATCTTTATATTTAAAGATTTATTCTTTGATTTCAAATAGTGATGGAGTTCATCTTGGAAAAAGATTACACAAAGAAATTTATAATAAATTTGCTAGTCATGTTTTAGAAACTAAAATAGCATCTAAAATATTTGATGTTGTAAAAACAAAAACTTTTAGATATAATCTTACTGACAGATTTATGTGGGATTATATTAAATCAATTCAATGTAAAGATATTGGTAGTCATATTATTGAAATATTTAATTTTATTATGAATAATATTATTGTGCTATGTGAAGAAGATAAAAATCCAATTACATACTTTGTTGGTGTTATTGATGAATCTGTTAAGTGGTTCTTAAGATCTGTTTATAAGGGCACAGTCGTTTATGATGACGAGATTGCCACAGAAGATATTCATGGTATGAATATTAACAATCTAAGAACATACAGTTTCAATGATACCTTAGGAAGATTAAAAAGTATCGCATTTGAAAAAATTTATGAAAAAATAGAACGTGATTCTATTTTATCAATGGGGGATGCTGCTTCGGATGATAAGTCTATTATTGAATTTACAAATAGACTCTCAACTATTCTCTTTATTTCGCCTCTCTGTCATTGTTTAGTTTATCCAATTCTTTCACAAATGACTCAAATTTCATATATCCATTTTAAAACTATTTCTCCAGAGCATGCAGCGATCTTATCATATTATACAGGAAGGATGCTACAAAAAGTATTCAAGAGCGACTATAGAAATTTATTTGATTTATTAGATTATTATCCTCTTACCTCACCTTCAATCAATACAACTTATAAAATTAAAGCGGTACATGATTTCATAAAAATTCAAGATCAAACTCAAAACTTCTTTGGTTTCAATACAAAAATACCTCCGCATAAAATGCTATGCCATTTTATTGGAAGAGTATCTAGAATAAATTTTTGTCAGCTTCTAACAGGGCAAAAGTTATCTGGTATACCATTAAGTAAAGTTGAAGTTGATATGGTTAATTTCTTTACCAAATTCTTTGCTGGTGAAATGAAAGGAAAAATTGTAGAGTTAACAGCTTTAATGAATGCTGATTTCTAAAGAAATTTAGGGGGAATTTAATTCTTTCCCCCTAAATTTTTTTTGGTTTAAGAAAAAATTTTAAGAACAAATTAAAAATGTATGGTGATCGTCTATTTTGGAGGAGTCTAACATGGAAAGTAAATTTAATAAATTACAAGAACTAATTAGATTAGCGAGTAATAGCCTACTAACAAAAGAAGATAAATTTAAATATTTAGAAAACCCAAACTTAAAAAAAGCACTTTATCAAAAATTTCCAGAATGTTTTATTTCTATTAACAAAATTGGGCGTGACACCGGAACATATATTCTTCCTTTATGTAATAGAGCAGGGTTTATGGATACAGATGTAATTAAGATTTCTATTGAAGTTGTTACTCGATTAATGTCTGATCCAACTGGATCATATGATGTTAATGAATTAACTACTATTCTAGATAAGTTAAATAGATTACAACGAAGATATGAAAAGGAAATTCCTAAACCTGCGGAAGAAGCTGGTAGAAAAGCAGTAGTTACTAGAATGTTTAATAATATCAGACAACACTTAATGGTTATTGGGCCTAAAAACGATAACGATTGGACAAATAATTAATGAATTTAAAATTACTAGATATTAATAAATTTATTAAAGGTTTAGTTCCGGTTACTTCAACCGAGTTAAAAACTAGATCTAGAGAATATTCTCCCGATGGTTTATTCTCTGAAAAGATTTTTGGTGTTGAAGGTTCCATGGATAGATCTAGAAAATTTTCATATATTAATTTAAATACATTTGTTATTCATCCTTCTGCATATAGACTTCTTATACGCATTGACAGAAGATTAGAAAAATTCTTTTCTACTGAACAAGCATATTCTATTGATAGTAAAGGAAATTTAGTTGCTGATGATAAGAATGGTGTTTCTGGACTTCAAACATTTATTCGTATTTTTTCTACAATTAAACTAAAAGGTGAGACAGAACAGAGAGATAAAATTGTAAAGTTATTAACTGGTAATAATAGATTGGATACTCTTTTTATTGATAAGATACCAATCATTCCTCCTGAACTAAGACCAATGTATGAAGATGAAAAGGGAGAAATGATGCTTGATGAACTAAATAATTATTATATTAGTATTATGAGAAAAGCAAGCCAAATTAAGAGTTTAGGAAATAGATCAGGATCATTATTTGATCTATTAAATTTTCACCTTCAACAAGCAGTTAATGAGCATGATAAATTCTTAAAAACTAAAATAGCTAAAAAGTCAGGTTTAATTAGAGCTAATATGCTTGGTAAAAGAGTTGACTTTTCTGCTAGAGGTGTTATTACACCAGGTCCCGATTTAAGGGTTAGCGAAATTGGTGTTCCTCTTAGAATGGCGGTTGCTTTATTTGAACCATTTTTGATTAACTATTTTTTATTCTCAAATAAATATCCGCATAAAAAAGAATTAGAAGCTGAAGTTAAAGCATTCGCTGAAACTGATCTATCTGTTGATTCATTAAAAAGAGTTTTGAAATCTACAAAAACTGGGGATGATATCCCAAACACCCTGAGAACGCTCCTATTCGATGCTTGTGAAGTTGTGATGAAGGGGAGGGTTGTATTGGCGAAACGCGACCCTGTGTTACATGACGGGGGCTACGCAGCGTTTTATCCCAAGTTAGTTAATGGAAATACTATTCGCATTTGCACTTTACAAATTGGAGGATTTAACGCTGATTTTGATGGCGACCAGATGGCGCTTTTCCATCCATTAAGTAATGAAGCACAAGATGAAGCTAAAAAAAGAATGATGAATGGAGTTGGTAGTAAACATACCACTCAAATAACATATGCAATTGATAAAGAAATGTGCGCTGGTTTATATGGAATGACCAAAGATATTAAAAATAATAATTCACCAGTTGCAGTAAATGATGAGATATTAATGAATGCCGTAGATCCATATATTCAAGTTGTTTTCAGAGGACACAAAACTACAATGGGGAGAGCTATTTTTAATAGAGCTTTTCCACCAGACTTTAAATTTATTGATATGGTAGTAACAAAAAAAGTGGTTAATGGTTTGATTCCAGAAGTCATTTCAAAATATGGAGAAGATCAAGCAAAGATAACTTTCTCAATGCTAGAAAGAATTGCTTTTAAATTTGCTACACTTATTGCTCCTTCCCTTTCTCTTGATATGGCAATTATGCCTGATTCAGTAGCTAGATTAACACAAAAATTATCAACTTCAACAACTGAAGAAGCTGACAAAATTTTAAAAGAAGCAGAAATAATAATGATTAAACAATTACAAGGTACTGGATTGGGAGATTTTGCTAATTCTGGAGCAGGAAAAGGATGGGATCAACCAAGACAAATGTTTGTAGCAAAGGGTATTATTGCTGATCCAAAAGGAAATATTCTTCCTGCAATTCAAGGTTCATTTGCTGGAGGATTGAATAATGCTGATTATTTTGCTGCAGCTGCTGGTTCTAGAAAGGGATTGGCAGATAGAACTTTAAATACTGCAGAAACCGGATATTTTACAAGACAACTAGTTTATGTATTAGCAACAGCAGAAGCAAGCCCTATAGTAAAAGATTGTAAAACTAAAAGATTAATTGATCTTACATTAACTGAAGATGTACTTAAGAGAGTTAAAGAAAGATTCGTAAATAAAAATAATAAAATTATAAAATTTGACCCATCTTTATTTAAGATTGGTGATACAATAAGTTTAAGAAGTCCGATTTTTTGTGAAAGTAAAAAGTTTTGTCATACTTGTTATGGAGGACTATTACAAAGACATAAAACTCCATATGTAGGTATTCTTGCTGGAGCCTCAATTGGAGAGCGTGGAACACAATTGATTATGAGAACCTTTCACTCTGGAGGCGCAGCAAAAATTGCAAAACATAATGTTTTACAAGAATTATTAGATAATGATCCATTAATTCATATTGACTTAAAGAAATATTTTATCCAAGAAGATGATAAACTTATAACCCTAAAACCTTGCAAAGTAACTCTTGATTTAGATAACTATGAAAATAATGATACTGTTGAAATAAAAGAAGGATCTATTTGGGTTTATCATTTATTAGCTAAAGTTGAATTTGATGATGCTATGTTTCATTTAATCCTTGATTACCCAGTTGAACTACAGGATGTAAAGAGTGAAAGAGTTGGTAAAAATTTAGTTATATGTGAATATGCTGAGAACGATATTGTAATAGAAGTTCCACTTGAAGTTGTTGAAATAAAAGAGCAAGTTAATTATGTCAAACGCTTATTAGGTGGAAAGGTTGTATACAGAGATCCTGGACACTTATTAACAAAACTTCTTAGAATTTATGGGGGAAGTATTTCTGATTTAGATTTAGTACACTTTGAAGTTCTAATTTCACAAATTTTAAGGGATAGAAAAAATCCAGCTCTTGCAGCAAGATTGGGTAAGACTTGGGATCCAATAATGATGAATGTTAAAAATACAGTATTTGCGCAAGGATTTGTCCAAGGTCTTGCATTTGAGAATGTTAATAAGGCCATTGAAACTGGATTAACTTCTGGAGAAGATATTGATCTATCTCTATTTGGGCGTATCATTACAGGAGAAGTAGTAGAATGATTAAATATCAAGCATTAACTCAATATAGTAGAGTTGTTGATAGTGTAATGTTTCCGCAGGATATAAAAAGTCCGTTTATGTTTTTATACTTCTCTGAAAACTCAAGTTTAGTTGATGATTATCCAAGATTAAAATTAAGAAAAATGGATTATAGATTTACTGTTATTCCAGTAACAAAAATTCCTGTTACTCGTTTAACTGGAGAACTTAGACAGCAATATAAAAGTCGTGGTTTATTATCATATAATTCAAATATGGTATATCCTAAAAATAAAAATGTTATTTTTGATATAAGCTACTACCTTAGTGAAATTGATGAAATTTATAAACCAAAAACTTATAGACAAAGAGCTGGGTATTTGTTAAAAAATATCTTGTTAAAATCCTTTTCATCGTTCACAGAAAATTATAAAAAGATTTTAGTATACTCAGTAGATTTAACAAAACCTTTAAATAGTTTCCCAAACAGAAAAATCTTTCCTATATTATGGCAATTAAAAGAAGAAGAAATATATTATGATGATGTATTATTTGTTTTATTAGATGGTGATGGCGCCAGATATAGATTATTGGTTAAAGAAAAAGATTATAATTTTGGTAGAGTTTATAACTATTTAAAAAATATTAGACCAATTAGCACAGAGGAAGAAAAAGAAGAAGAGGTTCAATCTGCTGCTGATAAGATAGTTGATAAAGTAAAAACATTAATTCCAGATGGAGATATAACTAAAGTTAAAAGTTCAGTTAGAACATTTTTGAGACAAAAACCCGATGAAATTGAAAAGATTAGAAATGATGAAATGGATGATGTTGATGTTAAAAAATTAACTATAGCTTCTATTTTTAATAAAACAAGCGGGGATTTAGATAGAGCTACTACGTTGGCTGCAACCGTTAATCCTAAAACTATCAATAATACTTTAACTAGAATTACAAAACAGTTTTCAGATGATATTCTTAAAAAAGAGGATCCAATAAATCATGATGAAAGTGTTATGGTTCAATCTTCAAATATTCCTGTTCTTGTTTCTAAAAAAACACCGGAGCATATATTTGAAAAAAGAAAAATTGATTTTGAATTAAATCTAAAAAAAGATATGGTTAATGCATTTAAGGTTCTTGAAAATAGAGATATTCCTTTGGTGTTTGATTCTTTAAAAGTTGAAGATAAACCACCTAGAGCTGGTGAATTAAATAAATCAGATGAAGCAACAATTATAATTAATCTAGCAGATAAAAAGAAAAAAATACATACTATTAAAATTGATATTCCAAAGATTAATCCTACTTCTGGAACATTTAGAGTTAATGGTAAAACTAAGTTGATGATTAATCAAATAGTTTTAAACCCAATTTGTTTTCCGAAGGTTTATGATTCAAAGTTTGAATCATCATATTCTAGCTTTCATATTTATAGTAAGAGAACAAAAAAACTAAAATATTTAGAAATCTATATGGGGTCATTTCGTTTACCATTTTCAATCCTTTTAATGTTCAGTTTTGGATTTGCTGAGACATTAAAGCAATATAGTATTGCATATCATATAGTAGATAAGAAACCCGATGAAAAATTCTTTATGCAAGCACCAAATGGTTCCTATATAGTATTCGATAAAGTTGATACTGAATTAAAAGAAGAACTAATAACATCTCTTATCAATGCAAAAATCAATACTTATAATACTAAACAAGAGTTTCTAAGTAAGAGTTACTTTAATGATATAATAATTCAAATGACAGGAAGAGTTGATTCAACATACTTGATTTCAAATAACTTAGATAACATTGTAGATCCTATTGTAAGACAGGTTTTGATCAATCAGCAATTACCTTTTGAGTTATCACAAATTATGTATTATATGGCTTCAAAAGTTGTTACTGGTTTTGTTCAAGATAGAAATGATATTACAAATCAAAGAATAAGAAACTCTGAAGTATTAGTCCACTTATCACAGAAACAATTATTAAAAACATATACTGAATACAGAGAGCAATATTTAGCTGGGAATGAGGACGCAAAATTAAACTTTCCTCAGCAAACAATACTAAGCCAATTTATTAACTTAGAGATTGTTCAGGATATGGAGTACGCCAATCCAGTTGAAGAAATGGCATCATTAACAAAGATTTCTCCTGTTGGTAAAACAGTTGGTGGTATCCCAGATAAGAGAGCAATTACACTTGATGCTAGAAACGTACATCCAACATATTTTGGTAATATTGATCCACTCGATACTTCAGAAAGTGATAATATTGGAATTACCCAACAATTAACGGTTGATGCGTATATTACTTCTGCCAGAGGATTGTTTGGAATTAAGCCTATATCAAATAATGAGAAATCAGGAATTCTTTCAACAACTCTTTCCATGGTTCCTTTTATTGAAAACAATGAAGGCGCTCGTATGATTATGACTGCAAACCAGTCAAAACAAATGCTGCCATTAAAAAATCCAGAAGCCCCAATTGTTCAAACCGGGTATGAAGGATTACTAACAAATGTTTTATCAGATAACTTTATTAAACGAGCTCCTTGTGGTGGTAAAGTTATTAAAATTACTGTAGACTTTATTGATATTTTATGTAAGGAAGGAAAAGTTTTTAGAGTTGAATTAATACCTCGGCATTTAAAATCTGGTTCTGGTAGAAATACTTTAAGCACTTTTACTCCTACTGTAAAAGAAGGGCAAGTTGTAAAATTAAAACAAATGATTGCAGAAGGTAGTTGTATCTCTGGTGGAACTATCTCCTTAGGAAGAAACTTAGCAGTTTGTTATATGCCATATAAAGGATATAACTTTGAGGATGGAGTTGTTATTAGTGATAGATTAGTTAAAGAAGATCAATTAACATCTTTACATGGAGTTGAAATTGAAGCAAGTATTGAAGATGGAGATAAGGTTTTATTTATTTCTGAATTGGGAAAAGAAACAAAAAAAGGAGAACCTTTACTAAGAAAAATTCCTGCAAATGTTGAAGAACTAATTTCAATTGATGAGGATCAAGATGAAGAATTAGATACATATGGTGGGCAAATTATTGTTAAAAGCCCAGGTGGTAAAATAGTTGATATTGAAATTCTATCAAATTTATCAGAAGAAAAATACCCGCTTCTTAAAGGTTTAATAAGCAGAACTGATAAAAAATATAAAAAGCCTGGTAAAGAGAAATATACAGATAGAGGTGTACCAATTCGTGGAATGGTTGTAAAATTTAAGGTTGAACAAGAACTTGGAATTGGCCTTGGGGATAAATTATGTAATCGTTATGGAAATAAAGGCATTATATCTTTAATTGAAAAAGCAGAATTGATGCCCAGAACTCCTTGGGGAGAATCTGTTGATATTGTAATAAATCCACTTGGTGTTATTAATAGAATGAATATTGGACAATTATATGAAGTCTATTGTGGATTTATTTCTAAAACAGTTTCTAACAAAATTTTACAAATGAAAAGTAGAACTGATATTATTAAGTTAATTGAACTTGTTACAAAAGGATTGGATACTTCAAATAATCAAAAGAATAGTATGATGTTTATTAATAATTTGAAAAAACTGTCTGACTCACAATTTAAATTGATGATAGAACAGACACGAACAAGCGGATTTATTCCAATTGTTATTCCTCCATTTCAAGGACCAAATTATAAACAAATTTTACCAGTATTGAGAAGTCTTGGATTAAAAGAAACTTACCATATGACTTTACCAGAGTTTCATACAAAGACAAGAAATCCAGTTCCATTTGGTTATACATATATTTCAAAACTAGAACATATTGGTGAATTTAAAGCCCATGCTAGATCAACTGGTCCAATGGTTGGAAAAACATTACAACCAACTTCCGGTAAAAGAAGAGAAGGTGGGCAACGTATGGGTGAAGGTGATACATGGGCATTGGCAAGTTATAATTGCCCAAAACTAATTTCAGAGTTCTTTGGACCATTATCAGATGATGGTAAAACAAAGAATGAAATGATAGCAGAAATTTATCAGACTGGTTCTGCAAAATTTAGAAAAACAAAAACATCCCCAACTAAAAGTTTGTTAAATGCATACTTTATTGGTTTAATGTTGAGTGACTAAAATGAAATGCGAATATGGTTGTGAACAAGAAGGATCATTTAAATTAAAAAATGGAAAATATTGCTGTTCAGAACGATTTAATTCTTGCCCAGAAGTTAGAAGAAAGAATTCAGAAAAAAATAAAATAGTTCAAAGTGGTTCTAATAACGGCATGCATGGAAAAAAACAAACTATAGAATCAAATAGAAAAAATAGTGAATCAAATAAAAATGTTTGGAAAGATAAAAATTCAATATTTAATACAATAGAATATAGAAAAAAACTTAAAGAATCTCTTATAAAAGTTGGAAAAAATAGAAGAAGAACAATCGAATATATAAATAGAAAATACCCATTTTTTTCTAAAATAGAAGAAATGAGATATAATCCTAATAAATCAGGGGAAAAAGAAATTCAAGTTCATTGTAAAAATCACAAATGTCCAAATTCAAAAGATAAAGGTGGATGGTTTACACCAACTAAAACTCAGATATACGAAAGAATAAGATGTATCGAACAACATGATTTAGATTACTCATATTTTTATTGTTCTGATGAGTGTAAAGAAATTTGCCCTTTATATAAATCACACGGGCAGGATCCATTTAAAGAACAAACTAAACTATATTCTTATGATGATTACCAAACTTTCAGATCTTTTGTCTTAGAACGTGATAATTATATTTGTCAATTTTGTGGTGAAAAAGCAACAGAAGTTCATCATGAAAGACCACAAAAACTAGAACCAGTTTTTGCTTTAGACCCAGATTATGCTTGGAGTTGCTGTGAAAAATGTCATTATGAAAAAGGGCATAAAAAAGGGTCTGCATGCTCAACAGGCATTCTTTCAAATATTGTTTGTTATTAAAAAAGGTAACCTAAATTATGATGAATGAACCCAATCTTAGGCAAATTGATTTATTAAGACAAGCAGGAATGAGACCTAATATAGTTGCCTGTATACTAAACAATGGAAGATTAATGTTTTGTAGAGACCGGCAACATAAAGTATGGTTTTTTCCGCAAGGGGGAATTGATAATCATGAGTTGCCGAAACAAGCTTTATATAGAGAAATAGAAGAAGAATTAGGAATAAGAGTTAGGGATACTTTAATTGAAAGCCCAATAATGTTTTATATGGATAAAATAATGTTCAGGGGAAGTGGAATTGGGTCAAGAGAATTAAGTACTGATGCAGGCGAGATAAAAGTTATGAGAGGCAAGTTCTATATGTTTTATAGAATAAACTGTAATATAGAAAAAATAAATTTTAAAGACACCTTATTTGATAGTATTGTTTGGTTAGACAAAAAAAATGTAAATGCGGCAGAAAAATTAGTAACCGACCCTAATAAAAAAAATCAATATAAAAAGGTTATAGATAAACTATCAAAATATTTGAGGGATTAAAATGTCTGATAAATCACAAGAAATCTTATTAGGGGTAATAACTGAACCACCCGAAACAGATGCGGATAGTTTGGAAATAGATCAAAGATTTGATATAGCAGCATATGAATCAAGTAAAAGAGATATATTAGATCATATTAAAGATGAAGATTTTAAGTATATGTGGCCTATTGCTAATAAGGATATAATTAATAGATCAATTCAAGATCAAGCAATTTTTATTGAACAAGCTTTAGAAAAAATAAGTGAGATTTATGATTTTGAATTTTCAGTAACTAGAACGTTTTCTAGTAAATATGAATGTGGGTTATTTTATGAGTTCCTACAATTTTTAGAATATAACAATTTGTCTTTATTAGAAACTATTTGGAAATCATTAAATGTTGATTTACAAACAACCAATATAAAAACATTTTTAGAACAAAATGGTGTTAAAATAATATCAGAGATTGATAGAGTAATTAAACTTAATCAATATAGCGAGATGATTTCTTTATTTTTAAGAACATATTATAAAGATAAAATGATTGAATGGTTTTATAATCACACAATTAGAAATAAGGTTGCGCTAATTATTGCGACTAAAATGTAAAGGGGATTTAAAGAATGAGCGACATTACAATCAAAAAAGGAAGTGTAACTATTACCTGTGCCAAAAGTGATCTTATGGAAGTTGCTGAAACACATGATGGAGTGTCTTTTACACTGAAGGGAAACCTTCAGCTTTATATTACCGATCCATATATGCCCCAAACAATGAAACAATCTATTAAAGTAACTGCCGATACTTATGGGGATAAGAAACTTATCTTTGATCTTGATAATCAACGAAGACCAGTTGTTATTGATGCAACCAAGTGATTTTAAAAAATAAGGTATCTATATATATTAATATCTGAGAATGATAATTTAGTTTTATTTTAGTGGTTGGTTTTGAGAAGACTTAGAATGATTTCAGCCATGTATATGACAACAGATCATTTTTACCACTTCTCAATTTTTTTAAAATTTTGTTTTTCCATGAAAGACTTTTTGTAGGTTCTGATAAGCTCATTTGGTAGAGCAATTGCCTCGTAAGCAATCTGTCTAGGTTCAAATCCTAGATCACAAAAAACTACATTTACTACTTTCATGGATGCTTTGTGAGTGACTTAGTGTGGATTCAGCAATAATACACTTGTAATGTAAAAAAAGCAAAACCACATTTTTTCACACTCACAATTAATTTAGGTGGACTGGGTGTGGGTTCAGAATCTGCGGATCACGGCCCACACCCAATACCATCTAACCTATAAAAGGATTTAAATGACCCCTACAAAAGGATTTTTTTATTTGAAAACTTTAAACCAAAAAAAAATATATAAAAGTATCTTGCGTCGGAAATTAAACGAAGGGAGAACAAGTTAGCCATGGAAATGAAAAAAGTTGAAATTGATTCTGGTATTTTGCAATACGTTCCAAAAGGAGCTTATTATGAAGGTCAAGATGAGCAATTTACTAAAGTATTTGATATGTGGAAAAAGCTATTTTTGTTTGACCGAACTTTATTTTCCTTAATGATGCTTCTTTCAGGAACAGGATTTTCAAAAGGTATGATGACCCATTTTCTCCTTTCAAATGAACAAGAGAATTTGGGAAAAGCTTTAGTTCCAGCATCTTTAGCATCAAATTATGAAACCCAAATTATTAAATATAACTTAGCAAAAGAGAGAACACCTCGGGCATTAAAGAATTTGCTATTGCTATGTGGCGATGTAAAATTAAATAAGGTTAATAACTCAAGAACAAGAAAAATTATTTTAGAATATATTTTTAATAGAAGTCATGATGATCTCGATAACTTAGCAATTAATTATAAAAATAAGTTAAAAACTCTTATTCGTCATGCATTAGGAAAACAAACCTTATTTAAAATTCTAAATGGCAACTTAGTTCAATTTGAAAAATTGATTGGCCGGTATAATAAAAATGCTGGTCCTGTGGTATATTATATATTCAATAAAGAATATCCAAAAAAATCAATATCAGCATACTTCAAAAAAATTAATCAATGTATTCAGCTTCGTGAAGCGGCATCAAAAAAGGATGCCGACGCATTTGAAAATCTTATGAAAGGTCTTCCATTGAGAACAGTTATGGGCTTCAGAAATACATATAGAGTCCCCATTGAAATTAAAGATGTTATGGAGGATACTAGTGTATCAACAAAAGAAGCTCTTCAAATGCAAAGTGCAGCAAAACGAGTTGGTGGAAAAATTAAAGTCGATTATAAGAAACAGGATATATATGATCTATGGAAAATTCTTTACCATAAGGTTTTAACAGGGGAAAAGGATGATGTTGAGTTGATTTTTAAAGCATTGAATGAAATAAAATTAGATAAAGTAGATATTGGTGAAACAGTTATTATTATTGATGCTTCTAAATCAATGTATGGTAGTGACCAAAGACCATTACATCCATTCCTAACTGCATTATCAATTTCAGCTATGATTGAAAATGTTAAGGCTGTTATATATATTGGCGGCAAATTAACTTCGGTTGAAACAGAAGTAACACAAACTGAAATAGGTTGGCAAGGAACTTCTATTATTATACCAAGTGGCGGAACTCCTCTTTGGAGAGGTTTGATAGATGCTGTTATTACAGGCATAAAAAATATTGTTGTTATCTCAGATGGTTATGAAAATTCAGTTAAAGGAACATTTGATTTAGTTTATAAACATTTCAAAAACGCCGGGTATGATTTTAATTTAACACATATTAATCCAGTATTTGCAGCGGATGCTCAAAAAGGAACAGTTAGAAGAATCGCTGAAGAAATAAATCCATTGCCAATTACTGATTATAAGTTTTTAGAAACAGAAATTATTTTTCAGAAGATGATTGAAAATAAAGATTTGGTTAAAAAATTATTAGTGAATCGGTATCAAAAGCTAATTGGTGGAGGTCGAACCGAATGAAAAGTTTACTTGAAACTTTAAAATTTACTAATATTACAATTGGGGATATACAGAGTGTTGATGAAATGACAGTATTCCCACTGGTTGGCCCGAACCGTGGCAATGTAGCTTCACCAAATAATTTGCAATTCAGTAGAACAACCGGTTATGGGAACATGGAATTTAAAAATGATGATGAAAGACCCGCAATTGTTCCTGCTTATACAATGGTCCGAGGAAGAGGCGGGCAAGATCATGCAATGACCGGAACCGGGATTGTTCCAAGAAAAGAATCAATTATATTTAATACAGCATGCTGTGTAGAACAACGGCAACCTGGTATGTTATCAGGATCAGATAAAGATAATAGACTTGATATATTGCCCATTACATTAAGAAAGGATTTGCTTGATTATAATAAAAGAACCAAAAAAGAATATGGAAAATTATGGAGTGATATTATACGTTGGTTAAAAGGAATTGGGCATGGGGTTAGCAGCGAAGCAGGGCATCTAAGTTATTTCTATGATAATGTTCAAGTAAAAAAAGCTCTTGAGGATTTCGCTGCTGAGTTTGAACCAGTTGAAGGGCAAATTGGGGCGATCATTTTATTCTCAGGTGTTCCTGTTGGTTTAGAAATTATGCCAACAAATGCACATTGGGATGCATACTGGAAACAATTAATTAGAGGATCATATACTGCTGAATTATTTAGATTAAAACTTTTAGGTAAAGTTAAACCTTCAACTCTTATTATGCCAGAGATTTCACCAACTGCGAAACCAGAAGAAATTAAGAAAACATTAGAAGATTTTATGAGTCATTTGAAAAAAGATGTTGCGCCGCTTCTTGAAAATGTGACGATAGCTAATATTCGAACTATTGGAAATACAGCGGGACTACAAACTGATTTGCTTATAACGAATGGCGGCGGAGGAGATATTATATACCAAGAAGAAGAGCCAATTTATATTTCACTCGTTTTGTAGGAGCAATAATGTCACTTCCAGAAGAAGAGATCGAAAATTCTCTTAAGAAATTGAGAAGGCGAATTGAGCATTATTTAAGAAATACTACCCCACAAAAAATTATAGAAATCGCAAAGTTATGTGGGATTGAAATTTCTCAAAAATTAATTAACAAGTTCTTAAAATAAAAGTAAAACCTTCATCCACTGGATGACTGGTATCACTTTTATTAGAGAGATAGGTTAACTATCTCTTTAATGACTGTGATACTAGTCATTTGGTGGACAAGAGGGCAGGTCAAAGCTAAGACTTAGATGTGAAAACTTTTAACTTTTTTTCGTTCGAGGAGAATTTATGGAACAAGTTTCGACAGAGAAATTTATTGAAAAGTTAGGATGCGATATTTACCCTATCACTATTATTAAATTCCTTCTTAATAGAAAAAGAATCTTATCGTATTTTAAGAAAGCTGCTGATGAGCATTTTGAAATTAGAAGTAAATACTATATTGATAACTCATCTTGCACTGTTTGTAAAGAAAAGGAAAATGAAGGGATTTTATGTAGGCAGCATACTTCAATTACAAGGGTATTAAAAGCTCCTGTTGTCGCTGTTGATCTGGATACAAATATTTATTTATATAAAAATGAAATTTTTAGAATGGTTGGGAGTAGATTAGTAATTGTCTATTGCCCACATCCAAAATTGATTACTGGGGAAATAACAGATGAGAAGGTTAGAAAAATTAATCCTATCACACTAGAAGATCCTGCACTAAGCAGCCTTCCTCAGTATACAAATATTAAGCAATTTATTTCAACCGAGCTGTTAGACAAAAGTATGAGATGCTGGTTCAATAAAGAGTTTTCTATTGTAACTATACCAGTAGATCGAAATGGTCAAGATTGGTGTCTTGTACCAAATAAAAAAATGTAAGCGGAGGAACAAGTTTTATGAGTCAAACATTTGAAGATTATCAAGATTTAGCAGACGCTGGGTTTCAAGGTGGTGGAGGAGTTATTGTAGCTCCAGAAGATGAATTTTTTCATAGTGTTTATATTGCAGGGCAACCAAGAAAGAATCATCTTAATATTACTGAAGAAACTGGCAAATTTCAAATTAGAGGTGTTCAATATAATTTGGATGAAGTTAATATTATTGTTACCCATACAAAGGATGTTCTACTTAAGTCAAAATCAGAAAAAGGTAAAGATTCAATTGAATGCTTTTCTTTTAAAAAGGACAAACCTTGGCTCGGCACCTCAAGATTAGGTGATGGAAGTCCAAGACAGTGCCCTCAAACTTCGGCTGAAAGAGCTGTTAATGATTTTTGTAATCCATGCAGATCACAGATTATTGTTTCAGGAATTTATTGTAAAGCAGATGGTTCTCCTATCCTAACAGAAGATAAGAAACCGATTTTTGTCTTTCTAAGAGGTAAGGGAATGAGATATAATAACGTATCAAATTATTTGAGTGAATTATTCAAAGAAGAATTTCCTGCACTATTTAAACCAGTTACAGAGCAAACCAAGGACTTTGAAAAGAGAGTTGTAAATAGTAAAAGAATTGTAACCAAGATTACAAGAGATCAAGTTGGATCTAAATTTGGTTCAATGGTCAATGTTTTCGTTCTTGCAAAAGGAGTAACATTGCCAGATCAATCTGTGTTATCAATTTTAAAACTTTCACAACAAACTCTTGATAAGTTCAATGAAAAATTTGATTGGTCAAAAGGAAAACAGGCAAGTGGATATGGAGCAAGACCAAGTGGAGTTCTTGATGCAACTCCTCCAGGAGAAGCCCCTCCTGCTGAACAAAAACCAGAGGAAGAGAAAAAGCCAGATAGCTTTTCTTTTAACTTCGATAACATCAAATTTTAAGGGAGACTGCAATGACAGAGCAGACCAAGGAAAATGAGTTAAAGTATCAAGAACGACTTAACATTTCTGTTTTAACAATTGAAAAAATTAAGAAGATGTTAAAGAATGATATTACAGATACCCTTGCATCGTGGGGAAAAGGAAAAGAGGTTCAAAGACAAAGTTACAGAATAATTGGTCCTGCTGGTGTGGGGAAAACTCAAATATGCCATCAAATTTGTGATGAATTAACTGATGAACTTTTTGGTGAGTATAATAAAGCAAACCCCGATAGCAAGAAAATTTTTGAAATTATTATGGTAAAGGCTCCTGTCTTATCTCGAGACGAATTTATTATTCCATTTCCGGTGGAGGATAAGAGTAAGACAGGGGCATTTAAATTCAAAATGTTGTATTCAAATTTCGTTCCAACTGAAGCAGAATCATATGGTTTATTTGTTATTGATGAATTTTCACGTGGTGACCATCAATTGCAACAATTGCTATGGCAAATTCAAAATGAATATTCTGTTCATCGTTTTAAATTTCCTAAAGGGTGGTTTGTTATTTCAACAGATAACCCGGACGATGCGGAATATTCAATGGAAATCCTTGAGGATGCCGCCGGGCTTCGTAGACAACTACACGTCTATGTTGAAGTAAATGCAATTGATTTTTTAAATTATGCAATTAAGAATAAATTTCATCCATTGGTAATAGAGTTTATTCAAACTCATCCTGACTATATTTATGATTTTAAAGCTCAGTCACTTGGATCAGTTTATGCAAACCCAGCAAGCTATGAAAAACTTTCGGATATTCTATGGAAGATGCAATTGAGAAGAAATGGAATTGACTTCGATGAAATTGAAATTAAAGCTTCTGGATTGCTAAATACTAATATGGCTGCTATGTTCATAAGCTTTGCAAAGGATAAAAAGGATATTAATCCTAAAGATGTATTCTATAATTTAAAGCAGATTAAACCAAAAATTGAAGCTTTAGTTAAAGAAGGCGAAATGGCAAAGTTGGGGCAATTGATGGTTGGCTATTGTACTTATATGACTTCCTCAATGCCCGAATACAATCCTGAACAATTGCAAAATGTTTTGGATTTCTTGCTAATGATGCCAATTGATACAGCGGCATTATTTATATCTCAGGTAGATAAATTTGACCGCAATTCGCCAGCTTTTAAATATATGACCAAAATTCATTTGACTTTATTGCAAAAATCAAAATCATATAAGGAGAACTTCTACGAACCAATCGTAGCGGCAGGTGATGGGAAGGTGTAATATGAATGCCTCTGATAGAATGAAAAATTTAGTTGCCAGGTTTGTTTTAAAATATAATTACTGGGGGTATTTATTTTCACAAATAAGAAGGCGTCCAGCTATTGGTTTTGGTTCCATTATGGGGGTTGCAGCTGAACCTGATGGAAGTTTAACCTTATTATTTCATCCAGAGTTAGTTGAAAAAACAAGCGATGAAGTTTTAGTAAAAGTTATTGAACATGAAGGAATGCATCTATTAAATAAACATTTGCCTCGTTTAATTAGAATTTTATCTAATGAAACAAATGAATCCATGAAAATGGCAAAAATGGATATATGGGGAGTTGCAGCAGATTGCACAGTGAATGTTCAAATGAAATTAGAAACTGATTTACTTATAGCTGGTGAACCATGGCCAATTCAAAGACCAGAAAAATATAAACTCCCAACTGATAAATTAGCGGAATGGTATTATTTAGAATTTCTAAAAAATGCTAAATTCGTTAAGTTGAAAGTACCTGGATCTGGAAAAAAAGGTAATGGTAAAAAAGATGATAAAAATGGAGAAGGGCAATCTGGTGGATTAGACGATCATAAAGGTTGGGTAAAAGGGATTGAAGGTGTTGCGGATTTAAGTTCATTAGCTAGAAAGCTAGATGCAAGTGTCCAAAACATAATCAGAGAATCTGTTAAGACTTTCAATAAAGATAGAGGAAATCTTCCATCTCATATTGCTTGTTTAATAGGGGATGCCTTACAACCACCCAAAGCTCCATATTATCAAATTATTAGAAAACTAGTACGTGGAACAAGATTAAGTAAATTTAAAAGATCTCCAACAAAAATAAATAAGAAGCGAGCATATACATTTTATTTGAAGGATAAAAATTTACCTCAAATAATTCCATTCCCAGGTAAAACCAGAGACTTAACATTTAAGATTGTTGTTCTTATTGATACATCTGGAAGTATGGATGTTGATGATATTAAACAAGGACTTTCAGGTGTAAAAAATATTATTGAAACCGATAGATATTGTTATACAACAGTACTTGAAGTTGATGCCTGTGTTGAAAAAGAATATGAAGTTAAAAAAGTTAGGGATATACAATTTAAAATAAAAGGTAGAGGGGGAACAACTTTGTTCCCTGGTCTTAAAAGAGCAAAAGAATTAGATTGTGATGTTTGCTTATGTTTCACAGATGGATTTACTGAGGATATTAATTCAATTCCTCGTAAAATGATGCCAAAAAAATTAATTTGGGTTATCACAAAAAATGGAAAAGCTGATAGTGTAAATAGAACCGGGTGGGTAGTTCATATAAACTAGCGAAAAGGGTAATCGGGTGTTTATAACATCCGGTTACCCAATCTAACGAATTGTGAGGAAAGCTTGTGAATCATCAAATTGTCACTGGCCCACAAATACTTGACGGAGACCATATGGCAGTAAGAAAAAAAGATTATACTTCAAAAGATATTAGAGTCCTAAACGAAATTGAGCATATCCAATTAAATTGTGGTATGTATATAGGAGATACTAATAATCCAGTTCATCTCATTGAAGAAGTTCTGGATAATGCGCTTGATGAAGCCTTAGCAGGATATGCAAAAATTATAGCTGTTTCTGTTAATACAAAAGAAAATATTTTTGCTGTTTTAGATAACGGCAGAGGAATTCCAATTTCAGATAATACTCCAGTTACAGTTTCATCAAAATTGTTCTCTGGAGCAAAGTTTCAGGATAACAAAACAGCATATGAAATTAGTTCAGGCCTTCATGGTGTTGGACTAGTTGCTGTAAATGCATTAAGCGAATATTATAAAATTGAAATTTATAGAGAAAACAGATATGCACAATATACATTTGAAGATGCTAAACTAAAATATTCAAAAATAAATGATCATAAAGGAGAATGTCCATTCTCTACGAAAATAGAGTTCAGGCCAAATAAAAAATACTTTGAAAGTTTAAAGCCTGATCTGGCAAGGTTAAGACAACGATTAACCACAGCATCTGCTGAAATGCCAAACGATATTAGTTTTGTGTTGCAAATTGATGGAAAACAAGAAGTATTCAATTTATCTATGACAAATTTATTTTTACATGAATGTTTTACAGATCCAGCAAAAAAAGATATTTTGATGCATACTATTTCTTCAGTGAAAGAACCTGAAAGCTTCCAAGCATTTTTAGCATATGAAGAAGAAGCATCAGTTGCTCCAAGAATAATTTCATCTGTTAATCTATTGCCAGTTAAAGAAGGTGGAAGTCATGTGATATTTTTATTTGATTTATTAAAAGACTTCTTTAAAGCAAAAGCAAAAAAGTTTGGCTTCTCATTTCAACCAAATGATTGTTTATATGGTTTAAGATCATATATAAGTTTAAAGTTAGTTGAACCTAAGTTTTCAAGTCAAACAAAGGATAAGTTAACCAATCGAAAAGATTATTTTATGAAATTTGAAAAAGATATTACTGATTGGTTAGAACAGATTTCAGAAGAAACTGTTAAAGATTATTTGGAAAGATTTCAAGAATATAGAAGAAAATTAGATTCAAAAAAGTTAGTTGTAAATGGTGGAGGAAAAAGAGCATCCACACAATTTACAAAATTAAGAGATTGCACAAGCCGCAATGGAATTTTATTCGTTGTTGAAGGAGAATCAGCAGGCGGGTCTATTCTTCAATCCAGAGATTCGAAGTATCATGCTGTGTTACCATTAAAAGGAAAGTCTATTCCTAATATAACAACAAAGAAAGATATTCTTAAGAACAAAGAAGTAGAGGAATTAACTAAAGCATTAGGAACTGGAGTTGGTCCTCATTTTGATATTTCAAAAATAAGATATTCAAAAATTGTTTGTGCAACAGACGCAGATCATGACGGTAATCATATTGCGTGTTTATTAAGTATGTGTATGGGCATTTTATTTCCGGACATTGTAAAAGCTGGAAAATATTTTATCGCCCAAACTCCATTATTTGCAATAAATGAAGGAAAAGTATTTATTCCATTATGGGATGAAAAACAATTAGAAAAAGCCAGAAAAGATAATAGAAAAATTCAACGATATAAAGGCCTTGGAGAAATGAATCCGGGCCAATTAAAGATCTGTTTACTAGATGAAGCAACAAGATATTTCACTCCTGTAACATATAGCAATAATATTGATGAATTAATTAAATTATTTTCAAGCGCAGAAGAGAAACGAAAATTGGTAGTAGGAGAATAATTGAATGGCGGATAAAAAAATTCGGCCGGATGTTAATGTTTCATTTGATTTAGGGAAAATAAATATAGAAGATTTATTTGAAATTGAAAGATTATTAGCTAAAAATGGTATTACATTTGATACCGGAAGTGGATTTGGAAAAAGAGATTGGCAATGGGATTGGAGTTTAGAAGGCCCAATTGAAGTAATAGTAAATATTAAATCAGAATAGGAGAAAAAAATGCCAGGTGGTTTAGCAGGAGGGGGAAGAACTTGTGGGTGTAGCGATACAAGACCTGCACCAACTAGTGCTCATCCTACAAGAAAAAGTAGTCAGATTGATGAACAACTGCAAATTATGGATAAAAATATTAAAGATCTTAATGAGATTGTAATGAATTTCGGGCTATGTATTAATAGAATTTTAAGAAATGAACCTAAAGAACCATCAGGTAATGAAACTTGTACCACGCCAGTTACTCCTTTAGCAAATGAGTTGGCATTAAAAAATAGAGGAATTGAAGCAGCAATTTCTCATTTAAACTGGTACATTGAAAGAGTTGAATTGGAGGATGATATAAGATGAGAACAAAAGTTTTAACTCCGGACTGCCCTAAATGTGAATCTTTTAAAGTTAGAGAAGATACAAAATTTTCATGTTTATGGGGAAAAGGAAAAAAATTATTAGTCCCAATGAAGGGAAAAATTCCAAAGTTTTGTAAATTAATCAATAAGGATAAATAATCTTATGAAGGCTGGCAATTCAACCTTTTATCTTGTGGGGCAAATTACCTCCGACCCACAAACGTATCAATGGAGAAAAAACGTAAGAGATTACTTTGAAGGAAGCGAGCAACTCAATTTTTATGATCCATGTGATAATGTTTTCAGTCAAGGTGTTTTGAAACAAGCTAATGGCAATGTTGAAAGCTTTAGAAAGTCAGCATCTTTTAATTTGGTTTCTCCAATATTGCCAATTCGTGATGCAGCATATGTTCTTTCATCAGATGGTTGTATTGCGAATATGAATGTTTATACTCCTGATAAACCTTTTATTGGAACATTTTTTGAACTAGCATGGTATAAAATGAATCCAGAAAAATTAGTAATAGGGATATTCAATGGTGATCCAAAAACTAACCTAATTTGTTGGCACCCCTTTGTGCAAAGTTCTGTTCATCTGTGGGTTAAAGATGAGTATGAAGCATGCTCAGTGCTGCAAAAATTGTATTGCAAAGGTGGGTAAATGTGCAAAGCTGACTTCTACACTAGAGCTGGGGATGAAATGAGTTGGGTGGGAAGCATTTTCCAACATGGTCAGCCCAGTAAGATTCCAGCTGAACTTTTGTTAAAAGTAAATAAAATGGATTATGAAGAATCAATAGTTGCTTTTATAACTAGTAACAATGGTGTTATTGATAAATGGCCTTGGGAATATAAAGATAGTAGAATGACAGAATATAATTATATTTTTGATATTGGGGCCGGTAAAGTATTTGTATCAATTTTGGGAGGTGGACTTCTTGATCCAGTAAAATTATATCAAGGAGAAGATATTAATAGTTCAGTTGTGGCTATTGAAATTCCTCCTTTTCCAATTATGAAAAAACCACCTAAAAATGTTATAGACTTACAAAAAAGAAGGAGAACCAATGGATTTAAATCTCCCAAGAATGTATAAAGATTATGGTAGTTATTCAAACTACAGAAACTTTCCTCTTTCTACCGATGGGCTTAAACCTGTTGAAAGACGTGTTTTATTATCTGCATATAAGATTGCCAAAAATTCTCTTGTTAAGTCAAGGCAAGTAGACGCCTATACAATTGGGCATTTTCATCCTCATGGAGACTGTGTTCTTGGTGAAACTAAAATTTTATTATTAAGTGGAAAAAGTATTGCCATCAAGGAACTAATAAATGAAAAATCTTTTTGGGTTTATTCCTGTAAACAGGATGGAGAAATAGTTCCTGGATTAGCACATTCAGTAAGAGTAGTAAAAAAAATAAATAGTTACTATAGAATAACATTAGACAACAACAAATTTTTTGAGTGCACGGAAGATCACCCCATAATGTTAAGGGATGGAAGTTATAAAGAAGCAAAAAAATTAAAAATAGACGATTCCTTAATGCCTTTATATTTAAGAACAGAATATGGGTATACTTATTATAGAGATAACAGCAAAAAGATCATTGGAAGTGAAAAAGTTTGTAAAATGGTCGTTAGAAATTTAATTAACTCAAATATTGATAACATAATAGGGTTAAAAAAATATCATACCCACCACAAGAATTCTATTCGCCACGATGATAGACCAGAAAATATAGGAGTATTATCTTGTGGGGATCATTGTAAAGAAACAGCATTAAATAGAGATCCATCGGTAAATAAGGTCATATCCAAAAAAGTTAAAAAAGCATTTCAAGAAAATAAGGAATTTAGAGAATCTGCTTTAAGTGGGCTAGAAAAAGGCAGAGAAAAAATGTTCTCACCTGAAAGCCCAATTAGAGAAAAAATTAGAAAAAAGAATTCTATCCTGATAAATAATTATAATAAAATTTATATTAAGGTTAAAATTCTAAAAATTTTAAAAAAGATGTTAACCAACAATATTCTAATTGATGAAGCGAATTATAATGAGTATAGAAAAGAATTATACAACGGCCCAAAATGGAAAACTATTTTTAATAAATTTGAGAGTTTAGATAAGGCAATAGAAGAAGCAAAAAATTATAACCATTCTGTTAAAAACATTGAGATTATAAACGTGGAAACTCCTATAGAAGTGTATGATATGTCAGTAGAAAAATATCATAATTTTGCTATTGATTCTGGAATTTTTATTCATAACTGCTATGGGTCTATAGTTCAATTAGTTCATCAAGGATTTTTAGAAGGGCAGGGGAATTTTGGTAGTAATGCAGGTATTCAACCAATAGGCCCAGCAGCTCCAAGATATACAGAGTGCAAATTAAGTAAACACACTATTGAATTAGCTTTCAAGTATATAGATTATACTCCATTAGTCGATACAGAATTAGGGGATAAAGAACCTCCATTTTTACCAACTATGTTTCCCATTTGTTTAATTGGTAAAGAGTATACTCAAGGAATTGGTTTTGGCTATAAAACTTATATTCCATGCTATAGTGTAAAAGATTTACATAAAAGACTATTATGGCTTCTTGGAATAAGTAAAGTAAAACCAACAATTGTACCAATATCAGATTGTAAAATTATTGCTGATGAAGTGGCATTAGAAGAATTATTAACAACTGGTAAAGCAAAGATTGATGTTCAAGGAATTTTTGAAGTTAAACCAAAAGATAATACAATAAGATTAAGATCTTGGCCTCCAGGCAGATCATTTGAAGTCCTATTAAATAAGTTTGCAAAAGAATTAAATGATAATATGATTGGTTTTTCTGATCTATCAACTGGGGAAACCAATATTTTATTTCAAGTTTTAAGAGAAAGAAATAGGGATAAAATATTCGCGGAATTTAAAGAAAAAATGAAAGACGCAGTTACTGGAAGTGTATCATTTGAAACCACAGTTGTAGATATTAATCACAAGGTTTCAGTATGTTCAATAGATAAAATGTTATTAGATACATTTGAAATGTATCAAGCAATTAATGAAAGAATGTTAAAAACAGAGATATCAAAAGTTCAAGAGTTAATAAATGAATTTAATTTATTGCAGAAAATAAAACCAGTACTTATAAAATGCTTAAGTCAAAAACAAGATATGGTGACTTCATTACAAACAATTGAGACAGCTACAGGGGTATCCCAAGAAATAGTTAAAGCCCTTTTAAATAAATATAGAATTAGTAAGTTAATTGAAATGGATATGGATGTTAAGGATTTAATCTCAAATCAAAAAGAGTTACAAAATAATCTTAAAAATCTTCAACCATTTGTATTGGCTCAATATGATGAATACTGTGGATAGTGATATGAAGGAATTATGTGATGTATGTCATGGTAAAAAAATTATAACTTCTAAAGCAATAGAGTTAATTCAACCATGCGATAGATGTAAAGGGCATGGTAAATTATTCTGGACTGATCGAGTTTTAGGGTCAAAAGAATCTGTGGCTCCTGAAATTACTTATCATATTATATCAAACAATATACATTATTTAACTAGGCAAATAAAAAACCAATATCATATAGTTGGAGTTGATGTGGTAGTCACAATTGAAAGGTTGCTTCATGCTTATTCAGACTTTTCTATTATGTCTACTCCATCTCCACCAATAGGTCGTTTACCAGTCAATCCACTGGTATCTAAACAAAAAATATGGGAGGAATAATAATTTGTTTAAAATAGAAAAGAAGTTTTCATTTCCAATGGGTCATAGATTAAGTAAACATGAAGGATGTTGTTCAAATATTCATGGGCATAATTTTATAGTTATGGTTGGGGTTAAATCTAAAACTTTAGATAGTAATGATATGGTTATTGATTTTAGTAAGCTGAAAGATTTAGTTCAACCTCTTATGGATATGTATGATCATTCAACAACTTTAAATGAATGTGATTTAGAAAAATTTGGAAAGCCGTTAGTTGATCTCGGCATGAAAGTAAATATTTTAACAGATGGTGATCCAACAGCAGAACATTTATCAAAAGAAATTTATGATTTAGTAAAGCAAGAATTGCTTAGGGAATATCCTTGGGTTGAAATAGATTATATTACTGTTTACGAAAACGAAAATTCAAAAGCTACATACACAGAATAATAGTTTTAAAGAGGTTTATTATGATTGATGTGTTAAAGCGTTCAGGACTTTTAATACCCGCTACCTACCGAAATGAAGATTTTTACATTAAAATTAAAGAGTCATTAGAGAGACGTACAAAAGAATATAATAACTCAACATACACAATTAATACATTTTATTTGGAGTCGGAAAGTTTCTTGTTAGTTCCAAGGAACTTTCCACTCCATAAATATATCTCTAATGCTAATATCCATGATCATAGCGTATTAGGAGATCCAATATCAATTGAGCATAATATTAAACCACGAAG
>Ga0315274_10002181_pt1 | contig 29760 bp, 20 predicted proteins | sample YL17G02_20_MG_FD_203700 | JGI IMG/M metagenome (GOLD analysis project Ga0315274, IMG submission 203700) | Sediment microbial communities from Yellowstone Lake, YNP, Wyoming, USA - YL17G02_20 | ecosystem: Environmental > Aquatic > Freshwater > Lake > Sediment | place: USA: Wyoming | collected...
ACGACCCGTTCGGCGAGCACGGTTTCCATGCGACCGAGCGGGGTCAACTCCCCGAGTATCTCTTGGCGGAGAAGATCGAACTCCTGCGGGTCTTCCCCCGTGATGAGGTTCCGGCGGGCGAGCAGGCCGTGCTTGATGGCGTTCTGGGCGACGACCGCCTTGCCCTGGGTCGTCCGGGGACCCGTTGATTTCCCTGCATTCCGACGATTCGCGGACACTTGTGCTTCACTGGCCATGAGGAATACCTCCCAATTGATGATTTACGATTGACCATTGCCGATTCACTATTGAGTTTGGCACATATCATACAGACGCGGGCAGTGTTTGTCAAATGAAATCCAGGCGATACAGAGACTTTTTGCGACTTGGCACATAGCCGCTTGTCAGACATGGATTTACGCGGATGGACACGGATTCAGCAATCAATCGAGAATCATCAATCGGGCTGGAGAAGGGGTCGGGTACTTCTTCTGGAGGGATCCGTATACCTTCCTACACGGCAAAGCTCTGGGGCGGCGGCCGGGAATCGGTGGTTGGAGTCCGGACAATTCCGCAAACAGAACACCTCCTTCGGAGGGGCAACGGCCGGGCCATCCGATTGCGGACAGCGAAGCATGGATCGGGGGCAGATTGCCGCGCTGCACTCGCCATGACACTTGAGGGGGAGCGTCTCTCTCTTACCTTCTCACGTTCCTGCCCTCTTATCTGGTATAGAACCTGATCTCGGCGATCTTCTGGTCTCCGGGAGGCAGTGAACTGAGACTGATGTTGTCACCCGTCACGGTGTAACTGACGGTGTGGTAGCCCGAAGAGACTGTGCCGGTGGACGGCGTCACGGTCCAGGTGCCACCCACGGCGGGCACGCCGGAAACCTCGATCTTGTAATCGGTGGTGGCGCTGGCATAGAACGTCCACGTGCCTTCGATTTCAGCGTCGATGAGGTACGCGGGCGGAGGATTCGGTATCGTCACCTCAACCTCAACCGTCTTAACCAGCGTCCACCCGCCGGGGGCAGGTCCCTTCGAGACCGTCAGATTGACGACGGAACCAACGACGGCGGTTGAACCGCCGACCGGGTTCTGGCTGATGACTCGTCCGGAGGCAACCGTGTCGCTGTACGCGTGGCTAATCGTCCCGACCACCAGTCCGGCACTTGTGATCGTGGATTGTGCCGCACTTTGTGTTTGACCGATCACAGTGGGAACCAGGACCACGGCCGGCGGCAGTCCAACCCCCTCATAAGCGCCTTGATCGACCTGCCCGCCCTGAACACGCGTATTGCCATTGAGGTCCACGGAAAGGCCCGCAGGCAAGTAGGCTTGATTCCCGGCGTTGATGCTGGGCGACCCTGCCAGCAGGGTGTATCCGTCATCATCGAAGAACCACCCACCTTCGATACCGAAGAGTCCGGGTTCCTTGAAGAGAGGGTCCTTATCGATGTTTCCGAGACCGCTGTAGCTGCCCTTACCTCCTTCGATGTCGTTATAGTAGAGAGTGACGATGCCCGGCTCGGTGCACCATACCTCATTGCCGCCGTTTCGGATGATGCTGTTCTTGATAGAGATCGTGTCGACAAAGCCAGGACCCCAGACAAGATTGGCAATGGCTCTCTGATTCGCAGGAGCCCCGTGACCAGGCCGATTGTCTGCAATGGTGCAGTTGGTGATATCGAGACTGCCCATGGCATTGAGAATGGCATCGCCGCCCAGGATGTCTGCGCTACCGGCAGTATTCCCGGTGATCAGGCAATTGGTGATTTCAAGGTTGGCGTCATCGTTGTACAGGCAGCCGCCGAAGATCCAGGCCCAGTTGCCGGTGATTTCCGTATTGATCAGGACCGGCGCGATGCCTTGCAGGCACGCCACGCCGCCGCCGAAATCTGCCTTGTTGCCCCGAATCTTGCAGGCGTTGATCCTGAGATTCGAGGACTTCAGGAAGACCCCTCCGCCACAACCGTCGTCTCCGGAGCCGTCGGCGTTGCCGGCGGTGATCGTTGCGCCATCGAGTGTGCCCGATCCCGAGGCGGAAACCACATGGTGACTGTTTTCCGAGATGTTCAGGATTCCCCAGAGGTCGTTGCCCTTCAAATCACCGCTCAAGATCGTGGGATACGTATCCACATTGCGTGCATCCGGATTGGAGGCGCCATAGCCGGCATAGCCGCATAAGACCGTCACATTGTTGGGAATCGCAAAAGAAGCCGTGCGATCGCCGGGGGTGACACCCGATCCGTCGTCCGGCACATAGGTTCCGTCAGCCACGCGGATCGTGTCCCCAGATACCGCCGCTGCCAGTCCATCGCGCAGGTTGGGGTAGGCCCTCGTCCAACTGCTGCCGTCCGGCGTCCAGATGGTCAACGGGGCGTGCTCATCCACACGAATGATCTTGCCGGCACCGGCCGCTGTGACGGTGAAGTTGAGTTGGAATGCAATAAGAACCTGCGTACATTTGAAAGTCCAGTTGCCGGCGGCAAGGGGACCGAAATCGCCCTGAAAACCTTTGGCGGGCATGTAAATCAGGGTGCACATGGCGGGCGCCGGGCCCTGAAACTTCAGCTCGATCGTCTTCGTGGAATTGTTGATGGCCAGATAGGGCGTGCCGCCGAAGGCCTGTGAGGCGACGCAACTGTTGCCATACGATTTGTCGGTAGGCCCTTTGAAGGTAATTACATTCGTGGTGGATGGGTTTGACGGACTGATCGACCACCCGGACGGAGCCACGGCACCCATCCCATCGATCCAGCCCACACTCGCGGCCCAAACAGACCCGCGGAGAAACAAGGTCACTATGACAGTAGTTGCTATTCTCGCCTTCATCGTTCTACCCTTTCCGACAGAGTTCCCCTCTCGCCTCACGCAATTCGGCGAGCATTCCCCCATTCGTATTTCTCCACACGGCAACCTCACCGCGTGCGTCCGGCCGGCGCCGGGCTTGGACCCATTCGTCGCAGCTTCATCACCGGCGTCTGTCCATGTCTGACGTCCATTTTGGCGGCACGGTGGGAGGCACGCAAGACAAAAAGAGCCGAGAGGGCTGTTTTCATGAAGCGTCGTTCGTTGGACGACTCGCAATGATACGCGATGCGGCAAGTCTCTTCCTTACCTTCTTACGTTCTTACCCCCCTACCTTCACTCTGCTTTCGTCGAGAATGCGAAGGTCGTCGTGGTGAGGTAGGTTTGGCCGGGACGCAGGACGGTGGAGGGGAAGTGCGCCTTGTTGGGGGAGTCGGGGAAGTGCTGCGTTTCGAGGCAGAAGGCGTAATGGTCGTTGTAGACCTTGCCGGCCTTGCCTTTGACGTTCTTCATGCCGTTGGCGGTGTAGAGTTGAACACCGGGCTCGGTGGTGGTGACCTCCATGACCCGGCCGCTGGTCGGCTCGTACACGCGTGCGGCCAGGGCCGGCTCGCCGTGGGAGCTTTTGAGCACGTAGTTGTGGTCGTAGCCGCGAGTGTCGGTCAGTTCGGCGATCCGCTCGCCGATCTTGTGTGGCTCGGTGAAATCCAGCGGCGTGCCCGTGACGACCCGGACCTCGCCGGTCGGGATCAGCCCTTCGCCGGCGGGCGTGTACCACGGGGCATTGATCGTGACCTCATGATCGAGCACGTCGCCGTTGCCCGCACCGGCAAGATTGAAGTAGCTGTGGTTGGTGAGATTGACGATGGTGGGTTTGTCCGTCGTGGCCGAGTACATGATCCGCAACTCGTTCTTATTGGTCAGGGCGTACGTGACGATGCAATCGAGATTGCCCGGGAAGCCCTCCTCGCCGTCGAGACTCAGGTGCGTGAATCGCACGCCCGCCTCCGCGTCGGTCTTGTACGGGTACCCCGTCCAGAGGACGCGGTCGAAGCGCTTGTCGTTGCCGCCGTGGATGTGGTTCTTGCCGGAGTTCTTGGTGATGCGATACTCGATGCCGTCGAGCTTGAAACTCGCATTGGCGATGCGGTTGGCGTAGCGGCCGACCGTCGAGCCGAACATGGGATTGCGCTTGAGATAGGAATCGAGGTCGTCGAACCCCAGCGCGATATCCCCGAGCTTGCCCTCGCGGTCCGGCACCTCCAACGAGACGAGAATGGCCCCGTACTCCATCACCCTGGCGCGAAGCCCGTTGGCGTTGGTCAGCTCGAAGATCATCACGTCCCGGCCCGTCGGCATCTTGCCGAAGACCGACGCCGTGACGCCAAGCTCCTTGCGGACCGGCTGTGGGGCATCAGCGGAAAACACCGGCGCGCTCAGCGCCAGTATCCATGCGACGACGATGAAACGCACGAGGTACGGTTTGGCATCCATGGCACAATCCTTCAGGTCGGCCGACGTCGTTGGCCTTTTGGCGACGCGCTCCCGTCCGCAACGAACATCGACCGACCCTTTTAGCCGATAACTTCAATCATTTGCCCGCTTTATACTTCGCCCAATAGTCGGGGAAGAACTCTTTGGACTTGGCTTCGAGCTCCTGGTCGCTGATGGCGGTCAGTCGGCCGTGCTGCTCGTACTGGTCGATCACCCAGCGGGCCAGCTTGTGCACCTTGATCTTGTTGATGCGGTCGTCGTCCTTGAGGCCGAAGAACTCGTTGACCCAGTGGACGACGCCGTCGGCGCCGCTCTTGTCGGTGATGGCGACCCGCGGGGGCCGGCCGAGCAGCTTGCCGGTATCGAACATGTTGTAGATGCGTTCGTCCTGCCGCAGTCCGCCGGCGTGGATGCCCGCGCTGGTGACGTTGAACGCGCGGCCGGCGAACGGGTAGTTGTCCGGGATCGGCAGGCCGATGGACCGCATGTAGTTGGCCAGCTCGGTGATCGCCAGCGTGTCGATGCCGCAGAGGCTGCCCTTGAGGGCGATGTACTCGAAGATCGCCCCTTCGAGCGGGGGATTGCCCGTGCGCTCGCCGAAGCCGAAGAGGGTCGTGTTGAGCGCGTCGCAGCCGTAGAGCCAGGCGGTGGCGCCGTTGACGTGGACCTTGTGGAAGTCATTGTGACCGTGCCACTCGATCCGGCTGCTCGGCACGCCGCACTCATGATTGATCTTGTAGATCAGCTTGGGGATGCTCCTGGGCAGCTCGGCCCCGGGATAGCTGATCCCGAAGCCCATCGTGTCGCACAGGCGAATCTTGACGCTCAGCTCTTCCGGCATCTTCGCGCTCATCTCCATGAGCCGGTCCACGAACGGCAGGACGAAGCCCTCGATGTCTGCGCGCGTCACGTCCTCCAAGTGGCATCGCGGCCGCACGCCCGCGTCGAACGCCGCCTGCACGACCTCACAATACGAGTCCATGCACTCCTGGCGGCTGCGGAACTTGAGCTTCTGGAAGATATGGTAGTCGGAGCAGCTCGTCAGCAAGCCGGACTCTTTGAGGCCCGCCTCCTTGACGAGGCGGAAGTCCCCTTTGACCGCCCGAATCCAGCCGGTGCACTCGGGGTACTTGTGGCCCAGGGCGCGGCAGCGGTCGAGCGTCTCGCGGTCGTTCTTGGTGTAGAGGAAGAACTCGGTCTGGCGGACGACGCCGTTGGGTCCGCCGAGGCGGCTGAGCAGGTCGTAAATGTGGACCATCTGGTCGATGGTATAAGGCGGCCGGGACTGCTGGCCGTCACGGAACGTCGTGTCGGTGATGACAATCGGCCGGCTGCGGACCGCCGGGAAATCGAACTGGATGGGCTGGCCGTCGATGTACTCCACGACGGGCCCTTGCAGCCGGATCAGCGGAGGCAGGTCATACGGAAAGATGTCCTCCACCAAGTTCGGCCGGACCGCATCCACCAGGGGGTGACGTTTCTTGCTTGTGCTCATGGGTACCCTTTCGATGCGGGACGTTACTCCTCCACGTCCACGCCCTGTTGTTTGCATACGTTCGTGATGAAGTCCACCGCGCTGCCGACGGTCGTCACCGACAGGGCCGCGTCCTCATCCATCTCGATGCCGAACTCCTCCTCGAACATCGCTACCAGCTCGATCGACTGGACGCTCTCGGCGCCCAGATCTTCTGTAAAGTTGTCCTCCGGGCGGATCTTCTTGGGGTCGAGCCCCAGCACTCTTGCGGTCACCGCCTTGACACGTTCTGCCACTGTTGCCATTTGTTACCTCCCGTTACTGATTATGACCTCATCATGGCCCTTCGGCCTTTCTTCACGGCTTCATCGCGGGTCGGGGCGGTCAGCGCGAAGATCGCCTCCCACATGGCCTCCTGGGCCTGGGTCCAGCGGCAGCCGCGGCGGCCCATGGCGATGCCGGCCGTCTCGTACAGGCTGCGCCGCCCGAACCCTTTCGTCACGATGCCCTCCACGAACCAGGCGAAGGACGGAATGAACTTCGGCAGCGGCTTGCCGGTGGCCATGATGATTGCCATGGCCCCGACGTACGAGCCGGTGTTGAACAGCGTGCCGATCGACGTCTTCGTGTGGTCGCCGATCAGCGAGCCCACCTTGGTCGAGCCCGTGTCGATCGAGCGCTTGCCGTCGAGCATGACCGAGACGTTCGAGTAGTCGTTCTTCAGATCGCTGTTGGTCGTCATGGCCCCGAGGTTCACCCATTCGCCGATGTAGCTGTGGCCGATGAACCCGTCGTGATACTTGTTCGAGAAGCCGTGGATGATGGACTCCTCGAGCTCGCCGCCGATGCGGCAGAAGGGCCCGATGGAGTTGCCTTCACGGCATTTTGCGCCCAGCAGGATCGATTTTCTCCCGATATAACACGGCCCTTCGATCCGCGTGAACGGATGGATCTCGGCCCCCTCGTCGATATACACGGGCCCATGCTCGGCGTCGATGACTGCCATGGGGTGAATCTTGACGCCGGGGGCGACGTAGACGTCTTTCGCACTGCCGCGGATGGCGTTGGGCTGCTCGATGGTGCCCTCGATTCCATGCCTTCCCTCGGCGGCGAAGTCGGCCGTGATCTGCGCGGGGTTCGCCAGGACCAGGTCCCAGGTGTACTCCCACGTGGAGAGCTGGCTGGGCACGGCAGGCAGGCTCGCCTTGGCGGACGCCAGGAAGCTCTCGATGTCCCCGCCCGCCAGCTTGTCGCCGTCGGCCCTGATGATGCGGGCGCAGAGGACGTCGCCGTTCGCATCCAAGCGGACCTCGCTGGGACCGCCGGTAGTGATGTCGAAGCTGTCCGCCTTCACGCGGGCATCGACGATGAGGAGGTCATCGCCCTTGAGGGCGGAGGGATCGTTGATCCGCCGGCCGGTCCGCTCGCGGTACGCCTCCGCCAAGTAGGCGGGCAGGAAATAGGCCACATCGGTGGCGCCGATCTTGCGTTGCAGCTTGTCCCCCAGCGAGGTGAACCCGCAGCGCAGGTCCCAAATGGGCCGGCTCAGCACCAGCGGCCAGAAATGACGTCTCTGGTCCGTTGCTCTATCGACGACAATCAACCGCATGCATTCCCCTTACGATACCTCACAGTTCCACAAATGCCGACCGGCGCAGGTCTTCGCCCGGCGTGGCGACCGAGATTTTAAGAACCCACGTCATGCCGGTCAACCGCAAAACACCAACATCAGCGCAACTGGACGCGGACGGTGCTGATGCCGAAGGACCGGACGGGCACTGTGACGTTGTAGTCCGTGTGCTCCAGCTCCGCTTGGTTCTCCTCCACCAGGTTCGTCTGCCATGCCTTGCCGATGGCCAGGGCCGGCAGCGTCAGTGTCGCACTGCCCTGCTTGCCGTCCGTCTCGATCAGGCGCACGATGACGCCCTGCCCGTCTTCCGCCCGCTTGATCGTCACGACCAGGACATTGGGCTGCTCCAGGCGGCAGAAGCTCATCCGGTTCTCAAACGGCCCGTCCCTTCCGCCGTTGGCCACCACGCCGATCAGCGGGTTGTGAGCGGACCAGCCGAAGTTGCGGCTCTCGCTGTTCGCCTGCGGGCCCTTGCCGCTCGTCAGCGAGTAGCGGAACAGAATGTCCCCCTGCTGCACGGGCTGGAAATTCGTGCGGAAGTTGCTGTCGAGGACGAAGGAGTACATGTAGCCCTTGGTCATCTGCTCGGGCTTGACGAACGGCTGGCCGAAGCCGGCGGGCGTCACACCGTGGTGGGCCTGTGACACATAGCACGGCCACAGGCCGCCGAACTCCAGCAGGTGCGACTCCACGGGCGACAGCGTAATCCCGACGTTCTGGTTTGACACGCTCGCCCAGTGCTGCACCGTGTAGTAGTTCGTGTTGGAGCCGGGGAACTGGTCCTTGAACGGCTCGATCACCGAGTTCGACCCCTCGAAGCGGAACTTCGGCTCCTCCACCTGGAACGGGAACGCGAAGTACACCTCCAACAGCGGCGTCGAATCCTTCAGGACCCGGTTGAACAGATCGATCCGCTTGATGCTGTCGTAGAGCACGACCTCCTGGACGATCTGCGGGCAGCCCGGGCCGGAGCTTTGGGCGATCAGACTGGTGCACACGGGGCCGTTCTGTCCCGCACGGAGGGTCGCCGGCGAGGGCCCTTCCTGCTTGCCCGTCTGGACCCACTTGGCCACGAACTGGTTCAGCTTGTCCGGGGCCTGTGGATCGACGAGCTCGCGCGACAGGTCCTTGTCGTAGACGCTCGCAATCGCGCCCGTCTTTGGATCGAGTGTGACCTTGAAGAAGCGGTTCTCGATGCAGTTCTGTGGAGCGCCTGTCACGCTGCTTGCCGCCGGCTTGTCCTCGCGCGGCGCAAGCCGATAGGTCTTGTATCCCATCGACGGGACATTCCCAGCCACGAACACGAGATCGAACAGCTCGTGCTTCTCGAACTGCCCTCGCGCCCATCGCTGCGGGGCGTAGGGTATAGGGGCCAGCGGGCCATCGAGTTCGACGATCTGGTACGTGACTTTCTGGCCGGTCTCGTTGTCGATGAGATCGAAGGGCTTGTCCAGCGCGAAGCGTGTCACGCGGACGAGGTCCGTCCGATCGAATGCGAGCGGGTTGAAGACGATAATGTGGCGTTGCGGCGGTTCGAGCCGAATCTTGGCGGCGATCTTCTCGATGCTCTCGGAGAGCACGCTCTGGGCCAGACCGGCCGCCTTGTACGCGAAGTGACTCTTCTCGTTCCAGCCCCAATCCTGGATCTCGCCCGCCGGATAGTCCTTACCCCACGTATGCTCGTCGTAGAGGAGCATGTTGTCGTAAGCCTGGGCAATCCTGTCGGCGGGGTAGGCGTAGTCGCTCACGAGCGATGCGACGGTCGCGGCCTTCTCCGCCGAGAGCAGGCGGTCGTGCGTCAGGCGATTGACGGTGGTCTCCTTGGCCGTCGAGATGGCCCCAACAACGTAGTCCGTATGCGGCAGCTCACCCCGGAAGGTCCGGATGTCGCCGCACTGCTTCTCCAAGGCGTTGAAGAACATGGAATTGGTGGCGACGACGAGCTTTGGGTACGCCCATTTCTCATTCCATTGCCGGACCACGGTGCTGATCCTCACCTCGGGCGGGTAGTTGTCAACGCCGTTATGGATGTAGCGCATCACGTCGAAGGGCGAGCCGTTCTTCTCCATCTCTTCGAGCATGCCGGGCAGGGCCTCCAAGACCTCCTCGTAGGAATCCGGGCCGATCACGCGCTTGAAGAACCCGTAGCTGCTCTGGTAGTAGACGAGCACGGTCTGGCCGTCGGGCCCCTGCCACTTGAACGCATCGGGCCGCCCGTGACGCAGGACCGCCGCCTCATCCCAGAATGTGTGAATGTCGTTGCGGCCCCACTCGAAATACGTCGGCAGCCCGGCGAAGAAGTACCTGACCCCCGCCCCGGCCAGCACCGTCGGCAGCCCCCAGCTCAGGCCCGGCAAGTCGGTGATCGAGCCGACGTTGATCTCGCCGCCGTACTGACGCTTGAAGCGAAACGACGGGTACATCAGGCGGACCAGCTCCTCGTGCCCACAGAGGCTGTCGATCTCGTTGCCGAACAGGGCCCCGACCTCGATCCTGCCTTGCTTGACATAGCCGCCCAGCTTGTCCACGGCCTCCTTCGGCCGGGTCGCAATATAGTGCTGGAGCGACCATGTCCCTTCGATGGTGTAGCGGTACTTCGCCTCGTCCGGCCAGTCGCTCGTCTGGTCGCAGAAGCGCAGCACGTCGTCGTAGAAGCCGGCGTACCGGTTCATCACGTTTTCGATCGTGTCCGTGTAGCCGAGATCGTGATGCGTGATCGGCACGAAGTAGATCGTCCAGTGCTTCCGCGGCTGCCAGTCCATCTGCTGCGTGTCCACCGCCGTCCCGCCCACCTTGAGCGCGAACTGCGCCGGCATCGGCTGGCGTATGTCCGGCACAAAGACGTGGAACGTCGATTTGCCTTCCTTGAGGGGCCCTATAGACACAGATTGACTGAACGAGCCGATTCGGACATCGAGATTCGCCTGCACGGGCGGGCCGCTATTCTCGATGACCACGTCAATGAGCTGCCGCAACTCCTTCGCATCGCCCGTGAACAGGACCGTCGGTTTGACGGAGGCGAGCTTGACGGGTTTGTCGTCCGCCTGTGGCGTCTGAGCCCGGCCAGGACCGGCGGCCAGCCATATCGTGATGGCAAACGCAATACCGGCCGACACGCGTGACCGTTGGCGTCTTGTTTTCACTCCTGCGCGCTCTGGGCTCATAGCCTGTCCTTTCCTTGCAATGGGATGAACACACTTGATGCGGAATACCCTGGATATATCACGAATCGAGCCCGGTCCCTGACAATCCCCTATGTACGGCCGGCCAGGCCCATCCGTGATCCCAGCCGGCGAACGAAGATTATACCGACTCCCCGTCGCCCTGTCACTCCATTTCGCCCCCTTGCCATCTACGCATCCTGATCTTCTGGTTTCACCACAGAGAACCTGCTGCGATAGGCGTGCTTGAACGTGAGGCGGCGGGCGGGTACAATCGGGGTGGAGTTTTTGGATAGAACTAAATTCCCGATGAATACGTATGAATTGGGTCGCGGTGTGCAGGGCACACCCGACGGGAGACTGAACGTGACGACGACGCACAGGCAAAACCCGCTCCTGGGGCCGCTGAAGGAGAACCTCCAGACTGTCATCTATGGCAAGAGCGACTGCATCGATGTGCTGATCGTCGCACTGCTGGCGGGCGGGTCGGTGTTGATCGAGGATGTGCCGGGAGTGGGCAAGACCACGCTGGCCAAGGCGCTCGCCAAGAGCATCGACGCCAAGTTCCGGCGGATCCAGTTTACCCCGGACCTGCTGCCGGCAGATATCCTGGGTTCATCCATCTATAACCCCGTAAGCGGGGAGTTCCGCTTCGATCCGGGGCCGATCTTCTGCAATATCCTGCTGGCCGATGAGATCAACCGGGCGTCGCCGAGGACGCAGTCGGCGCTGCTGGAGGCGATGAACGAGGGTCAGGCGACGATCGAGGGCGAGCGGCGGCCGCTGCCCCAGCCGTTCATGGTGGTCGCGACGGAGAACCCCATCGAGTTCCACGGCACGTACCCCCTGCCGGAGGCGCAGTTGGACCGCTTCCTGATCCGGCTGGCCATCGGCTATCCGGCGGCAGAGGTCGAGGTCGATATCCTCAAGTCGCACGCTCGGGCCCAGCCGCTCGACGGAATCACCCCTGTGCTCACGCTCGAGCAGGTCCGTCAGATCCAGCAGGAAGTGTCCGATATTCACGTGGATAACAGTATTCTCGAATACATCGTGGAGATCATCCACGCCACGCGGCGCGACAATCGGCTCAATCTCGGCATCAGCACGCGCGGCTCCCTGATGCTCTCGCGGGCGGCCCAGGCGCGCGCGTACTTCGTCGGCCGCGAGTTCGTGGTCCCCGACGATGTCCTGTGGCTGATCCCGCACGTCCTGCCGCACCGCGTCATTCTGACCTCGAAGATGTGTTACGACGGCGCGACCGCCAGACAGATTGTCGCCGACATCGTCGGCAGGATCAAAGTGCCGGTGTGATCGTGACTACTGTTGATGAAAAGCTGCGTTTCGGTCTGACTGAGGCGGGCAGAGTGGTTCTGCGAGGGACGGGCTTTGTCGCGGTGGCGGCGTTCATCGTGCCGGCCTTCGGCGTGCTCTGCATCCTGGCGTGCGTGCTGCTGACGGCCCTTGTGGTGGGTTTCACGGTCCGGCCGAGGGTGCGGATCGACGGCAACCTGCCCGACCGCGTCATTGCCGGCCGGACCACCGAGCTCACGTACCTGCTCCAGAACGTGGGACGCCTGCCTTCCTATGGCCTCTGGATGGGCTTGCCCGCCCTGCCGCAGACGATTGAGCAGGTGACGGGCGAGCATACAATCTGGCGGATCGCACCCGGCGAGACCACGCAGATGACCATCGCGATCCGCCCTACTCGCCGCGGCTGCTACAAGATCGGCCACCCGATCTGCCGGTCCGCATTTCCCTTCAATCTCCTCTGGTTCGGCGCATCCCGCAGGGGCGAGGAGAGCCTGATCGTGCTGCCCCCCTTCTGGCGGCTGCAGATGCCGTTTCGACGGCTCAACCGGCATGTGGAGACCGCCGGCATGAGACTGGCCGGTCGGGTCGGTGCCTCGCCCGAGTACATCGGCAGCCGCCCGTACATCCCCGGCGATCCGCCTCGGCATATCGACGCCCGCGCCTGGGCCCGCCTGGCGGCACCGGCGACGAAGGAATACGACGAGGACTGCGACAACTATGCCGCGATTGTACTCGATACTCACATACGCGATGCAGCGGGACGCCCGAAATCCGGGCAGATCGACGAGCTGGAAGCTGCGGTCAGCCTGTGCGCGTCGGCCGCCTTCACGATCAATCCCAGTCACTTCATCGATCTGTTGCTGGCTGGTGGCGACCTGCATGAATTCACAGGCTGGTCCCGCGAGGCCCGGCTGGATAGGATTCACGAGCTGCTCGCCGCCGTGGAGCCGTCGCCCGCCGAGCCCGCCGAGCGGGCGATTCTGTCCCTGGCGGATCGATTGCAGGAGATGTCCCAGGTCGTGTTCATTCTGCTCCGCTGGACCGAGACAAACCGGCAACTGGTGGAGCTGGCCGAGCGGGCCGGCTGTCACTGCGTCGTCGTGCTCATCGGCGAACCAACCGCCCCGCGTGCGGGCGAGAAGCCAAGTCCCACATGGGCCGGCACTGTCCGGACCGTATCGGCGCAGGAGATTCTGTCCGGACAGATCAAGCAGTTGTGAGACGAACTATGACTGACAAACTCTCAGCCTGGGTGGCACAAGCAAACGAGTTTTCCGGAGACACTCAGGTTATGTCAGAGGGAACTCTTTGGCAGGCAGTATGAGGACGCAGAAGGTCATCGCAACTGTCATTATTCTGGCCGCGTCGGTGCTTATCGCCGCCGTGTTCCGGGATATTGCATTCCCGGCCATCCTGTGCATGCTGGGCATGCTGGGCCTGCAGCGGCGGTTCACCTGGGACATCCGGCCGGAGCGACGCGTCATCACCTCCCTGCTCCTGCTGCTGCTGGCAGCCCTGTTCGCCGCGCACTACACGTACGGCGGTCTGGCTCACCGGGCCGGCCACGAGCAGGCCTCCATCGTCGCCTGGGAGACCATCTCCCGCTACTTCCTGGCCTCGATGATCCTGATCCTGTTCCTCGGCTCGCCGCAACGGCTGCCCCCGTCGCTGGCGTTGTTCTACATGGCCGCCGTCGTCTCGGCCGGGCAGGTTCTGCTGCTCAACGATCTCTATATGCCCTTCCGCCTGCTTGAGGCAGTCTCGGTCATTCTCATCGTGCTCTACGCCGCCGCCGGTCGCAGCGGCGACCTTGTGGGGCACACGATACAGGCGCCTTCCGGACTGCCTCGTCTGTCGGCAGCCTTGTCCCTCGTGTCCGGCGGCCTGCGATCCCGCCGCTGGGTCCCTTCCGCGATCATCCTCCTCATCGCCGTAAACCTCGGATGGATAACAGGTTCCTTGCTCTATCGCCACGTCGAGCTTCTGAATTACATGCCGGTGTGGCTCTGGCACGGCGCCGCCGGCCTGGAGGGCTCAGTCGACACGACCGCCTACGTCGGCTTTTCCACAAGCGGCGAGTTGTCCAGCATCCTGCGGATCAAGGGCGATCAGGACACCACGCCCGTGCTGAGGATCATGTCCGACGTCAATCCGGGCTACCTGCGGGCCCGGGCCTTCGATATCTACCGGCAGTCGGAGTGGAGCGACGTATCCGCCACGCGCCCGGTCATGGCGACCCAGAACATGCCCTTCAGCGGTTCGTTGCCGGGGAGAATGAACTTCTTTCGCCTCAACGACCGCCGTCCCGCAAATGCCCGGGAGATGATGATCCGGCACGAATCGCCGATCGGCGACGCGATCTTCACGCCGCTGGGCACGCTCTCGGTGGAGGCGGCGCTGCCATACGTGAACTATGACGACGACGGCATCGTGTCGCCGCCTTACGCCCGGATGAACCTGAGCTATCGAATCACCTATGCCGACCTGACGTACGCCCCGGTGCCGACGCGGCCGATGCTCGGCGTGCCGCCCCAACTGGACCCGCGAGTGAAACAACAGGCCGACAAAATCTTTGCCGGCACGACTACGACCGCCGAAAAGATCAAGGCTGTCATCGATCATTTCCAGGCCAACTACACGTATTCGCTGAGCATGAGCGTTCCGCCCGACCGGGACAGGCTCGAGTACTTCCTGGTCGAGCAAACGAGCGGCTACTGCGAGTACTTTGCCTCCGGGGCGGCGATCCTGCTGCGGCTGGCCAAGGTCCCCACCCGCTACGTCACCGGCTTTCTTGTCACGGAGAAAGACCCCGACGGCCAGGCTTGGATCGCCCGCAGCATGGACGCCCACGCATGGGTCGAGGCCTGGGATGAGGAGACCAGCCGGTGGACGATCGTCGAGGCCACGGTGCAGGACGGCTTGGCCACGGCCTCCGAAGACGAAGAGTCCGGCGGCGCGGGTGGCCTGAGCCGGTACCTGCTGTTCGGGCAGCTGCTCAACGACATCTACGAGTACGGCCTGTTCGGCATCCTCGCCTGGGCGCTGCAGTACTACGGCTTGCCGGCCTCCTCCCTGCTCCTGGCGACCGCCCTTGGCGGCACGTTCTGGTGGCTCTACAGGCGAGCCCGGGCCAAGCACGTGCGTCATGCCAGCCGGCCGCTCACGCCGGAGCTCATCGCCCTGCACAAGCTGCTGGCCCGCGTGGACCGCACCGTCATCAAGACCGCCGGCCCACGACGCGGCCTCAGCGAGACCCTCCAGGCCTTCTCTCACCGCCTGCGCGCCCACGACAGCGGCGACGGACTCTGGACCAGGATCTCCGACTGGTACCTCGAATACGCCGCCCTCCGCTACAGCCGCGCGATAGAGCCCGAACGCCTCCGCGACCTCCACCAGCTTGCCGCCGGTCTGCGGCAACCCCAGTCATAATTCGTCCCGCCCCCGGACCACCGTCGAGAACAGACTCCGACGGCGCGACGGCGATGGCAGGATAGGCAGGTCCCCTGCCCATGCGGGCCACTCTATCGCGACCATGCAGTACCCATGTCGATTCTGTACTGCCTGGCTCCTGAGCCTCAGGCCCGCCGCTCGCCGGAAGCTCGGGTGCATCCGCACCTGTGCAAATTGGCTTTGTTTTGCACAACAGGTCCTCCTCTGGCCCAGAGGGGGCATTCCCAGGTTACGAGTCAGCCCCGGAAATTGGGTTTGTTTCGCACGGCGGGTCATCCGCCGGGGCCGAGCCGGCCTCGCTTGACACTTGGCACTTCTTCCGATTGGCTTTGTTTTGCAGAATCGGTCGGCAGTCCCTGCTGCACGCGGGTGCCGTCGGCGGGTTACGGTTTTCGCTTGAGCTGGAGCCGCTGCAGCTCGGCCATGGCCCTGAACAACCTGCTCTCGATTTGCTGCTCACAGATCGACAGCCGGTCGAGGACCCCGTCGTTGGCGAAATCCTTTGCGACCGCCCGGCCGACGGCCAGATTGGGGTCGGTCTCTGGATCGTCCCCCATCAGGTCCACATCCTCGGCCAGCAGCGATTCGACGAGCTTCGCCAAAGGGCTGGAGGTTTCTTTCGTGGTCAGGTGCTCCAAGACCTCATTCTGGAGCCGTTCCGCCCGCTTGAGCCGCCAGGACAGGCTGACGATGCGTTCGGCAAGGGTGGCCTCCATCGCCCCAACCGGGGCCAGCTCCCCAAGCATCTGCTGGCGGTGCCGCTCAAACTCCTGCGGGTCTTCTCCCTCGATGACATCCTTCCGGGCCGACGGGCCGTGCTTGACGCCGTTCTCCGACACGTCCCCCTTGCCCTCAGGCGTACCCGGCCCCGTGGGCCGGTCGGCCTTGCGACGATTCGTATGCGCCTGTTCTTCACCGGCCATGACCAGGCCCTCCGAAATCCACCATTTACTATTTGCGATTTACCATTGCATATTCAGTTTCGTCACTATCATACAAGTCCTCCCATTGTCGGTCAAATAAAATCCGGCCACGCAGAGACTCTTTCAGGGGGATTCCGGGGGCCGCTTACTTGTTTCGGCTCTGACTCGACTATGGCGTCCCCAGATTTAGCCCCGGCCTGTTACGAGCTCTTGCCGGTGTGGCGTGTCACCCGCATTTGCTCCCCGACTTTCTTGTAATGCGTCAACGCGCTGTCCTTGTCATCGAAGTCTTTCTGAGTGAACATGAGGGTGGCCGTTCCGATCAGGATCATGTCACCTTCGGCTAACAGCGTCTTTGCCGCTATTCTCCTGTTGTTGATATACACGCCGTTGTGGCTGCCCATGTCCTCGGCGAAGTAGTCTCCCGTCTGCTCATCGAATTTTATCCGAAGGTGCTTGCGTGAGATAAGGTCGTCCCGTATCTGCAAGGGAAGGTTCTCGGCTCTGCCGATGACGCTGGTTCGACGACCCAGAGGCAAGAACTCACCCTCTTGATCTCCTGTGGTTACGATGACCGAAGCCATGTGGCGGTTCCTTTCATCTATCATCATTGTCTTGGGTTCGGTGTCGGCTGGGTCGCGGGCTCCTGCAGCGGGATCCACGGCGGCCAGTTGGGGTCCTGCTCCATCCTCTTGAGGAACAATCGGCTCCATTGGTACTCCGACCATCGGAACACTCCCGTATCGACGGCCTTCTGGAAGTGCCCGCGGGCGCCAGCCCGATCCCCTTGGGCCAGTCGGTCGAGGGCCACGAAGAAATGGTCAACGCACTGGTCATTCCTTGACTTGGCTCCAGCGTTCAGGTAGTCCTGCTCGGAGAGGATTCCGGCGCAGTACTCGAGGATCCGCAACTCGTGTCCGCGATGGCGGCTTGTCAATTCTCTACTGGCAGCCGTCGCTTCGGTCTTCCTGCCGAGGAAGAGAAGCGTAGCCTGGTTGAAGATGGCCAAATATCCCTTCGGGAATAGCACACAGTTCTCCCTGTAGGCATCCAAGGCAGGAGAGGGGCCATCCGGCAACTCCGCGAGGATGAAGGGCCGGTACTCATAGATTCCACTGGCCGATTTCGCGTCGCGGCCCGAGACCTCTCCAGAGCCTCCCACGCGTTCGAACACCTCCCGGGCCTTCTCGAAATCACCTTGTTCATAGAGCGAATACACGTAGAGTAAGCGAGTCGAGGCGGTGTTGGCCTCCTGGTAGCCCTTGCGTGCCACTTCGTGAGCTGCCTCTTTCTGCCCTGCCAACTGAAAGTAGGACCAGCGGGAAACGTAGCTCATGGGAAGGGGAAAAAGTTGCTCGAGTTCCTGGGCATCCCTTCCGGCCTGAAGCAAGGACGCAGTAGCCCGGTCTTCGTCTCCGGCGTTCCGAAAGACCCCCATGGCGACGAGATGGGCCCGCAGCTCCGTCCCGGTGGCAAAGGGGTTTCCAGGCATCATGTTCTTGGCCGTGCTGGCGTCGTCAATGGCTGACTGGGCCATCTCGACGTCGCCGGTCTCCAAGGCAGCGAAGGCGCGGGCAGAGGCCCGGAGGACACGAGCGATCGTCGAGTCCCGCCGGCGGATGGCCTCATTGAGGTCCCTCAGACCGGCGGCTGGGCCCCACGTCGACAGGGCATGGCCCCTGAACAGATAGTCCTCCGGAGTGACCGCCGTTAGTTTGTCGATGGAGTCCCTGACGAGGATTTCGTAACGATACCACTGGCCGTCACTGACGTACGCCACGGCGAGCAGCGATTGCGCGGCCACGCTGCGGGGCAGGAGCTTCACTGCCTGCTCCAGGTGCTCAATGGCCTTGCGGGTATCGCCCCGGTGAAGGGCGAGCTGGCCGCGGATCATCCGGACCGAGCCGGGCGAAGCACCCAAGACCTCGGCCTCTGCGATGGCTTTCTCCGCCCCCTCAAGATCGCCGCCCATGGCGATGAGCATGGCCCGCTCGATGGCATGCTGGCGTCTCTCCTCTCGCGCTTGCCGCTGACTCCGGTGCTCGCGATAGGCGAAGAGCCCGGCCAGCAGGCCCAACAGCAGCAAGCCGCAAAGCGACGTTGTCATCGCCCTGTTCCGCCTGGTCCAGCGCACGGCTCTTCCCACGACCCCCACGTGCCTCGCCGAGATCGCGAAGCGGTTCACGTACCGCCGCAGGTCCTCCGCCACGCTGCCCGCCGTCTGGTACCGCTTGTCCGGGTCCTTCTCCATCATCTTCAGGCAGATCGTTTCCAAGTCCTGCGGAACCTTCCGATTGATCGACCGCGGCGGCTTGGGCTCCTTGCCAATGATCTGTGCAATGACCTGGTCCCGGCGGGCTCCCGGAAACGGCGGCTGCAACGTCAGCAGCTCATACAGCGTCGCCCCTAGTGAGTAGATGTCCGTGCGATGATCCAGCGGCGCTCGGCCAGCCGCGATCTGCTCGGGCGACATATACATCGGCGAGCCGACAAACTCGCCCGAGACCGTCATCCCCGGCTGCTCCAACATCCGCGCCAGCCCGAAGTCGTTCATGCTCAGGCGTCCCACCGGCGACAGCAGCAGGTTCGAGGGCTTGATATCGCGATGGATCACTCCCTGGGCATGAGCGTAGTCCAGGGCGTCGGCCACTTCTGCCATCATCCGGGCGACCGTGTCGAAGTACCCTCCCCCGCTGGCCAGACTGCTGGAACTTGAGCTGTGAGTATCAGAGGTAGTGCCGGCCGCAGCGTCGGGAGGCGGGAAGTTCATGGTTCGGGAGACCCAATCGACAGGAGCAGGCGTGCCGCTGGCCGTGCTGGCACTCGGGGAGGCAGCTACCGCCCCATGCTTCTGCAAGGCCGACTTCTGCATGTCGCGCATCTGGGCGATGACCTGGTCCAGCCCCGGTCCTTCGATCAGTTCCATGGCGTAGTAGTGGGCGCCGTCCTGTTCCCCGGTGGCGTAGATAGGCACGATGTTGGTGTGGTGGAGCTTGGCGGCGGCCTCGGCCTCGCGTTGGAAACGGATGATGGCCTTGGTGGTCAGGCCCAAAGAGCCGCTGAGCACCTTGAGCGCCACCTTACGGTTGAGGGAGACCTGCCTGGCTTCGTAGACGATGCCCATGCCCCCGCGGCCCAATTCGCGCACGATCTCGAAATCTCCGAGTCGCCGGATGGGTTGCGTATCAACTCGTGATTCGTCCATGGCTCACCTCGTTCCAGAAGCAGTGGGACAGGCCGGGCGGCAAAGCGCGACAGCTATCCTACGACTCTCCTATAGGAGGCCCTATGAACTGCGTGTCTGTGCGTGATTGTATTGCCGGCACTGGCTCTGAGTCAAGGTAATGCGTCCAGAAGTGCTGGGGCCGAATAAAGGAGCATGGAAGATGCTTTGGTTGATGGCACGTGGAAAAGCAAGGGCAAGGGACGATAAGTCCTTGGGGCATTTTCTGGTTTACATCAATTCAACTACCAACATGTTATGCGGACGACCGGTTTGTCACCCGTCATTTCACAAGCACATCATCGTGTCCCGTGCTCCCGGCCCCAGGCGCCCTGCTGCTCGCCGGTCCGCGTATCGCCTTGCCTGGTCGGTTCTTCCGGCGGACAAACGTATAGGCGTGGTGGAAATTCCTCGCCTCCTCATCGGTGCCGCCATCCCACACGACGGCCCGTCACATGCCCTCGCCACACGCCAAGCCCAGGGCCTCCGTAATCCGCTCAAACTCGTCCAAGGAATCGAAGTCGATGACGATTCTGCCGCGGTGGCCGTTTCTGCGGGTGTCGATCTGGACGCGCGTGCCGAGGTGGCGGCACAGCTTGTCTTCAAGGTCGGCGATGTGAGCCGGCTTGCTGCGGGCCTTTGCCGGGGTCTTCTGTTCTTCCTGAGCGTACTTGCGGACGAGCCGCTCGACGTCGCGGACGCTGAGCCGCCCTGCCATCGCCCGGTTGGCGAGCTTGCGACGCAGCTCGTCGCTCGGCAGCGACAGGATCGCCCTGGCGTGGCCCATTGTGAGCTGGCCATCGACGAGCATCCGGCGGATGTCCTCCGGTAAGTCCAGCAGCCGCAAGTGGTTAGCGATCACAGAGCGGTCCTCGCCCAGTCGCTGGGACGCCTCTGCCTGGGTCAGGGAGAACGCGCCCAAGTACCGCTGGTAGGCTTTAGCCCGCTCGATCGGATTCAGGTCGCGTCGGTGGATGTTCTCGACGAGCGACCACTCGAAGAGTTGCTCGTCGGTCACCTCGCGGACGATGGCCGGGATCTTGGCCAGGCCCGCCATCTGAGCGGCACGGAAGCGTCTTTCGCCGGCGATAAGTTGATAACCGCCCTGAAACACCCGAACGATGATCGGCTGGATCACGCCATTGGTCTTGATGGAATCGGCCAGCTCCGTCAGGTCCTGCTCATTCCATACGGTCCTCGCCTGATAGGGGTTAGCGGAGATCTGATCCAGGGTCAGTTCCCGCAGAGAGTCATCTAAGTCCTTATCAGACGGGAATTTATGAGAGGCAGGCGGCGGTGGCGAGATTTCGGCCATCGCGGCCCGCTCTGACATTATCGGACCCAATAGCGACTCAAGCCCCCTGCCGAGGTGCTTCGGCTTCTCGCCCCTGCCTGTGTTCATCCTTGTGCTCCTTCAGAAACTTGGCCATCCACGTTGCGCAGGCCCGTGATTGTAGAATGCGCGCGACACACCGCTCAAGACTATTTCGGCCTGGCTCGCAAGAATTCTGCACATTTCGCGAGCCGAATCTCACAGCGTTGTCGCAAAACAGCGCGCGGCACGTGAAACAGGAGCCTGTCACGGCCAACGCCTGGTACCCGCGGATGCCAGGGTCTCCAGCTTGTCCACTGGCTATGGCTTGTGGCTTGGCCGACCCAGTGCGTGACCCCGTTGTCACGGTGACCGTCGGCGCTCGGCCCCGGATGGCTGTCAACTGACTGACATCGTCGCTGTTAAGGGGCACAGCTCCGAGCGGAGTGTGACCGCCCTGCCGCTGGACATGTCAACGCCCACGACTCACGGCCGGAATGCCTCAAACGCGCGCGGGTATCAGAGCCATCAGGCCGCGTGGCCACTGACGGACGCGGGACGGCCGATGCATGCCGGTCAAGCCGGGCAGCCTCCCATCGCTGGCGGAATTGCCCGTGACCGGCATCAAGCGGCAGTTGTGCCAGCTTCGCCGCTCATACAGCACAGTCACGGAATCACGCTTCCCGCGTCAACAAGGCCATTTGGCCCGCACGCGTGGACTTTACGCACGTGCCCTGCTGGATGTTTCACGTGCCACAATCGGTATGGCCATCGGGCTCACGCCAGCCGGTTAGTAGGGGGGCGGCGGCGCATAAAGGCCTGCGGCGGGTTCCTGCCGACCCAGTCCGGCAGGCAATGGACTGGAGGCGGCAACGCGGGCACTGTCGGGATCACCCTCCGGTCGGATCCAGCCTGGCCCCTACCAGGCATCTTGCTCGTTGGCCCGCGATAGTCCGCGTCGGCAGGGCAGTGATCGCACGATCACCGAGCCGCCGCTTTGGGCTGCGGCACCCCCACCCCTTGATCGGGGCACCCCTGGAGAATCCCACCGACCATTCACCGCCCCAAGCCATCATGTGCGTCCGCGTCAAGAACCTTCCCTTTGGAACTGGCACACGGCGAGCGTCCTGGCATGTGCGGCCGTCGCGTAGTAGATGGCCGCCATGTGTTACGGGGTGCCCTGGGCAATAACAATACAGCATGGATTATAGGACGCACTCAGAGGTAAGACCTTTCCCGCCGGGGGCCGCGAATTCTCTTGGCGACCCGCCTCAGATCGCAACATTTCGTCACTGCGACACCCGTCATACTGTGATGAACGGGTATTGTTCGACTTCGGCAGTCGGTTCGCGCGCCGTCGAGCGCGCTTCGTACGCGTTCTACGCAGCCAGGAGAAGAGATGTTTTGGCCGGGCCAGGCTATGACTTGGTTGACGGGCGTAGGACGTGAGCCATGTTCGTCATATTGGCATGCCATATGTTATAGGGCGTGGGGCCTTCGTTCGCAGGGGCGCGTTCCAGGCGGTGGTGGGGCGGTCAGCGCCTATGCCGACGAAGCGCGAGGATGCCCAGGCCGAGAAGGGCGATGGTAGCTGGCTCGGGTATGACCACGGGGACGATGGTCGAAATGGTCCTGCTTTCGCCTTTCGCGGTGCCCCCTGCGGAGGTCCACGCGGGCGTGTGTAGGTCGGTCGCGGCGCCGGCAAGCGTGTCGAACCCGCCACCGGCGCCGCTCCGGGCGATCTGGTCATCGATACGCCTCGCTGGTTCAATCTGGAAGACCGCAATGACGATCTTGGACTCATTGACGACGATCGTAGTGCGTTGGGCGCTGGGGTCGGAGACATCGCCGAGCCAGTAAGCGAAGCGGTAGCCCGCCTGGGGCACCGCCGTAAGCGTAACGCTGGAGTTGGCATAGATGCGATGGCTGCCCGTGTTGGGCGTGAGCTCGCCGGCCTGCACGGGACTGCCTTGGATGAACAGGTCGTATGCGGGCCTGTCCGCGCGGGCTAGGCGTGCCAAGCCGCCGACCAAAATGGTCAGGGCCGTCGCCACGGCGAACCTGCGATACCCGAGCTGCCCGCATTTCATAATGGCGTAACCGCCTCTCTCCTGGGACGAGCCGCCAACGCGACGCTGAGGCATGCCGAGAGACATGGCATCGTGCGATGACTCCTGCGTTCGTGAAGTACCCCCAGCTCGGTTGGTCGGACCCCCAGTTCGACTGTCTATAGCATACCGCATCCGGGCCCGCCAGTCAAGTGCGGCAGGGGGGCAGACGGGGGACTTTCCAAAGGTCGCATAACAAGCGGCAGGCGGCGGTTGTGAGTACACTATTATGGTGCCGTGGGGGTGTCCGGGATCGCGCGGCTCAGGATTTTCTCGTTCGTTACCGCGCCGGCAAACAGGGGCGACGCACAGACCTATTGAACGCGCGGGGGAGCGCCGCCGGGGAATTCCGGCAAAGCCATGCCTATTTCTTCTGTCGTTTGGGCTTGCGGCCTCGCTTGGCGGGGCGCACGATTCGGCCGAGCATTTTCTCGATACGATCCAGGAACGCCGGCTGGCCGAGGGGCCGTCCCGTTCGCTCGTGGCGGCGCAACAACTCGGCGTCGTCCACCTCCAGAGCCTCCGTCAAGAACTCCCGCCAGTCCTTTACGCGCTTCAGCAGAGGCGCCACTCGCACGAGGCCGTCATCGTGGCCGGCCACGTGGGCCGCCGCACTCGACCAGCGCCATCGCCAGGGGGCCCGACATAGCCTCGCGCGGACCGGATTCAACTCCACGTACCGTGCCGCCCGCAACAGGTATCGCTGATCCAGGGCGAAGGACGCGAATCGCCCCTGCCACAGGTGCCCGCGCCAGCCCTCGCGGAAGTTGATGCGCCGCGTGTACCGGCGGTGGGCCTCGCCCAGGGCGCGACGCAACCCGTCCTCGCTGTCCGGCACGGCGATCAGATGCACGTGAGTGGGCATCAGGCAGTAGGCCCACACCTCCACGCCGCAACGGCCACACCATTCGCCCACCAACGCCAGATACGCGGCGTAGTCTTCCTCGGTGAAGAACGTCTCCTGTCGCCGATTGCCACGTTGTGTCACGTGGTGGGCAACGCCCGGAACCACAACTCTCGCCAATCGCGCCATGTCACCAGCCTACCCGGTTGCCTCTGCAACGTCAACGAGATTCTCGAAAGTAGTATGCTGTCCCCGGAATCCCACAGACAACCGCATAAGGTGTGCCTTCCCACATGGGGCCGTGGCTGGGGCGGAAGCGGTAGGGTGGTGTCCCCGGAATTCCCTCCCAGTCGACCGTCTGCGAACTGACGTATCAACGCCGGGATCTACATGTTTCTGCCATGGAGCCACGCTTTTTCGCAATACCGGATGAATCGCATCGCGACTCTGGCCGATAAGGGAAATGAATCCGTGCCCATGGAATGATCCTCGGGATATCAGTGTTCCCTTATAGGAGCTACGCCATGAAAGATACGACGGAGACTCAGGACTTCGCGGCAACCACCGCTCCCGGCATGCGATCACCTGTATTGCTTGGATTCGGAGACGCTGACCTGAAGGTCAAGGACGTCATGACCGATAATGTGGTCTGTGCGGTCCCAAGTGAAACCGTTCTGTCGGCAATCAAAAGAATGTCCGAGCACAGGGTCTCTTGTGTGGTCGTCGTCGATGACGGTACGGTCGTAGGGATCCTGACCGAGAGAGATGTGCTGCGAAGAGTTGCCACGGAATGCAGAGACCCGACCAGGTCGAAGGTCGCGGAGAAGATGTCCAGCCCTGTGGTTTCTATCGCCCCTGATGTCCCTGTCCTGGAAGCCAGCGAGATCATGCGGTCAAGAGGCATCAAACGACTGGCCGTCGGCGACGGAAGACGGCTTCTCGGACTCGTCACGCAGACGGACATCACCCGCGGTTTGACTTCTCTATGGCCGTCCAAGGCTGTCGCTGATATCATGAGCACAACCGTTGTGGCCGTGAACGTGTCCGTCACAGTGGCCCAGGCCGCCCGCACTATGTCTTCCCGGAATATCTCTTGTGTCGTGGTGATGCACCGAGAGGAGGCGGTTGGCATCATGACGGAAAAAGATGTCCTCAAGAGGGTCGTTGCGCTCCATAGAGACCCCGGCACGACCCCCGTGGCAGAAGTAATGTCCCGGCCATTAGTGACTTCGGCGCCGGACCACTCGATTCTGTGCATTAGCCGGATGATGGACAGAATGCGCATTCACAGGCTGGTGGTCAAAGAGAACAAGCAGGTGTGCGGCATCGTCAGCCAGACCGATATATTGGATGCCCTTCGCAGAGAACTGGAGAAAACACGAGAGGCACAGCGGCGCCATCGATCGGAGGCGAACCAACTGACCGATTCCACAGCCAGGAACCTGTCCTCGATCGAGAGCCTTGTCAGACAAGCTTTGGGTACTCCGGAACTGTCCGCATTGACTGGGATACGTGAGAACGCTCCTCGCGGCAGCCTCACTTCCATGAGTCGCCGATACTGTCCAGCCACGGCAGGGGACCCAATTCTGACCTCCCTGCAAGAGCTGCTCTCGGAATCCAGGAGCAACCTGGAGCGGATCTCCAGGATGTTTCGGGAACTCCGTTGACGGAGGGCTTTGAAAGTGCCGGTCAGTCCGTTACCAGGTCTGGTTGTCAATATCCCTGTTTCCCCTCCCTTGCTACGTTGCCCGCTGGCGGTCAGGTTGTCAATATCCGACAGTGGGAGACTTGGCGACACGCCGTGTCGGATGGAAGTTAGCATGGCGTCTCACGAGGGGGGGGACTGAGGCATCGCGACCTCGTTAAGGTGACTGGAGCCGGCCCGTACGTAGGCTACTGGCGCCCCGCAAGGGTGACGCCGAATAGATGTGTGGGATTCCCGCGAAAAAATCCCGCGACCGTCTTGACAACGGCTCGCTCATAGATGTCCCCAGAACCCCAACGTCAACAAGGAAATTAGTATTATGTCCCCGGAACCCCTCATGTTCCCCGGATTCCGTCTGGTTGTCAAGCCGCAGCAGCGAAAGAATTGGCGGTATGTCGAGTCGGTTGTGCGGACACTGGGGTCGGTCTCTCCCCGCGAAAAAAGTACCGGACCCCTTTAATTCCTCAATTAGTATGGTTCCTCGCAATTAGTATGGTGTCCCCGTAATTCCGCCAGAAACACCCCCGTCAATGCCCCCTGTGAAATGTGGATTCCGCTGAAGAACCCCCGAAAATGGGCAAAGCACCCGCGTTTTTGAGGCCGAAAATGAGGGTAAAAAGGCCCCAATAAGGACTTTTTCAGCGGAATCAAATGTGTAGGTGTGACCCCCTTATCCATCTCTTAGAGCGGGAGGGTCTTCACAAATATGTACACTGTGTTCCGCTGCCGATCTATCAATATCTTGGCCGGTGGAGACTCTACGATTTCGACGGATTCCAGCGATCCCTGGTCGTATAGGAGGATTCCCAATTCGCTCTGCCAGTGAGACACATCAGGAAACAGGCTTGCCTGTGAGTTCTTTAGATCCGCTAGATCATCGGCATCGAGAATCCTGACTTTCGCCTCACCAAACATCGTCAGCACATCGTTTATGTCTTCTGGGTCGATTTCAAACTGCACAAACATGGCCGTCTGCCGGCCAGAGTCAACGATCGCACGCGGAACGCGTATCTTCGCGGGCAATTGTTCTCCTACCAATTGACGGAATCTCAATCGTATCTCTCTCCCGGGCACTTCCCTCGGTCGCGTCAGCAATCGGGCATCCTGCCTGAGTGCGAGAGCCACAAAAACCAACGTGCCGACCAAGAGCAGTGCGACAACAGCCACACAGTAGCCAATGATATGGTGCAATTCCTTCATTATGTCACTCCACATTGACCGCCATAAGACATCACTCGTGTCTACCGCCATGGACGCCTGCTGGGCTCGTAGCTGGGCGGGGACGTTGGCCAGTTTCCCGGGTCAGATCTGGGGTCACACCTACACATTTCACAGTCCGTGCGATGCACTGCAATGTTGCTCTACTTGCCGCCATGCCTGCCTCATCGCCTCGTCCCGGCCGAGGGCCTGTTCGACCCGGTCCCGCGCCATGGTCAGCCCGCTGAGCGACACGCCGAAGCGCCTCGCCAGCGAGGTCAGGCTCTCCCCGCCCCGGCAATAGCGGCACGCGCCGTACATCAACAGGCGACGCGCCTGACGATCTGAACCCTCCCAGGCGAACAGGCTCTCCGGCCGACGCCCATACACCTGTCCAATCCACCCGGCCAGCACGTCCAACGGAACTGACTGCCGGGCGCGATCGAAGACGGGTTGTTCCCGCCTGTCGGCACTGCGTGTCAGCACGTACATCCGGCGCATCCGGTCGATGAATCCCTCGGTCCCGAGCATCATCTGCCCCTGGAGTCGATCCAGCGGACTGTCCAGCTCCCGCAGCAAGCCCTCCTCCACATATTCGCGGTAGCGTCGCATCTGCACGCGTCGGCGCGCTCCCCAGTCCGAGAGGATGTCCGCCGGCTCAAACCACGACGGCCCTTGCGACAAGCCGATGCACGCCGAATAGCTCGACCCGGCAAAGGAACGAAGCGTCTGCCGCTTCGCCGAGAGGGACGCCCGCCTCAGGGCCTTGGTGCGGACCGGGTTGAGATGAATGTATCGCGAGACCTCGGCCCCATAGGCCTCATCCTCCACCAGATGGGCCTTGAATCGACCCTGGAACACGTGGCCGCTGCTGCGCTGGCGGCGGTTCAGAATGATCGTAAAGGAGGTCAGCAGGCTCTGCATGAAGCGGCTGAGATTGGCCTGCTCCGTCCGCACGTACAGGTGGAAGTGATTCGGCATGCAACAGTAGCACAGCACGCGGACCCCGAACCGACTGGCGAAGAGTCCCAGCCGCTCCAGGAAAAGCTCGTAATCCTTACCCGCGGTGAACACCCCCTGCCGCCGGTTGCCCCGATTCATCACGTGGTAGCAGGCCCCGGCATACTCGATCCGCAATGGACGCGCCATACGCGATCCCTTTCCACATACCCCCCCCTCCCACGGCCCGCACAATACCCGCCAAACACACCCCTGTCAATCCTACCTGTGAAATGTGTAGGTGTGACCCCGTATCCCGGCTAATTCAGGACGTGACCCCGTTTACCCCGCCCCGTTTACCCCCCCGAACTCTTTACCCTCGCCTCTATCCACGCATCTATCTTTTTCTTGTACCTTGGGGACTCATCGCGATAGCCATCGTCATAGTACCATAGACCATCAGAGATCTTCCTCGAGCCATAGACGAAACCAGCATATGGCTCTTTGAAATCCTTGGAGTACACCTTCAGCCCGAAATGATCGAACCCTCCTCCAAACTGTATGGTCAGACATCCTTCTGGTTCTATGACAACCCAAGCAGGGTTGAGTTCGCGAATTACCTGAGGGAAGCGTGCAATCTCAGGAGAATGTGGCTTGTGGCGGAAGTCATACGGGCCAGGCCTTAGCTCCTCAGTAGCTGCCGCTGCCAACAATTCTCTAGACGCCACCGCAATAGCATTAAGATCTCTCTTGCAGAGCAAATCTCGACGCTTGTTGTTACAGCCATCCACTAGCAGAATCACAGCGACGCTGGTTGTCACCATGAACGCTTTTGCCAGGGTATTCATCTTCGCAGTCCTTTCATGAACGGCACAACGGTGTGGGATAGAAACGGCAGTACTTGACGGGGTACTTCTTCCATCAACGTCGGCATAATCACAATGCACTTTCCCATCCATACCTATCTAAACACCAAGCCAAATGCGCGATCAGCTCGCTCAACCAGCGGTGTTAGGCCTGAAGAACAGTCAGGCAATTGGCTCGATATAAGGCGAATGATCTTCGGCCCACTATGCCACGACTTAGTCATCCATTCGCCCAATCGAGATCCCATAAAATACTATTCGCCGCCGATTCTACAATTGCACCAGTTAGAGAGTTCTCTCGCTATTTCCGTGAGAGAATCGCAATCTGTTACGAGTCTGATTCTGAGCCTAAGCATTGCCTCAGAGGTTGACGCGCCTCGCTCATCTTCTACCAAAACATCGTGCTTACATAGTCAGAGTATCCTATCCCAAACCAGAACAAGCATCGCAGCACATCAGGCTGCCACGGGAAACGGTGCCTGATGGCCAATTTGTGCAACCAGAGAAGTTCCGTTGCTGTGGTGAACTTGAAGCCCTCGCGGGCGAAGAGGTGGCCGTCCACTATGTAGTTGATCTCACCCCCTTGCCACCATGTGACTTTACCCGGAGCGATGTTGTATGTCCATTTATTCTCATCGCCCTCTAGGCCGCAGTCCCAGGTCACGAGGTTATGGATGGCGGTCACTGGGTCGATGAATAATCGGTTCATGCTGTGGATCGCAGGCCTTGTCATTCTTTCAAGGTTCCACGAAGTAAGGATCCGGTAATCGTCTACCACCAGGACGGGCACTGCCTTCCCCTCTGGCTTTGGCCACACGCGAATGCTGGCGAGTCTGGGCTTGGCGGGCTGGGGGAATTCCCAAGTGTAGTACACGGTTCTGAAAGTAATTTTGAACTTCTGATCACCGCCGTCCAGGACTTCTACATCACTCAAGATCCACCCCGGATAACGATCAAAGATGCCTATTTTAGAGAAGAACCAGTAGATGGTCGAGAAGTAATTGCCTGCTGGATCAACACGCTCGTCCGCGTTCCACCCCGCCAGAATCCCTACAGGCATATTCCAAGTGAATTCATACCATGGAGGGTTTGGCGGCGTTAGAGGCGGAGGGCTTGGCGCCGTCGTGCATCCTGACGGATCGACCGAGTTCAATGGGTCGTTCGCACAATATGCGTACCCATCGCCGACCGGGTCGGTTTGGAGGAATCGGCCGATGTAGGGGTTGTAGTATCTCGCTCGATAGTAGTATAGGCCGGTGTCCTTGTCGAACTCACGGCCGGTGAACAGGAAGCGATTCGGATGGTTCGGGTCGCTGGCGGAGACCTCGCCA
>Ga0315274_10002182_pt1 | contig 29743 bp, 31 predicted proteins | sample YL17G02_20_MG_FD_203700 | JGI IMG/M metagenome (GOLD analysis project Ga0315274, IMG submission 203700) | Sediment microbial communities from Yellowstone Lake, YNP, Wyoming, USA - YL17G02_20 | ecosystem: Environmental > Aquatic > Freshwater > Lake > Sediment | place: USA: Wyoming | collected...
AATAAAGGTTTTATTTTTTTAAGATTCTTATAAATAGTAGCCAAATCACCATATTGATTAAGCAGTTCCACCGCCGTTTTTGGGCCGATGCCCGAAACCCCCGGATAATTATCCGAAGGATCACCGGTTAAAGCCTTATAATCAATAATTTGTTCTGGCGTAACTCCCAGAAGCTTTTTCACCTTTTGACTATCAAAGATTTCCGGTTCCGAAAAACCCTTGCGAGGCGCATAAACTTTGACCTTTTTATTAACTAACTGCATGATGTCTTTATCACCTGTCACAATAATAACTTCTATGTTCTTTGTTCTATGCACTTTGTTCTGGACAGCTTGCGAAGCAAGTGTTCCAATCACATCATCAGCTTCAAAATCAGGAGCAGTAAAAATAGGAATATTTAAAGCTTTAACAATTTGATAAACTCTTTCAATCTGGCCGAATAATTCCTCATCCATTTCCGGCCGTTGAATTTGATAACCAACATATTCTTGATGACGAAAAGTCGGCTGGGGCAAGTCAAAAGCCACCGCCAAATATGCTGGTTCTAAATCCTCAAGAACGGCTAAAAATATTCTGGTAAAACCATAAACAGCATTGACTAATTCACCCCGGCGAGTTTTTAAAGTTGAGGGGAAAGCGTGATAGGCACGATGAAGAATGGCATGACCGTCAATTAAAACTAAACGTTTCATTCATTCATTAATTTTTCAAACTCTTTACCTTCCAAAGTTTCCTGTTTAATCAATCTGGCGGCGATTAAATCCAATTTTTTCTTTGATTTTTTCAAAATTTCCAAAGCTTTTTTGTATGACTCATCGACAATTCTTTTAATTTCCTTATCAACTTTAGACTGCATATCAGGGCTAATTTCTGAAGGTTGCATCCAGCTTCGACCCCACTCGGTAGCTTCAATTTGTGGACCCAAGTAAGTTGGCCCCAACGAGCTCATGCCAAAATCAACCACCATCTGACGGGCAATCCTTGTCGCCTGATCAATATCCGAACCAGCTCCTCCAGTAAACTCATTAAAAATCAACTCTTCGGCCGCCCGACCACCTAAAAGCGTGGTGACGGTTTCCAGAAGATGACTTTTAGTTTCAGTATAACGGTCTCTTTTGGGTGGAATTAAGGTAAAGCCCATCGCCACTCCGCGAGAAACAATGGAAATCCGATGGACCGGATCTATGTGGGGTAAAACAAAACTCACTACCGCATGACCAGCTTCATGATAGGCCGTCATCTCTCTTTCCTCATCTGATTGGAGGCGTTTTTTCTCAGGCCCTAATTTGACCTTAGTAGCAGCTTCCTCAATATCTTCAGCATTAATTAGATTACGATTCTCTCTGGCCGCCAAAATTGCGGCTTCATTGAGCATGTTCTCCAAATCCGCACCAGAAAAACCAACTGTTCTTCTGGCCACATTATCCCAGTCAACATCTTTAACAAAAGGCTTACCTCGAGCATGAATGGCTAAAATGGCTTTTCTGTCTTCCACATCAGGCATATCTAAAACCACTCGCCGATCAAAACGACCTGGTCGAAGTAACGCCGGATCTAATAAATCACCACGGTTGGTGGCCGCCAAAACAATCACATTGTCATTGGGCGTAAAACCATCCATCTCCACTAAAATCTGATTTAAAGTTTGTTCTCTTTCATCATGACCGCCAGTAAAACCTAGTCCACGCTGTCTTCCAATGGCATCAATCTCATCAATAAAAATGATGGCTGGGGCTGCTTTTTTAGCATTATTGAACAAATCTCTTGCCCTGGATGCTCCCACTCCAACCAACATCTCCATAAACTCCGAACCAGCCATAGAAAAGAAAGGAACCCCAGCTTCACCCGCGATAGCTTTTGCCAAGAGCGTTTTTCCTGTCCCACTCGGACCCACTAACAAGACGCCTTTAGGTGTTCTTGCCCCTAGTTTACGATATTTGCCAGGATGCTTTAAAAAATCAATTATTTCCTGAAGTTCCTTTTTAGCCTCATCAACCCCAGCCACATCTTTAAAAGTGATTGATTGTTTACCTTTGGAAAAAACTTGGGCCCGGGAGCGGCCGAAAGAAAAAATACTATCTTGAGCCCCTCTAGCCTGGCGGAAAATGAAAAAGAAAAAAACAATCATCAAGATAAAGGGCAAAACCCCAGATAAGATATTCATCCAGACTTGAGATAAAGAGGTGTCTTTGATGATAAAATTAATCGACTCAGGATTGATTTCGGCTGATTTTAGAATTTCGGTAAAACTGACCTGGGGTTCTTTACGGGAAAAACGAATCTTATCATCTTGATAAGTTAAAACGATTTTGTTTTCTTCAATTTTGGCCTCTTTGATTTTATTGGCCTTAATGTCATTTAGGGCTTGAGATAAGGCGACTTCTTCCCCTGTCACATTTTGTTTTGAGGGAAAAGAAAATAAAAAAGAAAGGACCACCGCTCCTACCAAAAGCCAAATTAAAAGATTTTTTAAATTAAGCTGAAATTTAAATTGGTATTTTTTGACCGGACGCTGTGGGAGTTTATTGTCTGCCATTGATATTATTTTATCACAAATCAGAAGCTGGTTCAAACCAAACCCATGGAAATTTAATTTTTCTTTGCCAAAATTTCGTAGTTGAAAAGTTTGTCTTTTTCCTTAGTCTTTTTGAGTGGGTTAAAAACATCCCAAGAGCCCAATTTTCTTTCTTTCTCTAAAATCTCAAAACCGGTATTTTTTAAAATCTCCTTTATTGTTGACAGCCTCCAATGCCTCACCAATCTCTCATAGTCTCCCTCTTGTAGAGCTTGGGCTGTTTCTTTAGCCGTCAAGGAAAGCACCTCTTCACTATGAAGCCCCTTGGGCCTAACGACAATAATTCCAAAAATATCGCCTTTAACTCCAATAAGTCTAAGTGCTTCTTCATCACGACGATACCTTTTCTCCCACCAATTTTCACCCCAACCTTTTGGCTTCCACCAGGCAAAATCAGAGATAACTAATTTTCCTTTTGGCTTTAGTAGTTGTCTGGTATTTAAAAAAGCTTGTTCTACATTTCGACGTATTAGAAAATATTCAACAACGCCATTAAAAACAGCCACATCAAATAGCTCTAGTTGAGATTCGTGGAAAATTTTTCTCCCTATATTCTTATCCAGAATGTCTCCTACCAAAAATTTTGGCTCTTTTGATCTTAATTTTTTTGCTCTATCCAGATAGTCCTTGGCATCCCCTGGTGTCATCTCTTTTAATAAATCTTCAGAAATGCCCCACGCCTTTTTTTCTGCTATCTTAATAGATTCCTCATTTAAATCAATGCCAACCACGTTGGAGTCAAGATCAAGTTCTAGGGAATATAAGAAAGCATCACGACCATATCCACAACCTACTACGAGTAACGATTCTTTCCCATCACCTCGTTCTAAAGCCCTACTAACGAGCCCAAGAGCCTCTGGAACATACCACTCATTTACTAGTTTCTTATCTTTAAGCTTCGGCTGTTGCAAATTACTTAGGATTCTTTCGTCTTCTTTATTCATTCTTTTTTATTGTCTAGGGCAGCTCTGTGAAGTAATTTAATAAACTCTATCAAACCAAGCCCATGGCTTTTTTGACTTCAAGGAGGGTTTGTTGAGCAATTTTGGAGCAATACTCTCTTCCCTCCGCTAAAATCCCTTCAACAAGTTCAGGGTGAGATTCAAAATACTTCCGTTTTTCTTGAATAGGTTTTAATTCCCTGAAAATCGCCTGGGCCAATTTTTCTTTAAGTTCGGCATATTTCAGGCCTTTACCTAGATATTGTTCTTCACAAACCTGCCGCTCCTTTTTACCCATAAACAATTCAACGAAAATTAAAAGATTGGTCACTCCCCCTTCTTTAGGAAGTGTTTTGCCATAACCAACATCGGTTGGCATTTTGGCTAGTTTTTCTTTAATAGTTTTTAAGTCATCGGTTAATAAAATATAACTTTCTTTAACCGACTTACTCATTTTCCCCTGGCCAATTAAAGAAGGAACCAGCGCTCCTTTAGTTAAATAGGCCTGGGGTTCAGGGAAAATTTCCCTAAACATCTGATTAAATTTCCTAGCCACTTCACGAGTTAATTCGATATGTGGCAGCTGATCTTTACCAACTGGAATCAATTCAGCTTTATAAATCAAAATGTCTGCTGCCATTAAAATTGGATAATATAAAAGCCCTAAATTAATATAGTTTGGATTTTCGAGTTTTTTCTCTTTGTAAGTAGGTAATTGCTCAAGCCGTGAAACTGGAAAAATAGTAGCAAAAATGTAGGAAAGCTCCACGTGTTCTGGCACTTGTGACTGAATCATTAGGTGACATTTTTTTGGATCAAGCCCAGCCCCTAAATAATCCAAAATAACTTCTTTAATTTCTTTTTGAATATTCTTGGGGTCAAAAGGAGTCGTTATTCCATGATAATCAACCACCCCAAAAATACAGTCATGAATTTCTTGGAGCTCAAGCATTCCTTTGACTGCTCCTAAATAATTACCAATATGAAGTCTTCCGCTTGACCTGATACCAGAAAAAACTCGTTTTTTGTTCATGAGTGACAGGGGTGGGAGTCGAACCCACCGAAGGACGTTTATGAGGCGCCCTGAGACACCAGTCCCCTCCCTGTCTTATCTAAGCCATCAATGAGCCCCATTATTTTATAATAAAACCTACTTGCCTTCAAGATTCTTACCCTTAAAGTACTATAGTGTTCATTGAAATTTTCATAAACTTTTTGATTTTTTACCTTTTTAAAACTGGTTTTACAAAACTGAGTCAGGGGAATTCCTGAAACTTTAGACCAATATTCTTTAACAACATTCTCTCTTTGTCTATGAATCTCGTTAATACCTACAGCGGCTTTTAAATCAGCTATTTCTATGCCAAAATTTTTTCTTGACTAATCAACCATAAATTTTATTAATTTAGGATCTGCGTTGCAAAATTCCACGCTTTGGGTTTTTCTGCTTCCTTCTGCCCAATAAAGAGCAACCCCAGCAATAAGAAATTCACGATCAGTTAAATTTTTAAGTTTTTTAATCCCTTCTTTCCTTGAATCATCTAAAAGCTTTAGTCTCTTATGTTTCTGCATTAAAGCGCTTCTAAATCGACCTAATTCAGCCCCTTTAAGCGCACGCTTTCTTAACTGCTCAATCTGTTCAACTGAAAGGATAATATCGCGAACCCATAAACTAACAGTACTTTTAGCCACTTTTATTTTTTTAGCGATTTCTTTGACACTCTCCCCTTTTGAGCGCAATTGTCGTGCCTTGATTCTTAATAAGGATTTAGCCATTTGAACACAAGAAATATAAAGTATCTACAGATACCGTTGGTTCTATTCTATTGTCAATAAAAACTCCGGTTTTATCCGGAGTTTTTCTTGTTGCGGGGCTGGGGGTTGAACCCAGTCTGTGAGATTATGCAAACTGTTTGCTCCGATTACTCGGAGTGTCGGACTATATCTTCACCCCGTTCATGTAAACTGAACGGGGGCCCAGCGTATAGTCTCTACGGAGTCCCCTCGACTCGCCTCTACGAGGCTCGCTCGGGATAAACCCCTTTTAATATAATCAGGGTTTTACCTTGAGCTTGTCGAAAGGTTCCCTCGGTATTGTCCCGATTGCGCTTGTGCGCATCGGGATTTCACCGATACAGCTAGGTACACCCTGGCGGTTACCCGTCAAGGGGCCCAATTTTTAACGAGCCTCACGTGCAGCCGTACACTACCCCGCATGTACAAAATAATTTTAACAAAATTTCAATTCAATAACAAGCCTTCTAATTTTCTTTATCCTATATAAATTTGATTTTTACCGGCAATTATGCTATTATCCGCCTGTTCTTTGAGAAATAAATATGAGGCCAAGAAAAATTTAAAAAAGGATAAAAAAATGAAGGATAAGTGTTTTATTCTTAGGGTTTTGGAAAAAAGGAAATTAACCAAAAAGAAAAAGAAGAAGAAAAATTCCATCAATAGAACGGAGTTTATTAAAAACTTGACGAGTAATATTACCAAGGGTCTTAGAATTACAAACCCAGATGAATATGGTCTTTTAGGAATAATAAAAGACGAAGTTAGGGAATTATTAAAATCAGCCGACAAGAATGGTATTGGAATACCCAAGGGAATTACAAGGAGAGCAGAGATTCTTCTTAAGAAATAACCGTTTTTGTTCTTAAATTAAACCTCATATTTATCTTAGTCAAAGAGAAGACAACCAGGGGGCATGGAAGTTTTTAGGGTTTAGTCTTAAATTCTTCTTTTCTTACTGGTTAGTTCTTTAAAAGCAAAATAAATCTTGCTGGGATGGAAAAATTCATCAAGGAGGGGTAAATGTCAGAAATCGTCAGGGGAATTTTTATTTGTCTTGTAGCGGTAGTGGTGGCAATCATCTTTCTCTGCATTACTGTGTTTTCTTTAGTGCCCAAAAACCTACTAAATGACATCTTTGCTTTGTTAAAAAGCCTTATCATTCGTCGACATTTAAGTCCACTACCAAATCAAAGACAAATTAAAAAAGAAACAAAAAGGGTTGAAAAAATGCTTATAAAAATCCACCGTCGCCACCGAGTTGCATAAGAACCATCCTGTTTTAAAAGGATCCTAAAATAAAAAGGGTCCTTTTTTACTGGTTAAAATATCCTATAATTTGACTTTTAGGGAATTTTGTGGTATTATACAGCCTCTATTAATCTCAATAGTACATTTAAAACTAAATACAGATTTCTTTTAGGAAACTTATCAAATTGCTTGGTGATGAGTCCTAAAAAAATGGGGTGAAAAGTTTGATTAAATTTTAAAAGGAGATGGTCTTATGTCAGAACCATGGATACCTGGTGAAGCTATATTTATTTTTGTGGTTGTAATTGTCCCATGTTTTTTATGGATGTGGATTGAGAAAAGAAAGAAAAGAAGTGATCGCCATGGATACAAACTTTAACACTCCAGAAAGTCTGGCTTCTTTAGTTCTTGGTATCTCTGTTATTCTTGGGTTTACTGTTTTTTTTGTTTGGCATCTTGTTAAAAACTTAAGCCTTGTGTTTTTTTATTACCAATATGGTTTTTGGCCAAATTCCGAAAAATACACTAGGTATATGCAGCAACAAATGGTAAATAAAGAAATTAAATTTCGATTAAACTGCCTACCAACAGACAGCAAAATAACTCAACAAAGACATGTTAAGGAATTAAAAACGCTGGCTGACTTGGCTCAAAAATTTAAATATGAGATACCCGAAAAAGCAAGATTTTATCTACCCCTCATCAAATAATTGATCTGTATTTATTACTAAAAAGCCTAGCCAAACAAAACAGAAGTTTGAAACTTAAGGATTCTTTCTTAAAAACTTCTGCGGCTAGGCTTTTTTCATGGCTGAAATTACAAAAACAAATTCAACCATTGCCGCCAATTGGGCAAGGGCTTAACATCTAAAGACTCTTTCTCACCCAAAACCTCTTTAATATTCGGCGGTAAAATGACAATCGTTTCCCATTTTTTGGCCATATTCAATTTATTTCGTGCCTCCTCCTCCACAAAAGCCCCTGATTGGTAATATTCTTTTTTTTTGGCCAGATTTTCTGATTCTTTTTCAAACTGTTCCATTCGCTGTTGGGCCAATTTTAACTGCTGAGCCGATTTAAGTAACCTTAAAATATCCCGAGATAAACTAACTATAAGGCCAACACCAACCACAATAATTAAAATTTGAACCCATTTATATTTTAAGATATTGACAGGCGTCCTCATGAGTGTTAATATAGGCCAATTATGGTTGAAGACAAAGCGCTTCCAGCCGTGCAAAAAAAATTTTTAGATTACCTTAAAAAACAAGGTAAGTCTTCGTCTACCATTTTAGCATATGGCAATGATTTAAATCAGTTTGCGGAATTTTTAAACAAAAGACAGATTACCCAAGCCACTTCCGTGACCCCTGACCAAATTGAAGAATTCAAAGAATATCTTAATTTCAATAAATATCTGCCTAAATCAGCCTCCAGAAAGCTTAATTCCATCAAGTCTTTCTTTAGATATTTAAAAACTCAAAACCTTATTGAAACCAATCCCGCTGATTCCGTGAGCTACCCCACTTTCGAGACCCAACCCCCACGTATTTTAAGCCAAATGGAATATCGGGCTTTACGCGACGCCGTCCGCAATGATATTCGGATGACCGCCGTGGTTGAGCTTTTACTCCAAACCGGCATGAGAATTGGTGAGTTGGCTCGTTTGGAGCTTGAGGATGTTAAGGAAAACCAATTAAGGATTGAGGCTTATGAATCTCAACCAGAAAGAATGGTTGTTTTGAACCCATCGGCTAAAAAGGCTTTAGACCGTTGGCTGGATTTTCGACCAAAAACTAAAACCAAAAACGTCTTTATCACCAAAACTGGGAGGCCTTTTTTAATCAGAAATATCAGAACCATTATTAACCGTTACTTTCGCCAGGCCAGCATTAAAGACGCGACCGTCAATGACCTTCGCCATACCTTTATTGCTCACCAGTTAAGCAATGGTGCTTCAGTTGTTTTGATTCAAAAATTGGTCGGCCACAAACGTCTTTCCACCACCGAAAAATATTTGGGTTTAATCAACCCTTCCCCTGAAGCTAAAGTCAAATTAGAAGAGCTTTAAAGAAGCTGATAAGAATAAAAAAACCGCCTTTCGGCGGTCCAAGACCAAAACCTTTTAAATCCTATCTGGTTACCGAAATTATCGGACTTCCATAAGTAGTATTGGTACTCGGAGCCGACACAGTAAGCCGGCCTTTGGTATCAGCACGAACAGTATAACCTGTAACATAGGCTCCAGTACAATCGGTTGCTACCCCATTGTTTGTGACCGGATCCGCGGGAATAAGAGCGATGTATGTTGGAGACAAAAGAGAACAAATATCGGCCCCTACACTACTAATTTCTTTGGCATCGGCGGGAACATCACTCACAGGAATTGCACCAGGCAATGCGCCTTTTTTATCGACAGCATATTGATGAATGCTGTTCAATATTGCTACTACATCACTATTCCTTTTAGTGTTGTTTGCAGCTGCGAACTGCTTTGCCGGGTTAATGGCAATAAGAACAATCGCAAGGAGAATTCCCAAAATACCGATAACAACCAAAAGTTCAATAAGCGTAAATCCGGAGTTTTTCTTAGACATTAATTAACATTAATAGATTAAAAAGGCTATGTCAATACCCATTCTAAACCTAAAGAGCAAAGCCTTCACAATTTTATCTCCTTAAAAATATTAAGGTTAAAAGTCCGACAAGAACTATGGCAAATCCTCCTATCAAATACGGCAGCATTTTACTCTTGCCCGTTGTTACCTTAAATACACTTTTCCTTTCAGGTTGGGAGGACATCTTCCCCATCGCCTTGCCTCTTGCAAGCTGTTGGTTTCTTAGCATGTAATTTGCAGTATCCGAATCAAGGCCGCGTTTGACACCATATTGCCCGAATACTATTGCCGGAACCACCCCATCATTTACAAACCCTCTTTGTTGAAAAGAATCGGAAATGGCGTTTATTAGATCCGCATTTGTAGCCAACATCTTTATAACGCCTTCTACCTGGTATTTTTTGGACAAGACCTTGTCAAAAGGAACTAAATCAATAAAAGACTGAAATTCTGCCTCAATCTTGGCAAGGTCCCGTTCTTTAGTATCGCTGGAAAAAAGGACTGATTCAGATAACACTATCAAGAACCGTGAGGGCGTTGCCTTGATACTATCTATAAATTGAAAGACAAGGCTAATAAGCCCATCCTCGTTTAAAATTTCCAAATCTCGCACAATCTGGGGAGTAAAATCAAGTTTAAAAACTTTCTCCCCATTATAGAAAAACAGCCTGTCTTTCTCTAAATATATTAAGCTTCCTACTTCTAATGCCATACTTTAGTATATCTCCTTCCAAGAAGTTACTTCCATCTTACCATCTTTGGTAACGGTAACTCTAACCTTTTTAATATAATTTCCTGCCGTCCCCACTGAATCAATTGTAAATGCCGTATCGTTTGTATTTGTAATTGTTACTGAAACGGTTCCATCCGGCAAGGAGATGGGCGGCTCAGTTGCGTAATTTCCCCTGAGGATCTGAAGAAGCGCATTTTCAGCTCCGGTTTCTGCCATTTGCCGGGCAACTTCGCCCTGCTGGACATTGGTGGCTGAGAGTGAATTGCCGGCAATAATAAAGATTGCGGTAGTCGTAATAGTAATTCCGATCATTATAAAGAAAAGGAGCATAACAAGAGCCTGCCCGGAATTTCTAAATTTTTTGTTTGTGTATTTCATGGTATTGGTGTTGGAAATGGTCTTAGTCCAAAAGTTGTATCAATAGTCCGAGTTTGGTCTCCCGAGGGAAGAATAATTAAAGATTTAATTGTGAATGAAACTTTAACTGTTGGTTTTTCACCAGGAGGACCTAATCGAGTAAAAGTAAGCTTTGTTAAAGTAGTATCATCTCCGTTTAATTTCATTGTGGTTCCGGTTCCATCGCTTGTTGTAAGTTTTAAGTCGCCAGACACATCATCACGCTTATAAGTATCGGTTATTCCGTCCCTAGTTACCTGTAAGATATGTTCCTCAACGCCAAGACTGGCGGGTAAACTTATTGAATCGGCATTTTCAACGTCGTAAGCAAGCCTAGAGTAAATATAGCGCGCGTCCTGATTAAGAGTTGACGTGCTTTCCGACTCAAGTTTGGTATTAAGAATTGTCACAAAAACGTCCACTAGTACGAGTATAAAAATCGAAAGGAGACCAATATAAATCATTAGTTCAATAATTGTGACGCCTTTTTGAAATTTCTTGTTTTTTAAATATTTAATCATGATGTTTGCCCCGTTCTACGGGGAATAATTAACCTGTACTGCTGTCGATGCGCTTAATGCTTCTCCTGCATTTTTAAAAGTTACTTTATACCTAAAACAATATCCAGGATTTATACTCAACGGGATTTGTCCTCCACTCGGACCATAGCTGTCACCATAAATATAAGTTGCTGTATCGCAATTTGGAGCTAGGGCTACCGCAATCTGATAGGAAGTTGTGACTCCAGGTGGAATTGGGGAAGGAATCTCAGAAAAGCTGTTAAAAATTACCGGAGAAGTACATACGGGACTGACTTTTCGGCAATCAAAAGGATCGGACTCAAAAGTGCCACCGTTTCCTCCCCCACCCCCACCAGGACCCCCCTCAATGATCTTGTATTCTTTACTGTCTGTGGTGAGAATGTAGGAATATGCACGTTGCGCATTAGTAAAAAGCGTTGCTATTGCATTAATGTTATATGAAACATTCAGCCCACCCGCACCACAAGGAGAAAGCGATGGTGGCGGAACATTTTCACTCGATATATCGATCACTTGGTAATTACGACTTGAATCTTTACCCACAATAACTGCTCTGCTTCCGGTTACAGCTACTACCCCGGTCGGGTTCATATTGTTGGTGGTTAAGAAAGTATTGATGACTTGCTTATACCAGACATCTGCCGGATTAACATCAATTGTAAAAAAATCAGGTGAGGCATACGGTGTAACTAGATAGGCACGCAGTCTGTCTTTATCAACAAAAACATCTACCCCGTTCTTTCCATTACCCACATTGACACTGGCTATTATTTGCGGCAGGTTTGGCGTTGAAACATTGACAATCTGTAATTGGCTCGGCGTGGAACTCGCGAGAACATAATTTGTGGCAACATATGCCTTTGCTTTGGTACCGTCAACAACAATTTTGTTACCCACACCTGCCAACTGAATCTTACTACCGCTAATTGGGATATGAGGACCTGATCTTGTAGATATATTAAACGCGTACAAATAGCCCTCGTCATCAGTAAGATAAGCAATATTGTTGGCAACATAAATACTCTGGCCATTGGCGTTTGTGTCTGTATCTAGTGTGCCAACTATTGAGTGACTTGGGTCGGTTACTATTTTACTGAGATCGATGATTAAACCCTGCCCACTTTTTGAATGCTGGTCCGCGGCAAGATAACCATAACTGACATCATTAAATGCTCCATTGGTTTTGATTTGTGGAGTATTGACAACCGAACCGAGAATTGTAGGGGCTGGAGGTGTAGGATGAGGTGGATCAGTAATATTAATATCTGCATAGGTAAGACCGTTGGCACTTTTTCCTGATCCCACAAAAGAGATGACATCACTGCTTCCTTGCGCCACAGAAACCACATTAAGGCCACCGGCTAAACTCAATTCTGCCGCAGGAGTGGCAGAAGGGTTACACCAATCACCATATCCCATACCAGAAAGTGTGCCATGGGCTGGAATTGGCAAATATACAAGATTCTTCCACCTCGTCAAATAAAATGTCGAGGAAACGTTTGTTGGTAAAATGTTTGACCAGGAAACCGTGACGGTAATTTTTTTAAGAGACAGGTCTATCGGAGCCAAATCGGAGATTTCAATTTTTCTCGTAAAATCCCCTATTTGCTCTGGACTACCCGCCGGTATTGTTGAAACCAAAGTCCAAGCCTTATCGGAAACCACTGGTTTATAAATCCCATTTGTTGCAATATATTTGTTCCAACCGTTAACTGCATCTCGAGCGCTTCTAACTGCCTCCTCCCCCTCTCTCAAAAGTCCCACTGCTAAAATTCTTTGTTCTTGCTGCACCCTCCCGCTTCTGGCACCAATTAGACCAGTTAGAAGTGCCGGAAGAAGAATTCCCGCCAGCCCAAATGCGACCAAAAGCTCAACAACAATTTGTCCTCTATTTCTAGTATGTTGCACCATATTTGTTTATTTTTAATATTTTCGGCTCATTAGTTAGGCTATTCATAATAGTCACACTGTCTTTTCCTTGTGTATAATTGATAATGTCTCCCGAACCAGCCGCAAATACAACTTGCGAATCCGGAAATGTTATACCTGTACCTGGAAATGTTAAGTTTGGGTCCAGATCAACCGTATAATAATCCGTGCCACCTGAGTAACTTGATCCAGTAAAAAGGGTGTAGCTCGTATTCTTAAAGTACACGCCATACGGTATCCCTCCTGTTGGCACAACTGCCAAGTCATAACTCACCATGGCCTTAGTCTGCTGACTCCGTAGGTCTGATACGAGCCTGTCGTAACTCGAACTTTGGGAGGTAGTCGAAGGAAGTCTGGTTAAATTAATTGTCGTAAGCGCAAAAAGTATAGCAAGAATTCCTATAGAAACCATAACTTCGATTATTGTAAATCCAGCACCAAGGTTTGTGCCGGATAAATTCGTCTTTTTCTTCATCTCATATTCCCAACCTGACTGATAAGGCCGTAAATTGGAGCAATAATCGAAATCATAAGTGCACCCACAACAATTCCGACTAGAACCAACATAATTGGCTCCAAAAGAGCCGTTAATGTGGCCAGCGTTCTTGTTACTTGGTAATCAAAATATTCGGAAATATCCTGCAAAGATTTATCCAAAGTCCCGGTTTTTTCACCGGCTTCTATAAGTTTAATCATCAGGGAAGGAATATAGCCTTTTCCGGTCCTTAAACCTTCAGAAAAAGGTTTGCCACCCAAGACCAACTCCTTACTTTTTCGAATAATTTTAACGGTATCGCGCCTGGCGGCAACATCTTCTGCCAGCTCCAGCGCCCCATTAATAGGAATCCCCGCATTGAGAAGAAGGTGCAAGCTTCTGGTAAAACGGGTCAAATCAATAAGCTTTACCAATTCTGAAATCAAGGGTAAAGAATAGATGATATTAAGTATCGCATTCCTCTTTTTTGTAAAAAGAAAGTATAAAATAATCCCGGTTATTGCAAGACCACCCAAAAACGGATAGGTATATTTAAGCATCAAGTCCGACATAAATATCAAAATCTTTGTCGGAAGCGGCAAAGTTACTCTCAGATTTTTAAAAACTTGGGCGATTTTTGGTATGACATAAATTAAATTAACCAGAAGAACCAAGAAGAAAAGGACGATAATAAACATTGGATAAATAAGGGCTGATCTAATTTTGTCGTTAAACTCGTTCTGTTTTCTGAGACTTTCCCGCAGGTCCTTTAGAGTAACCTCAAGCGTCCCCGCCTCTTCCGACGCTTTGACCACACTCACGGTGACTTTATCAAAAACCCGTGGGAATTTTTCCAAAGAAACAAAAATGTGCTTGCCCTGAGTAATATCCTCCATCATGGTATCAAGAACTATCTTCGTTCCTCCTTTTGAATCTTCCTCCATACTTTTTACTGCATCCAAAATCGGAATTCCGGCAGAAAGCATTGTGGAAAGATTGCTCATAAGCCCTATCTTGTCACTGTTTGATAATTTTACCTTTTCGTTTGTCATACCTTTTTACAAAGATTCTACTTTTGTCACCCTTAATACTTCTTCAAAAGTCGTAAGTCCATCTGCAACTTTTTGCAGTCCGTCATCAAGCATTGTTCTCATGCCTTCACCTCTTGCTGCTCTATTTATTAAATCTGCATCCGCCTTGTCGGTAATAAGTTTTCTGATACCTTTGGTAACTTCCAAAACCTCAAAAAGCCCAACTCGGCCAACATATCCTGTTTGTCTGCAAATTTTGCACCCCGTGCCCTTGTGTACTATTATGATGGACTTATTTCCAAAATGCTTCACTGCAAGTTCTTGGGAAAAATGTTTGGTTATATCTGTTATCCGCATTTCCTCCTGAACTTTGCAGGAGTTGCAAATCTGGCGCACTAGCCTCTGGGCAATAATGATATTTACTGTTGAAGCAACAAGAAATGGCTCAATCTTCATATCAGACAGACGCGGGATGGCGGTCGCGGCATCGTTGGTATGCAAGGTAGAAAGCACCAAATGTCCTGTCAACGCAGCGTTTACGGCAATTGCGGCAGTGTCGGAATCTCTTATTTCTCCAACAAAAATTATGTTCGGGTCCTGTCTTAAGATAGACCTTAAACCGTTGGCAAAGGTAAGATTTGTCTTCGCATTAACCTGAACTTGGTTTGCCCCGACTATTCTATATTCAACAGGATCTTCAATGGTCATGATATTTTTGTCCCTTGTATTTAAAATCTTCAAGATTGCATAAATGGAAGTGGTTTTACCCGACCCGGTTGGACCAGTTGAAAGAATCATTCCATAGCTTTTGTTAAAAGCATTGGTAACTTTTTGCAAGTCGGCCGGGTGCATTCCCAAATCGCTTAGGGTATATTCCCTACTCCTTGAAGAAAGAAGCCTCAACACGGCTTTTTCACCATATGTAATTGGCAAAATTGAGACGCGGATATCCAGATTTTCCTCTTCAAGGACCGCCATCATTTTTCCATCCTGAGCACTTAAGTGCTCATCAGTTCTTAAATTGGATAAGACTTTAATCCTTGAAATTATTCGGTCATGAAGATTTTTAGGAACCCTCAGAACGTCCTGTAAAACTCCGTCGACACGGAATCTGATTAGTGAAGTTTTTTCTTCCGGCTCGATATGGATATCGCTGGCTCTATCCTGATAAGCGGCGTTGATAAGCTCGTCGACAATTTTAATTATCGGAATTTCGCTTCCCCGAACGGTGGTAGCCAACCTTACCTGTTCTTTTAAAAGCTCATCTATTGTTTTTTGTAGACCTTTTTTATAAAGCTGAATTGTTCCTTCAATTTCTTTGGGATCAGCGTAATACGTTATCGCCCGCTCCCCCGTTTTCCTGGCAACAAAGGCAAGAAGAGTTTTGTTGGTCGGGTCAGCCATCGCCACTTTAATACCCTGAAAATCTCTTGCAAAGGCAAATGCTTTATGACGTCTGGCCACTTTTTCGGGAATTATGTGTGTAACATCCTCCGGAATCGTAATTTTTGAAAGAGAAATATAAGGAACTTTATAATAACCGGCAACAATTGTTCCCAACTGCTCCTCGGTTAAAACACCGCTTTCGATAAAAGCCGTAACCAAGCTCGGAGAACGCGTTTTGACCGCATAGTCTTCGGCCTTCTTCAAAGCAGCGTCGTTCAAAACCGCGCTTTTTTTCACCAAATCAAGAATTGCTTCATCGGGCAGGGCCATATAATTATTGTAGCATTAAAATTAACTTCTTTGAAGAGTTTTTCCTGGTTTTTATCGGCGGTAATTTACTTGCAATTAAATCTAAGACTGTGAGCGGGCCGGTCTAGGCCTGTTTGGCCGTTATAACTGAATCCGAGCTGAGAACCTATTACTTCAATATAAATCTATCTATTACATTAACTAGTCCATCTTCATCAACACTAGGTGCGATATAGTCTGCAGCATTCTTTAGTCTATCTGTTGCGTTTCCCATAGCTACCTTATATCCAACAGATTCAAAAAGAGGAAGGTCGTTATCAGAATCACCAACTCCTATAATATTTTCTTTTTCAATGTCTAGTATTTCAATTAATTTCTCTATAGCGTTTTTCTTAGTAGCAAGAGCATTGGTAACATGAATATCAACACGCCCTTTCGTCCAAGATCCAGCAATATGAGCAGCAACACCCTCTATTTGATTAAGTTTTCGCTGGAAATCTTCAGCAGCCCTTCTTTTAAGAGCCCAGACATAGATGATTCTTTCTGAACCTGTTACTTTTTTATCTTTAGCGGGTGTACTTTTTACTTCATCGCTAAATCCTATTCCATATGGATAGGTAGTAAATATATCAACCACGTTTTGTACTTGTTCTTGTGTTAGTCTTTTTTCCCAGAGAGTTTCCTCAGTTGTTGGATCAATTATTTGAGTTCCACCAGATACAATACAGGGATCAGTTAACGCAAGATCAGATAAAATCCTTCTTGCATGAGGCATGGATCTTCCTGTTGCTGCAGAAACTTTAACTATTCTTTGAGCCTTTTTAACTGCATCGATTACCCCATTTGATGGTCTCGCATCAAATCTTGTTAGTATTGCGGCTCCATCAATATCAAAGATAAGAGCTTCATATTTTGTCATAGTAGAAGTATATCAAAAAGTTCTGACATCGTAGATTTGGCATACTATAATAATATGGCTGTGCTGAGTAGACCGGTCTAGAAACTTTAATTTATAAAACTTTAATTTTTATTTTACCGGTTCTTTTTCCTGAACTGTCGTGGTCAAAGAAACCAAGGATAAATGCCTTAGGATTTTTAGATAAAATCTTGATATAGTCTTTAGTATCTGTTGCCATTGATAATGAATTAATATCCTTTGGATCAATCCAGAAAAATTCACCTTCTTCGTTTGCGGAAATTTTAACCCGTTTTTCCAGCTCAACAATAAAGTAAAGGCTAACCCATTCGGCGTTTGTTGGAGGATAAGGATGTTGAGTAACCGAATATGGTCGAATAGATTTAAATTCAGTTAGTCCTGTTTCCTCCTTAATTTCTCGAAGTAGAGCAGAGTAAAAATCTTCTCCAGGTTCAACTTTGCCGCCAATTCCAGAATAGGTACCTGGGTCGAGTTCCTTATTATTAGCTCTTTTTAAAAGCAGTAATTTTCCATCAGCCCAAATGAGAGCATTAACGGATAGAATGGTTCTATATTCTGTGTATTTTTTTAAATCGGCCATACGTTACTTTATTATGACATATCCGGGGAGTGTTGTTTTAATACATCGGAAGCTTTAGCTAAGCAGGCCGGTCTAGGACCTTCTTGTCCCTATAACCTCAGCAAATAACCTTCGATCAATTTTACATCTTCGATGTCTTTCTGGCGCACGTCTTTCTGCTTTAGCCAGCTCTTTTTTGCTTTGTATAGAAAATCTATGGTTATATACCTAATGCCATTAATAACTACAGAATATTTTTTAAGATCTTTTATATCTCGTGCTCTTCCCAAAACAGTCCAAGTTGTACCTATTTCAACGCTTGCTCGTTTAAGAGTTCTAGGTCCAAAATTATGTAGAACACTATATTGTGCAGAGAATTTCCCTGTCTTTTTCAACAATTCATATGTCCCACGACCGACAACCAAATCGACATCATTGCTTTTTCTTATTCCCAACGCCTGAAGAATGCTAGAGCCGATGACAATTGAATTATCTGGATTTAAACCAAGTTCTTGTAGAACTTTCTTCATTTTATTGTTTGCTGAGCGGGCCGGTCTAGGACCTTTCAGTCCCTAGTATTTAATTGTGTTCAGAAATATTTAGGATTCAGAATTGAAAAACAGCTACAAACCATACTGAATGGTTTATTATCAAAATAACAAAAACCACAATATTTACAGGTTGTAGCATCATTATCTTGTTTAGTACTACATCTCATACAATACTTATCAGTAGAAAGAAATTCTATAGAAGTTTTTTCCACCGCTGGCTCCATCCAGTTGCTATCATAAAGTTTTTTACCAGGACAGTTGGGTGATTCAAAAGCTTTTGAAGATTTTGGTGCTATACTTTTAAAATTATACTTTTGAAACTTTTTTAAAAGAGGATTATTCATAGCTTCTTTTAAGTGAAGAGCATTTCCAGTGTTAACACCGCTTCCCAAAAAAGCAGCACAAGGAACAATACTACCATCGTAATCGACAACCATGTGCTTTCCTGACTTACAATAATTCTCAGTTATTATTTTATAATTTGCTTTAACATTCAGCATGATTTCTTCAGCCTGCGCTCGTGTAATTCTTAATTCCTTACTACCTCCATTAAGTAAGGGGTAAAGATTTATCTTTTTAATATTTTTCTCATTAAATGCCCATCTTATAAAATTCCATAAACTAGGAAGTACAGATGGCGTTACGACAGTATTTATGCATAAGAAAGGATGTTTTTTATGTAGTAAATCGATAGAACGAAAAGCAGCTTGAACTTGAAGAAGTGGTCTTACCTGCGAAGCATAAACTATTTTATTTGAATCTATACTAATTTCTAACAACGGTATCTTCAAAAGCGTTTCTAAATGTTTTTTTGTTCCAATTCCATTTGTTGTTAAATGAACAAGCGTTATCTTCTTGCAGGCATACATCATTATTTCATTAAAATCATCTCTTAACTGAGGTCCACCACCCAATATACACATTCTTTTTATTCCTAATTCAGAGATTTGGTCTATAAAATTTTGAATCTGTTCGGTAGCAAGTTCTTTTTCTTTGAATATCCTAACTTCCTTTGTTGTGTGAGGCATTCCTTCTGCTGAATAACAATAAGAACAACCAGTAAATTTCCCTTTTATAGTAGGTTGCGGTTGTAAAAAAGGGCTTTGACATATCATGGTGGGATTAAATTCGATCCATTCAATCATAAGCAAATTATTTAAATAGGCAGGCTTTTTCTATTATTATAACTCAAGGATAAAAGTTTACATTTGTAGCTGTCAAGCTAGTCCACCCGGAAGGTGGGCTGCTTTCTGATTAACTACAGGCGTGGACCTAGTCCCCCTTAAAGGTGTGAACAAAATCCTCTTTAATAGGCGAGCTTTATTGATTTAATCCATAACGGACTTTTATTTTCAGGTTTTCCGTAGTTGTAATTAACAGTAATTTCTTCGTCCTTTTCAATATTTCTAAGTGCAATAAACTCAATAATTTGGTCTTTTATCCTTTTCTGATATGTGGCGTTTGGTTGATAAGAATGGTTATAAAAAGAGCCATATCCGAAGCAAATAGCAGATGTGCTTTTACCCCACATAAAATAGTAATTTCTCAACCCAGTCTTTTTAACAACAGGATAGTCTTTCTTGGGAAGAACAAAAACTGGACATTTTTCAATAATCTCGCCTTGTTTTATATGACATGAGGCAAAAACACCTCTTCCACCCTTAGGAATAGTTGATTGAGAAAGGTAAATTTTTCTTGATGGGCTAAGATTGACCATACTCTAGATTATATTAATATTTTCTGAACAGGCCGGTCTAGGACTTTTCTAAAACAGCTTTAAGTTTATTCAGTATCTTTCCGGTGAAAGGTTCTTCAAGTTCTCCCTTTTCCACCCACTCATAATATTCCAGTTCAATCGTGTCGTTGCTCATCGGTCTAAAGGTGTAGCGGACATGATAATTTTTATCCCCAGAAACCATCTCAAACATTTCATTTTCCTTAAAAGCAGTTACCATATATTTCGACCACTTGCCTTCCCTGTTTTGATTCCGATAGATTGTTCCCGCTTTAACCGGCCATTCATTAGTTTCTTCGGAAGCAATCGCGTCAATCCAAAGAGGTGTATTTTTGGGGTTGGCTGTAAACGCAAACACCCCTGTAACAGACTTATTGATTTGAATTGTTAATTTATTTTCTCTCATATTGACTGAGCAGGCCGGCCTAGGACTTTTTTGACTTAAAATATCTTAGCCAAATAGACTTATTATTGCCGCGATAATCACAGCAAGAGCGCCAATTATAGCCGCGATAATCACAGGGTTTCTAAGTGATAAAGTTTTTGGCTCCTTTTCATTGCCAGTTATTTGAAGTATGTGGCTTGGCTTTTCTCTTATGTTTCGTCTTTGCATCTTATCCCTAACTCCTTTCCAGTTAGCTGATGTTATTCTGCTGAATTCAACATCATAGTCTTGTTCATCTCCCCATGCAACTAACACAACCTTTTCTCTAATATTTGGGTTCTTGAGATGCCATTTTGGTTTGAATTCAAGTGACCCATTTACATACACTTCTAAAAAATTATTGTGATTAATTTTTAGCTTAATGGCTAGCAATTTGTCATCTGGATATCTTTTGGTTTTGTTAAGTTCTTTTATGGGTTCGCCATTTAAATAAGCGGTGAATGCGTATTCTTGATTGGAGGGCGTAGACCCTAAATGAAATAACAAACTCTCATTGCTTCTTAATGGAAAAGTGTCGCCGTTGGGATCTAATAATTTAAATCCTGCACGCCAATACTCACTGGCCGGCTTTATGGTGAAAATAAGTTCACTTATTTTTCCTTCAACGTTGATTTCCCTAAAGTCCGTACCTTTTTCATTGTTAGTTTTATGAGCGTTCCAGTTGTTCATTTTTCCTGACTTTAATTCATCTTTCAGAATACGGTCGCTGGGGATGCCCTTTTTTACTGAGTGGGCTAACCCAGGACCCTCTTATACTTACAATTAAAGCGTCTATCGACTACCGTGATTTTGTTGGTGGGCTCGGATGGAATCCCTTCACTTCATCATATTCAGTGTAAACGTTTAAGCTCAGGGCAAGCGAACCATCTTTTGTGCTCGCGCTTGGATTCCCTTCGTCAAACTCAGGGTAAACGAACCAAGAATCTTTAGTGGGCTGGGATGGATTCAAACCATCGGCATCTACTTTATAAGAGTAGCGCTCTATCACTGAGCTACCAGCCCTCAAAAATTGATGTAAGACAACCGCTCTCCCGCTGAGCTACGAGCCCGGCTATATTATATCAATTTAGGCTAAATTTTTGAAGTAAAAAGAGTTTAGAGTCGAGCGCGTTGGATAATTTCCGCTTCAATCACTTCCCGATCAGCGCCAAACTTTAAGCGGGAAAGTTCCTTAATCATCTGGGAGACTTGAGGATTACTTTGTTTTTTCATCTGTTCAAGATCCTTGGTGACATCCATGGAAAAAGCCGGTACCGGCTCGTTTTGAACAATCGTTTTAACATAAGTATGGAATCTTTCAATATTTAGAAGGTCATCTTCACCAAAAACCGGCTGGAATTCCCTTTGTAAATAATTGGCGTCGGTCACGCCAACCCGAAAAGCTAAAATCGTGCCGATGTTGCCAAAAACGGCGTTCTTAATCTCTTCCTCTACCTGGCCGATAAACTGGTTGGCCACCGTTAAATTCAAGCGATATTTTCTGGCCTCGGATAAAATCTGGGCAAAATCCGGCGTGGCAAAATTTTGAAACTCATCAACATAAAGATAAAAATCTTTTCTTTTTTCTTCCGGGACATCTGCTCTTGACATGGCCGCCGCCAAAATTTTGGGTATCAAAACCAAGCCCAAAAAGCTGGAATTCTCCTCCCCTATTTTGCCTTTGGCCAAATTGATAATCAAAATTTTCCCTTCATCCATGACTTTCCGAAAATCAAAAGCCGATTGAGACTGGCCAATAATATTTCTCATCACTCTATTGGTAACAAAGCGGCCAAATTTGGAAACAATATAGTCTAAAACTTCGGATTTATGAAAATCAGCGGTTTGGGCAATTTGGTCGGTCCAGTAGCGACGAACCATCGGATCTTTGACTTTGGGTAAAAGCTCTTGGACAAAATTGGCATCGGTTAAACAGCGAACAACTTCCACAAAGGTACTCCCCGGTTCACTCATCACCGTTAACATGGCGTTTCTAATCGCGTGTTCAAAACGAGGACCGATAATCCCGGTTTTGTAAGGATCGTAAAGTTTATACATCAAATTAATGATGGCCGTTGTCACCATGTGTTTTTGGTCTTCGTTATAAGCCTCCAAAAGATTCAAACCCATGGGTCGTTCGGTATCTGAAGGGTCAAAATAAATGACATCTTCGGCTCTTTCCGGCGGAATATAAGCCAATAAATCTTCGGCCAAATCATGGGGGTCAATTAGACAAACTCCTCTTCCCAATTTAATATCCTGTAAAATCATATCACGCAAAAGTTCTGTTTTGCCGGTGCCGGTTTTGCCGATAATATACATATGGCGTCGGCGGTCATCATCGGCAATATAGACATTGCGGGAAACACCGCGATAAACACTCTTGCCTAAGAAAAGACCGGCTTTGGGAATTTTAATCGGGGCCGGCGCTCGCTTAGAATAGAGCCAATAAAGATGAGGGGTTTCAATCTGTTTGTTGGGGAAATGAAAAATGGTGGCCAATTCCTCGGAATTTAAAATCGTCCGCCAACCACGTAAGCTAAAAAGCGGCTGGTAGCGATAAATAAAATCAATCATAAAACCGGTCCGCCACCAAACTCTCTTTCGGCCGAAATGATTTAAATCAGAAGAAAATTGTTCAAGGGTGGATTTGATATTATGCAGATGAGATTCGGCCGAGGCTTGGTTAGTCCCGCAAACCACAATTCTCACCACCGTTTTAAAACCTGGTTTACCGCATTTATTTTCAATGGCCTCCAAAGTCTTGGCATCGACTTTAAATTTAGCCTTGGTTGGATCTGATTCGGCTTTTTTGATGGAAGCGACGTAACTTCGACCGGCTGATTGCCATTTGCTATCCGCAGGGGTGATAAGAATCTGGATGGCCGCCCCTTCGTCTTCCCCCATTTTGGCCAAGGCCGTGGTGATTGAAGATAAAGGATCAGTCGGCAAATCTTTGTAAAGTTTAATTGGTCGGTAGCTGGATTCTTTCAACTCCAGCTCGGTAAAAGCTACACGGCCGTTTTTGGAAAAAAGATTATATTCCGAGACCTCCAAAATTTCCGCGTCCGGATAAGCTCCATTAATTTGTTTTTCAACCAGATCCTTTAAATTATTAGGAACAGAAACATAAAAACGAATATCTTCATGTTTGGCGACAATTTCAAAAGAAATATGGGGCTGGAGTTTTAAAAACTTCAACCATCCGCCTTTCTTCATCGAAAAAAGAGAGGCAAACATTTGTTCGGCGGCATCAATTTTAATCTCGTTATCAAAAGGCACTGCTACTTGGAGTAAAACGTATTCCAAAGATTGCTGTTCCCGATGACGATTGCGCCACCAAATCAGAAGGGCATTAAAAAGGAGAATCAAACCGGCGATGATTAAAAAAGCAATTAATAAGGCAAAAAACCAGGATTGAAGACTAGAAATCAAAGCTTTTGATTGACCCATTTTTTATTCTCCAGTGCTTACTTTATAAACAAACTTACTACCGAAAATTTTTAACAATCTTTTCATCCATTCAGCCAACCAACGAAAAGAATAAATAATTTTTAAATGCAGGGCTTGATCCATTTGTTGTCCAGTTAGGGGTAGCTTCACCACTACCTGTTGAGGCGCAGTATTGTCCATCACTATCTGTCCAGTATCATCTAAAATAGGCCCAGGTAAACTCACTGTTTCACCCACTAATGGCTCCATATGCTCTTCTGGGGTGACTTCAAGAGTGACCGGTCTTTCGACAATCTTGATCTTCTCACCTTCCGAAATGGGTGCTTCTTTTGAGGGCAGGGCCATATATTATTAATTATAGTATAAGAAAAATTAAAAAAGAAGGTTAATCTTTGTTTTTATCATATTTCAAAATAACCGTTTTCCTATTTCTCAAATTTTCTTTTATCGCCTCTATTTTTTCGTACTGCTGGTTGCACACATAAAAAAATAAATGATTAAATTTTCTCCAGCCAACATCCCCCTCCACCTTACCCCCTTGTCCAGGCTCAAAAAAAATACCTTCATTCCCCTTTTTAAAATTACCTGCAGCTATTATTCTGAATTCGGTAGACTTTTTAAAGCAGTCAACCATTTGTTCAGAAATATTCTTCAAGGAATCCAGTAAATAATATTGACTAATTAGTAAGCTTTCTACGGGCCCAGAGTCTTCCTTGTTGGGTAAAAGATCTTTAATTCGAGGAACATAAACTTCACATTCGTTCCTGAAGATTTCTAATCTCGTTATTTCTTCTCTCCCTAGAGTAATCTCAACCCCCTTTATATTTTCTTTTGGAGAAACTCTTTCTTTAATCATTAGATAAATTTAGGCAGAAGTTCGAGGCAGTAATTCTAGCATAGATTTAAACACAAAATACTTGGAATGTCAATTCATCTTTAAATTTTTTCTTCTTTTTGGGCCAACCAAAAAAGAAAGTTAGAAAGAGAATTAAGATAAGCCTCTAGGGGTTTTAAGTTTTTCTTTTTCAACCCAATGACTTTTCTTTCCATCCGACGACAAACCGCCCGCGCCAAATGTAAAAAAGCTGAAGTTTTGTTTGCTCCGGGACGAGAAAAAGTCTTCACTGAAGAATTTGCCATTTGGTTGATTTTTTCTTCCAAAAGAGCAGCTTTTTCCTTCAAATCAATTTTTTTGACTCCTGACAAAAAACCACCAATCTCAATCAAATCGTTCTGCAGCCACAAAATTTTTTGTTTGAGATTTTTTTTGGCAAAAGCTCTGGCTAAACCCAAAGCAACATTCAGTTCATCCAAATCACCTAAGGCCTCAAAAACGGAAGCTGATTTGGAGCATTTTTTTCCCTTCAAAAAAGTAAAACTCTTATCCATGGCTCAATTTTAACATTTGGAATAGCCGCAAATACACTTTTCACAACCTTCTTCATAAATTAAGGTCGTGTTGCCGCATTCAGGACAAATTTCGCCATGATTATTTTCAATGGAAACCGAGAAGATCGATTGTTGTTCTTCAGAAATATTAATTTCCTCGGCGGTTTTCCCTTGTTTCTCTTCTAAATAATATTGTATGGCTTTGGCAATGCCATCTGGTAAAGAACGAACTTTTTTAGGGCCAAAACCAACTGAACTTGAACCACCAATACTGGCAATTTGTTCCATAATCATTTTAAGCCTTTGCAAGGCTAACTTAGGTGGCGTTGTGCGTAGGGTTAGAGAAATCAAACGCCCTAAGCCTTCGGCTACTGCCAAAATATCTCCCCCTGCTTTACCAACATTAAAGAAAATTTCATACGGATTTCCCTCTTCATCATCATTAATGGTCACGTGTAGTGTTCCAACTGGTGTTTGGATACTCCAGGTCCGTCCATAACGCACCTCGCTGATTTTTCTTAAATAAATGCCGTCTTTTGTCATTGGTGTATCACGCTCCAAAATTTGTTTTTGGCGTGAACGATCACGATAAATGGTAATCCCCTTACAATCTTCTTGGTAAGCCAAAAGATAAGATTTAATCACATCTTCAGGAGTGGTACGAGAAGACATATTAATCGTTTTGGAAACAGCATTATCAACCCCGGCTTTCTGAAAAGCAGCCTGCATTTTAATATGGTCTTCATAGGCAATATCAGAAGCAATAGGAAATAACTTTTGAATATCTCCAGGAACTTCTTTTAAGCCCTTTAAAGTACCCTTATTGTCTTTGATTTTCTCCACCAAATCTTCATGCCAAAAACCCCTTTCTTTAGCCAATTTAACAAAGTATGGATTAAGATTGACTACTTTTTCACCGGTGACCAGATTCTTCTCGTAACGGATGGCAAAGTAGGGTTCAATCCCGCTTGAGGCATCAGCCAACATACTGGTTGTTCCGGTGGGAGCAATGGTGGTAATTGCGGCGTTTCTTAATCTTAAGTCCTGGCCTTTAAAATAAGAGCTTTTTTTATCGTAAATACTTCCTTTGAAATTAGGGAAAACGCCTCTTTCTTTAGCCAACTCACAAGAAGTTCTTCTCGCTTCTTCTCTGATAAAACTCATTAATTGGCCGGCAGTGTTAAAAGCTTCAGATAAATCATAAGGAATTCCCAGCTGAACCAGCATATCGGCCCAACCCATCACCCCCAGGCCAATCTTGCGGTTGCCTTTAGTCATCTGCTCAATTTGGGGAAGAGGATAACGATTCATGTCGATGACGTTATCCAGAAAATGGACCGCTTTTTGAACCGTCCTTCGGATTTTCTCATAGTCAATTTCGCCGAAACCATCTTGGCCTTCTCCCGCGGAGCGGGATCCCGCTTCGCGGGATTTCACCATCCGAGCCAAATTAATAGCTCCCAAATTGCAGGATTCATAAGGCAGCAGGGGTTGTTCACCACAGGGATTGGTTGCTTCAATTCGACCTAATTGAGGTGTGGGGTTATCAGCATTAATACTATCAATAAAAATGACGCCGGGGTCACCCTTCTCCCAAGCCACCCGACCAATGAGCTCAAAAACTTTTTTGGCGTTTAGCTTACCTTCCGACTTTTTCGTATCAGGATTAATAAGGTCATAACCTTCCTTCGGTTGCTGGGCTAATAATAATTTCTTTAACTCCTGAGTGTTTTTTTCAAAATCCTTCATCTTATCCCCAAAGTTGAATTCTGGATTTTGTAAAGATTTTTGGGTTTCGATAATAAGTCTGTCCAGCTCTTCTTTTTGTGGAGATAAACCATCAGGGGTAAACTGAGTATCTTTTTCAACCTGTTCCATAAACTTGTCGCTCAAAGCTACTGATAAATTAAAACTATTAACCGTATATTCGGAACTCTTAATCATAATCCAACGTAAAATATCAGGATGGTCAATATTCATCACCCCCATATTGGCCCCTCGTCGGTAGCCACCCTGTTGAACCCTATCAGTCGCGTCTGCATACATCCACATAAAATACATTGCTCCTGAAGACACCCGGCCGGTCGAACGAACGATCGAGCCATAAGGACGTAGTCTGGAGAAAGAAAAACCTGTTCCCCCTCCGGATTTATGAATCATAATCGTGTTGGCAAAAGTTTGGCCAATACTTTCCATACTATCTTCTACCGGCAAAACAAAACAAGCGGAAAGCTGTTGGAGATTAGCCCCGGCGTTGGCAAATGTTGGGGTGTTGGGAACAAATTCCAAAGCTGACAATATTTTGTAAAATTCTTCCCTTGTTTTAGCCATTTCTTTTGGAGAGTTGTAAAGTAAGTCAGCCGTAGCCACATTATGAGCCACTCGCCAAAACATCTCCTTGGGTATCTCAATAATCTTTCCAGAAAGATCTACTAATAAATAATTTTTATTGGCAATATATTCTCCAGTTGGGCTGAGTTGAGGATCAAACAAATTTTTAGGCAACGGAGGAATTTTGTGGCCATATTTCCAAAGAAATTCTGGCGATTTCCTAATGGTAATTCTTTTTCTTCCTTTTTTTGGCATAAGAACCTGCCTTCGGCAGAACCTTGTTTCTGACGAAATAACAAAAATCACTTCTGGGCAGGAGTTAAATAATGAAGCACACAATTAATCAAACCATTATACGTCCTTAAACAGCAACACTGTCAAGGCGTAATCAAAACATCAAAAGATATCACTTCCCCTTCTGAAAGGAACTACTTAGCTAAAATTCCTTGAATTTGCTCGTAACCCCTCTGGGCGTAAATCACGGCGTTTTCCAAACTGGCTTTAAGTGACTCAGGGACTTTTTCCTTAAGGTCCATTAAAACCTCCTTATGCTTGAGGGTCGCCTGGGATAATCTTTGCAAAAAAGCTTGAGTATCTTCGCCTTTTTCGGCGGCAACTCTTTCCTGAGCCACAGCCCGTTCCAGATACTTTTCTCCCTTAGTCATTGTGGAAATACCCAACTCAACTTTATTGCCTTCAATTAAGGCCTTGGACGCTCCCAATCTTTTATCAGCAAAAAGAAGTAGTAATTCAGCTTTCTTTAAAGGGTTACTGGTTAACCCTAACCAAATCCTATCACGAATCATTTTTAAAGAATAAAGCGGGTGGTCAGGCAATAAACCCGGATAAGCTAAAAAGTAATCAACACTTTTTTGGGCCGTCTGGGTGGCAACTTTTTCCGCCGAAGTCTTTTCAATTGGGGCAATTTTATAATTTTGGCTTTGGGTAACAGCCGAAACCTTTACTACCGAAACCGCCAAAATACCCACAGCTAAAAACAAAGTTAGAACAGTTAAAAAAGAATTTTTAATTCTCATTTTAATTTACTTCTCTCACCTCCCTTCACCTAAAGAGTACTATTGGCCAGGACCAAAAAACATGTAATAAAATACTGGCTAAAAGATTTTGGGTCCGACCAAAAACAAAAGCCGAACCGAAGGCAAAAATAAAAACAAAAAACAAATAGGCTAACATTACCATTGGATTATAGCCTAAGACAAAAACACCAATGGGTAAATGAATGAGGACAAAAAGAAAAGAGGAAACAATATTGGCTAGCCATTCTTTCTGCCAAATTTGCCAGAGGCGATGAAAAAGATAACCCCGAAAAACGGTTTCTTCGGTAAAAGCGGTCACCAAAGAAATTGCCAAAAGGCCAAGGAAAGTCGCCGACGAATAACCTAAGGAAATTAAATTCAGCCCTTTATATTTCACAATATTGGTTAAAAGTCCTTCCAGGGCAAAAACTAAGCCCAAACCAATCCCCCAATACAAAGAAGGAAATAACCTTTTTTTGGTCAAACCTAAAGAAGAAAGGGGTTGTCGCTCAATCTTTCTCACCAACCAAAAGGCAGGCAACAACCAAACGAGAGGTTTCAAAATCAATTCTTCGGCCCAAAGCGGTAGAATTTGGGGTAAATAACGGTAGAAAGACCAGACAATAAAAATAAAAGAAAAAAGGGCAAAGACGTGTTTTAAAGAAAGTTTCTGACGATGAAAAATCTTGTTTAAGATGCCCACCGGTTTAATCATAAACCAATCATGCTATAATTTCAATAATTAAACAAGTCAAAGACGTAGTATAATTTCAATAATTAAACAAGTCAAAGACGTAGTATAATTGCAACAATTATTCAAGCTGAAAGCGCAGATTAATTTCAATAATTAGGATGCCAAAAAATAAGGCTAAAACTAAATTAAATTTTAAATCAGTCTTCACTAAAGTTAAAGTTTTTATTAAAAAACATCCCTTGTGGGCTAGTGGGGGTATTTTAGCTTTGGTGGTTTTTATTTGGCTTTTCAAAGACCTTCCTTCCCCCACCCGTCTAGGGTCGTTTCCTTTTCCGGCCTCCACTTTAATTTATGACCGCAATGGCCAACTTTTGTATGAAATTTTTTCGGAAAAAAACCGCACCCCGGTAAAAATTAAAGACTTACCCGAAGACGTGAAATGGGCCACCATTGCTTCGGAAGATAAAAACTTTTACAAACATCACGGTTTTGACGTTGGTGGTATTTTGCGAGCTTCTTTTAATATTGTCTTCCATCGTACTTTACAGGGCGGTTCCACCCTTACCCAACAATTGGTCAAAAATGCTCTTTTGGAAGACCCCAGAAGAACTTTAAGACGCAAAATTCGGGAAGCCTTACTAACGTATGGCACG
>Ga0315274_10002184_pt1 | contig 29732 bp, 27 predicted proteins | sample YL17G02_20_MG_FD_203700 | JGI IMG/M metagenome (GOLD analysis project Ga0315274, IMG submission 203700) | Sediment microbial communities from Yellowstone Lake, YNP, Wyoming, USA - YL17G02_20 | ecosystem: Environmental > Aquatic > Freshwater > Lake > Sediment | place: USA: Wyoming | collected...
AACCGCCCGCGCAGACGATCCGCCAGGAGGAACGCCGCACTTTGTCGGTATGATGCACCTGCCGCTTGAAGGTGGGTTGGCCACGAAGGTACTCATAGCCGTTTTCGCTGTTCAGTACCGGTTTGCGAAAGCGCCGGTCGGCGCGCAGGCTGGCGACCAGATTCGGGTCATCGCCGACCCAACATTGAAGCTGTTCGTTCCAGACGACACTTTTGCCCACCTGGCCAGTCTGCTGTGAAAGCACGTCCAGTGCGTCGCCCTCACCGAAGAACTCGCCGATGCGCCACGGTGGATCGAACGGGTCGCGGGGACTCGGGCCATGCGCGCTTGCTGAGACGTTCGGATGCACCGTGACAGGGTGCCGATAGGGATCCAGTTCTTTGACCACACGTGCGGTCGCCTTCGCCCATTCGACGTCGCCCGGGCGGTCGAGGCGATATCGACCATCCGGGTGGGTTTCGTACTCGTTGGCGAGCGTCCAGAGAAAGAGGTTGCTGAACGCGGCGTAGCGGGCCAGAAGGTGCCGCAACCAGAGCCGCTCCCGTGCCGGAGTCCAAAGGCTGGGGTCGGTGAAGGGCCAACGGTAGAAATTCAGCAGAATCAATTCGACGCTCATCCCGCGCGCCTGCAAGTCGCGGAACAGCTCGTCGAGGCCGCGGAAAAACACCGGATTGAAGCGGTCGAGGTCGGGCGTGCTCGGTGTGCCGCCCCAGGCCCAGAACGCCGGGTCCGCTGCCGCCCGTGCCTCGCTGTGGCCGACGCTCATACGGACGAAATTGAAGCGCTGGCGGCGGCGCGTCTCCAGATACTCGCGGCGCAGACCGGGAGTGATAGGGCTGTCGTCGTAGAGCCCGTAGCAGGTATCGCCCATGGGGAAAAACGGCGTGCCGTCGGCGTACGCGAAGGCTTAGGGATTCTGCGAATGCGCGCGGATGAACCCGCGGCCGTGTGGCGCGGTGCATCGAAGGCGACCTTGCTGAAAAATCTCGGCGGCCTTGCCCCGCAGGCGGTAGCGCCACTCGCCTTGCTCATCCGGGGCAAAGCGCAGTCGCCACGCGTTGTCGCCATCGTAGAAACCCTCGACCGTGACCGTCTTCGCCGAAGGCGCCGTGAACTCGCCCACCAAGACGGCATCACCGAACGGGTTGTCCACCCCCGCGAGTCCCCGCAGCGTGAACTCGTGCATCTCCCAGCGTGGTACATCCACCGGTGCAGCCTCACCCTCCGTGCGCTGGCTGACTGCGGCTGGGCGCGGCCCGGCCGAGGCCGACACCGAGCGGGGTCTCGCACCAGGGTGTGGTTGCCAAAGTAGTTCATGGCGAGAATGACGGGTGCTGGTCCTTGCCGGCGGTTCGGAACGATCAGCATCAGGTGAATCGGCGGCAATTCGGGCGGGCCAATTGTGACGGTCACTTCCCTGAGCGTTGCCCGGCCGCCGAACGCGTTGCGGTCTTCGCGCTCGATCTTGCTGGCCACCTCCTTGGGCGGCGGAGGCAGGAACCCGTACATGTAGTGCTGGAACAAGGCGATGAGCTCAGGCCGACGCTCGTTGAGCCATTGCTCGCGTGTGGTGACGCGCCGTCCATCGGACATGACCAGCGGATCGGGGAACTCCGGCTGCGACGGGAGTTCGGACACAGGCTGAAGCCGATGGACAGCCGCTAAGACCGGCTGTGTCTGCGCGGCTGTGGCAATCCACGCGAGACCCGACGCGATTGCCACACACCCGAAGAACGACATCCGTTTCCCCAGGTTGTCTGCCTGACGCATCGTGCCGTGGAAGTGCGTTTTCATCGACGCTCTGCAGGCTCACGGGCGACCGCCTCGGCCAGCCGGCTGAAGAAGCCGCTCCAGATTTCGTCAACGTTGGCTGGGGTGTTCGCGGAACCATCCTTTCTGCCGCCGTTCGTCCGGGCGATCACCAGGCTCCACTCCGGGACCACGATGCATACGTTGTTGTGCAGACCGTTGGCGTAGAATGTCCGGGGCGGCGCACCCGGCCAGAGCCGCTGGCCGTTGGGTTTGACCCCGTTCACCCACCAGTTGAAACCGTAAACCCCCGCTCCGCGTGAGCGAGGCAAAGTGTCGTTCGGAACCGATGCGGGGACCTGCACCGAGGTGGCTTTATCCACCCAGGAGGCGTCGATGAGCTGTCGGCCGTTCCAGTCTCCGCGGTTCAGGAACAGGTGGCCAAACCGGGCGAGTTCTCGAGACGATGTCCAGATCCCGCCGGTCCACGAAAGAACACGCCCGGTCGGCGTGTCGTTCTCTGTCCAGCGCCACCTGGTCATACCGATCGGGTCCGCAATTCGCGCCTTGAACAATCGGTCGAGGGGCTTCTGGGCGGCCTTCGTCAGCACATTCCCAAACTGCATCATCGCGTCGTCCCAGTACCGGAACTTCGATCCCGGCGGGAAGATCGATGGGGCCGGCGGGCCGAGATTCCAGGAATCGCCCCTGCCCTGGGCGTCGAACTCGTAGCTGCCACCGGCGGAGTCGTAGCCGGAAGTCATCGTGGCGAAGTGGCGGAGGGTGACTCCGGGATAGTGCTCCGCCACGGCTGGCTCAAGATCCTTGGCGAGAGTGTTCAGCGATACTTTGCCGTCCTGGATCAGCAAGCCCAGAACGGTGCTCGTGAATGACTTCGTGGCGGAGTAGATCTGGTATTCCTTGTCGCTGTCGGGTCCCGCCCAGATCACATAGCCGTTGCGGACCATGAACACCGTCCCGTCCCCGCCGTGCTCGCCCAGACCGCCGCCAAGATACTCCAGCGCCGCACTCAGTTTCACCGGATCAATCCCTTGCGAATCCGGTGTGACCTGCTGCCAGCTCTGGCCGGGGAAGACCATCCCTCCCTTTCCCACCGCGGAGAACGGCCGTGGTCCGACTGCCGACAAGTCCCACGGCTCGAAACCGATCCGGGCGGCCGGGGAAACCGGCCGGAGCCGGAAGTCGCCATGCTCCGGGTCCACAAATAGTGGGTCGGCGATGAGGCTGTCCTTGTCCTGCCCCGCCGCCTGCCACTCGGAGAAGCTCTTATTGGCGAAGAGGACCGGTTTGCCGGAGGCGTTCCAGTAAAGATTGCGATCAAACGCACAAACGTCCCGCCCACAATGCTCGCTGCCATAGTCCCCAACAGCCTTCCCCTCCACGTAGTAGATGAGGTTGCGCTGGCACGTGAGCTCGAACCCGCCGATGCCACCACGATCGATTTGAGCGGTGCGATTGGCGGCGAAGATGTTGTTCTCCGCCGTGATATTCCGGTTGTGGTGCGCGAACAAGGCGCCGTCCTGGCAGCGGTAGATGAGGTTCTTCTGGATCAACAGGTCGTGGCTGCCTTCATCCGGGTAGATCCCCCAACCACCGTACTCTCGTCGCACGACGTCATGCACGACGTTGTAAGCGATGCGGCTGCCGGGCGTGCTGCAGGTGTAAATCCCGGCCAGATCGCTGAGCATGCCTTGGCCGATGTCATGCACGTGATTGTATTCGACGATATTGTTCGTGGCTTGGCTTGGCCCAAAATCCTGAACCGAGCCCACTGATATTCCCGTGTAGAACAAGTCGTGAATGTGGTTGTGAATGACCTTGTTGTTGGCATTGTCGCCCACGAACACGCCCACCGCTTCCGGAGTAAACCGCCCGCAGTGGGCGATTTCGTTGTCGGCCACCGTGATCCGTTCGCTGTGCGGACCGTTCGGCATGGCGGCCCTGCGCTGCCGCCCCCGCTCGGTTAGCTGGCCAGCCCCGTCCGTCTCCCACGAGAAGAAGTGGCCGATCCGGACTCCGCCGGCGCCGATATCCGTGATCTGATTGCGCGCGATCTCGATGTCCGCGCAGCCCACGTTCACCTCGATGCCGTAGTTGCCAATGTGTTCAATGCCGCCGCCGGTAACAGCGCATCTTTCGGCGTAATCAAACAGCAGGGCGCCGGGTACTTCGATTCCGGCTTGTAGCGACGAGGCATAGTCGGTCGGCGGCTGCCATTCCGTATGCGCAAAGATGAGACCTTCGAATTGGAGGTCATGGACCGTGGCGCCGGGCCGCCCAACGACGCGCAGCACCTGCGTCAGCCGGGGTGCGATCATCTCGGCCGACGCCATTTCTTCTCCCGGTCGCGGAAGATAGTACAGCACTCCGCGTGGACGATCTAGATACCACTGGCCGGGAGCGTCCAGCGCCTCGAAAACGTTCTCCACCCAATAGACCGAGGGCCGCTCCGAGGTCTCGACCAGGGCAAACAGGCTCGTTCGGTCGAACGTGACCGTGCGATGCTCCGGGTCCACACGCGCAATCGGCAGCCGGTTGTTCAGCCACCGCGTGATCCCAACAATCTCCACGTCCCGCAAATTGCGCCAAGCAGGCACGATGTCGCCCGGGGCGTAAACGAACTGCTTTGTGGGACTCCTGAGAAAGTCGCCAGTATAGCCCGGCAGAGATTCGATGCGGTATTCCCCTCGTTTCGGCAGCCTGGTCCGAGGCCGGCGTTCGCCGTTCACGAAGAGCTGCCGGAAGCGCCACGTTCCGATCTTCACCTCCGTGATGTCCACCACCCAGACCTTGCGACCGTTGACCTCTCCCCAATGGCCATTCTCGATACGGCGCCCGCCGCTCAGAACCACTTTCTCGCCCGTTGCCGCAGCGTAAACCACCGGCGCTTGCTCCGTTCCTGAATCCTCGGGACCGAATTCCAGCGGCTGGTTCAGGTAATAGGTTCCGCCGCGCAGCACCACGCGCACTGGCCGCGGCTCTTTCCGGGCCTTGAGCAAGGCCCGCACAGCCTCGCGTGCCCGCGCAACCGTGGCGAAGGGTCCGTCGTTTCCGCCCGGATCGGCCAACCGTCCGGACCAGCGATCCTGACCCTGTGGCGACACGAAGAAATCCGCCGTTTGCGGCTTCGCAACCGGAGTGGCGACCGCTCCCTGCAGCCAGCCCGGCGTGCAAGTCATCGCGAGCACGAGGCTGAGGCCTGCGGTGGCAGCCAGCGAGGGTGTTATCCTGCAGGCGCGCCTCCCGGGTCGCTCCGAGCGCCCATCCTTCATCGTTGCGGCGGTTTGTTCGTGAAGCACAGCGGACTGTATCCGCTTTCCCTCCAGTCGTCGACCCTCGGCCACAGCATGAATTGATCACGGTTCATGAAAAGCGTGCTTTCGCTCTGGCGCCTCTATAAGCCACCGTTCGGTTCGTTCGTAAAGCAGCACCTCTCCGGGATAAAGCTCTATCGCAGAGCCTCTCCGGCGATTGGAACTTGTGGTTCTGCCCGATGATTTTCACCAATCCCGCCTTGTGTTCCGAGAACAGCCTGAAATTCTCCACCAAGTCGAGCAGCCGCGGTCCTTCCGGACTGGCAATGCCGCACGTCCCGCGCAGCATCACCTCCACCGACACCCGGCGCGGCTCGTCCTCGCGCTCGATGCGCTTGTTGCCCGTGCGGAAGCACCTCGAAGAACCGCTCCCATTCCGCCGTGAGCGAGCCGACCGGGGGAAGTCCGAAGTGCGAAGTGCGAATTCCGAACGCGTTCTCCCTCTCCGCCTCGAACGGGGACAGGGCCGGGGTGAGGTGTCGGATCTGGTGCGAATTCCGAAGTTCAGTCAGTTCGACAATCGAAAATCGGCATTCGTCATTTCGACGCCGCATTGAGTCAGAACAGCGCCGGGATTTGCCGCTTGTAGTGCGTCAGGTTCTCGTCGAACGCCGCGATACGTGGCAGCATCATGGGCGTTAGAAGATCACGGTGCATGCTGACCGCATTTCATTTCCGCGGCGGCAGCTCCAACGCCCACGGCGCCGCGGCCTGCAGCGCCTGCCGCCGTGGCGGGGTCGGGTAGTCAATGCATTCGAGGAGGGCGGTGCCACGCACCGCGGGGTTGGGGCTGCGCAGCATGGCGGCCATCTCGCTCGAGTCGAGGCCGTGGTAACTCCAATCCTTGTGCAGGCTGCGCTCGCGAACCAACCGCTCCAGGGCGGCCACGACGCGCTTGGACTTCACGCCTCGCTCGCCGAGCTGCTGGGCCGCCCACGCGCGCTCCACGATGCGCGCCGGCCGGCGGCGCTGGAAGGTGTCATCGCCCTCACCTTGGTTTGCGTCGGGAAAGTCGGCTTCCACCAATGCGAGCAGCTTCAGCTTGGGATGCGTGCGCAGACGGGCCGTGTTGTAGGTGTTGATCGAGACAACGTGATCCCACGCGTCGGCGTCATCGAACTGCCGCGCGATGTCATCCTCCAGCCCCGGCTCCTTCACGTCCAGGTGCAGCAACATGGCGCGTTGGCCGGCCAGCTCCAGCAGGGCCGCGAAGGTCGGCGCGCCGCCGTAGAGCGCCCGGCCCGACTGCCGCTGCGGGCGCAGCGCCACCAACTCCACGTAAGTGAGCTGGCTGACGGCGCCGAAGCCGCAGGTCAGGTGGTCCAGCATGTCGTCGTGGAACAGCACCAGCACGCCATCGCGGGTGCGGCGCAAATCCACTTCGCAGCCATCCGCACCGTAGTCCATCGCGGCGGCATAGGCCGCGAGCGAGTTCTCCGGCGCGAACGCCGAGGCGCCGCGATGGACGATGACAATCGTCCCCGCGCGACGCGCTGCGATGCGCAAGTGCAGCGCGCTGCGATCGGCGTCGAATTCCGGGCTCGGCTTGGTGGCGGATTGGTTCTCCCCTGCGAAGCCGGCTGCGTTGCTCACGAGCCAGGCAGCGACCACAACCGCGCGTAACAAGAATCGGTCTTTCATGTCGGATGCCTGATGCGAGTGTCAACTTGCCCGCGATTCTTTCAACGGAAAAAGACCAGAGCAGGGCGCAAGCGTGACCGTGTCGGCGGCGGCGCTGAGTCACATCCCTTCGACCACGGATAGGCCGCGTCGCCAGCTTGCAGGTGCACTCGACCGTGGAGAGGGACGGGGCGAGGTGTCGAGACGGGTGCGAATTCCGAGGTTCAGTCAGTTCGACAATCGAAAATCGTCATTCGTCATTCCCCCGCGCCGGGCTTGTTCAGTTCGATGACCACCAGCGGCACGCCGTTGACGAAGCCGACCAAATCCGGCCGGGCAGAACTGACACGACTCTTGAACCGCTGATGAACGCTGATTGACGCTGATGCCCGTCCCACTTCGACACTCGCCATTCCCCACGTCCACTACCCGCACCCGCTCCGTCTTCTGCCCGCCGCCCTTGGAACGAGTTGCCTCGGCGCATATCAGGCGAGGCGTCCAGAAACGCGACGAAATCCTCCCGCTTCGCGTGGCGCGCTCGCTGGCGGAGGTGCTCCACGGTCATCAACGCGCTCAACTTCTTTGCGGCGGCGGAGGAAAGGAGTTGGTCCACGGTCACGCCCTCCTTGGCCGCACATTCGCGGAGTTGCCGGGCGAGGCTCTCGGGCATCTGGATGGTCAGCGTGCTCAGGTTTCTTTCTGGATCAACCAAGCCCATCGCGTCACGCGGTCACGGCGTAATCCACGCCGCGCGGATTTTCGACGCGCTGCGACGTGTTGAGTACTTCCATCCCCACCACGTTGCCGTCCTTGTCGTAGTCGAGAATCACGCCGGGCTTGTCCTCGTCGCTCTCCTCGATTGCCACGTCGCGGAATACAATCCGCAGCACGTCCACTCCGGGATCGTAGGTTACTTTCATGTCGTTGCCTTCCAGCATCTATTGATCTTGCTCGTGCGATAAACCGTCACCACTTTCGCGGGTGTTGCCGTTTCGTTCACCATCACCCGCACCAGATACGGATACGGCTTCTGGTTTATTTCGACGTTCGATTGATAGCATACCACATCACCGTGTTCAGGCACTTTCTGGCCTGGCGCGGCCAGCACCGACTCGACCACGGCCAGCGGGATGCCGCGCCGCCCCATTTCCTGCCGAACGTGCTTTGAGAGTTCGGGTTTCATTTCGCGCTGCCCTCCACCAGTTTGATTTCCTCCCGCGTCAGGCCGTAGAACTCCTGCCGGAACGTTTGTTCGACGCAGTCGCGCGCTTGTTCGGGGTTCATGATTTCCTGGAAGCAGCCCGGCGGACGGCGGCGCACGGTTGCCGGCGAAGTTTTCGTTCCCACTCCGCGCCGGCTTTCCTGAAAGCGGCCGCAAAGCCGGGTTCTTTCATTTGTGCCGCCTGAAACTTATCGAAGTTGGTTCTTTTCATCGTTTCATTCCTCCGGCATCAACACGGGAATGACCTTGTTGCCATGGCGGCGATAAATGCGGAAATCCGCGTCGAAGGTGAAGATGACGCCGCCGGGGTGCAACTCAGCGAGCCGGACGAGGCAGGCATCGGCGAGCGACATGGGGCGATCCCGATAGCGCCGCATCAACGCCCGCAGATCCGCCAGTTGATCTTCGATTTCCAGACCCATCCGCAACACGCCGCGCTCCAACAGGGCAAAGAGCGGGTCGGTCTCCCGGCCTTCGCGCTTGAGGAGGAAGGCGGCTTCCGTCAGCACCGGCTCGCAGGTGAACAACGGCGGGCGCAGACGTTTCCACTGCTCGCAAACCCAGTCGTGGTGCTTCAGCCCGGCGGCGAGAAAGGTCACTAATGGTCCGGTGTCGAGCAACACAACGGTTTTCACCGGCCAAAACCCTCCAGGTATTTCGGGTTGCTGGCCAGATCGCGCGGCAGTCCCTTCACCGATCCGGCCAGGTCTCGCGCCAGATCGTAGCAGGTGGCCTCACCGCCCGGGGAGCGGGCGGCCAGCGTCTTTTCCAGACACTCCCGCACCAACGATGATTTAGTGGTGCGACGCATGCGGGACTCCTCTTCGAGCAGTTCCAGCAGACGATCCGGCAGTTTGAGCGAAATAGTATTCATGTCGAAATGGTAATACGCTCCGAATTCAAGCGCAATACCCGATTCATGATTTCATCCACCACGGGAAATCCATGAGGACAAAATCACTTCACGCGGCGCGAGCGCCTGGCTGGCGTGCGCGGCGGGACTGGTCTGGAAGAACTCGTGCTTGACGTGGCGGCGCAGGATAGCGAGCACTCCGAGCGGCTGAACTTCCTTCTTCAGCACGGCAGCGACCTTCTTGGCCGTGGCTTTGGGCAGCGCGCCATCTTCCAGCAGGCGGATGACTTTGCCGACGAATTCCTCGTCGTCCTCGGTAAAGTGCGGGCAGCGGCGGACGGCTTTGTCTTTGAGCCGTTTCAACATGTAGGCGTCGTTCGGGCTGAATGGCCTTGGTGACAGATTGTTTGTGGGTTGCTTCCTCGGTGGCGTCATCTGAAGCGGACTCCGCCTGGCTGGGTGCCTGGTTTTTGGTGAGATCGAGCTGCTCCTGGATTTCGTCCTGGCGCCGGGACAACTCCTGGTAACGCGCCCCCTGCTCGAATGGCGCGCCCACCTTGCCTTCGAGTTCCGCAGCGCGCTTCTGCGCGTCGGTTATGTCGTCTTCGAGCTTAGTCGCGCGGTCCTCGAACCCTTGAACTGTGGCCTCCAGCGATTCCGCGGTTGGTTACCGTTTCACCGTCGAGGACGATGCTGAACTTGTCGCCCGTCGTGTCTTCACGAGCAGCGATGTCCCGGCGCAGGCATAGACATCGGTGAGATCCGGAGCGGTGACGAGCGCGGTGCCCCAATTCAAGACCAGTATCGCGGTCACCGGATAAACGAGCCAGGTGTTCTCGAAGGGCAGCGCGTGGTCTCCTTCATCGGCAGGGCGTAACAGCCGTTCGTGAGCGCAGGGGGGGTGCTTCCGGCGGAGGCGCACAGCAGGAAATCCGGTCGCCGCCGCAGTTCGCCAATGATGAAATCGGCCGCCCAGCGGCTCATCTTCTCGCACTGGCGGGCCGCGCGGAGCGGCCAAGCGGCCGTCACACTTCCGGTCCTCGAACCGTCAAGAACCCGAGGGTTGGGTTTCCTCGACACTGCGGATTGCGGCACCAAGCTGGAAATCACGTCAGCTTGTAGGTGCCCGGCATAGCCACCGGCAACGTTGGCAGAGGTCCCAACTCCAGTTTCGCGGGTGACAGATCCTGCTTCGAGTTGAGGGCGTCGTCCCATTCGAGCAGCTTGCCACTGTAGGCGGTCTCCCGCCCCATGATGGCCGTCAGCGTCGATTCAGCGACTTGCCGGGCTTCGTTGAGCGCACGGCCTTCCCTGATGCTGGCGACGAACTCCGCGTGCTCCTGGTGGTACGGGTTGTTGTTGAGGTCGCGGTAACGCCACATCGGACCGCCTTTGGGCTGCACGGCCCAACCGCCGAAGAGACCCACCCGCGCCGCGCCCTTGGAGCCCAGAAACACTTCCTCAACACGGCCGTCGCTGCCATTGGTATGGCGATCCAGGGCAAAGCAGCGGACCCCGTTGGCATACTGAAACTCGACGGCGAAGTGGTCGTAGATATTGCCGAACTTGGGGTCGGTGCGCACCTGGCGTCCGCCCAAACCAAACGCCCGAACCGGATGCTCGCCCACGCCCCAGTTGATCATGTCCAGGTTGTGGACGAATTGCTCGACGATGAAATCGCCGGAGAGCCACGTGTAATAGGGCCAGTTGCGCAACTGATTCTCCATGTCGCTCCAGCTCGGCTGCCGATCCACCGACCAGAGTTCGCCGCCACTCCAGATCGCTTCGCAGGCGATCACCTCGCCGATCGCGCCCTCGTGGATCCGCTTGATGGTCTCGCGTGAGCCGTTCTCGCGTCGGCGCATCGTGCCGGCGCCAAGCGTCAACCCCTTTCGTTTGGCGATTTCGCCGGACTCAATGACCGAACGCACACCGGTGGCGTCCACGGCAACCGGCTTTTCCACGAACGCGTGTTTGCCCGCCTCGACCGCCGCGCGCAGATGGGCCGGACGGAAGAACGGCGGCGTGGCCAGGAGCACGTAGTTGACTTCCGCGAGCGCCATCACTTTCTGGTAGGCGTCGAAGCCGGTGAAGCAGAGGTCCTCATTGACGGGCATGCCGATCTGGTTGAGCTGTTCCCGGCAACGCTGGAGCCGGTCGCGGAACACGTCGGCCAAGGCCACGACCTGCACGTTTTTCGCCACGGCGCGGGCGTCCTTGGCCGCGTCCTCAGTGTGATAGCCGGAGGTGGGATAGACCACCTCGGTGGCGGCGCCCAGCGCGTCCAGCACGGCGCCGGTGCCGCGCCCGCCGCAGCCGATCAGGCCGATGCGGATCGGATCGTCCGGTGCGGCATGGCTGGTGAGCACAAATGGGAATTGCGCTGCCACGGCCGCGCCGGCGGCGCCCAGTGTTGTGTCTCTTAAGAACTGGCGGCGCGACCGCGCGTCAGCGGGTTGTGCCGTGTTTGACATGGCTTCAGTGGTATTGGTCATAGCTTTCGATTTGATGTTTGACATTGCGGGGAGTGGCTTGAGACCTACGGTTCCGCGCCCTGCACCTCCACTTCGCGCAAGCGCGGGCGCCGGGCGGCTTGGCCATGATTCTGCACAGCCAGTGTAATCCCATAGTCTCCGGCGACCTTCGCCAGCTCACGAATGGCCGGCACAACGAAGCGCCGACGATCTTCTTTCCAGAACGGATAGGGATCGTGGGCGTAGGTCAGCTCATACGACCCGAGGCCGTCGTGCATCGTGATGCTGTAGATTCCGATTTTCATTCGACTGGCCTTTTCTGGTCTGCCTTCATTTCACGCGGTGAATCACTCGAGGCACCGACTGTAATCACTGTAACCAGGGACGGGAACATGTCTTGTCTTCCAGTCTCATTCTTTTGTGTCCTCATGCCCAGCAACCACCTGATGTGGGGATCCGACGCCCACCACGTCGAGGGCGTTTACGGCGCCACCGAGTTCACGCGCCGCTGCCTGGCCGAAGCGCTCGCCGAGAAAGTCGAGCACGGCGAGCTGCGCGATGAGGACGCGCTCCACATCGGCCGGCACGTCATGCTCGGTTGCCTCACCTGCAAAGCTGGAGAAACCGACTTCGCGGGACCGATCAAGGTGAGCCCCAACGGCCGGTATTTCGTTGATCAGAAAGGCGCCCCGTTCTTCTGGCTCGGAGACACGGCCTGGCCGCTGTTTTTGGCCGGGAACAAGGCGTCAATGGGATGAAGGATGAAGCGGTTCGACGCCGGGATTGCTCACGGCCAACTCTGTCCGGGCGTAGTCCGTGGCGAAGATGACGTCCAGGAGTTGGTCGAAGGTTTCCGGGGCGTCCATGGCCAGCGTGAGAGTGTCATCGGCTCGTCAGCGAAGAAAACCTCCAGCCCCGATTTCGAGCTGCCCCAGGTGGCGGCGCTGTTCATCGGAGGGTACTCGGTAATGCCCTGCGCCTTGAGGTCGGTGCACAGGACCTTGCCGCGCGCCGAAACGTAGTCCGTTGCACCAGCCGGTCATCACTGAGCCACTCGAACCGCGTCAGGGCCGCGGTTGCGAGCTGCCGGTGCAGCGGGCTCCAGAAGGCATAGTGACGCTTCAGGCGGTCCTTGCGCTGGGGCCAGGTCTCGCGGTTCAGGTGAACCAGCGGCGGAGCCAAATAGAGGATTTCCATGAGCTCCCGATCCCCTTCCACGTCGCTGAACTTGAACGAGTCGAAGCTCCAGTGGTGGGACACAACCACCTCGTCACCCAGCGCCGCCCGGTAGAGTGGCAGCCGCACCCGTGGATCGAAATACGGCGATCTGAGCGACGATGGCACCGGGATGGGTTTGAACGAAATGTCGGGCGAATCCGGCGGCCAGTGCCGACCCAGGAAGTGAGGGCTGTCCTTATCGCGAAAAGCGGGATCGAGGTGAGCGAGGTAGGGCGTGTGCACGCCGTGACCGAAGTGAATGACGTCGGCGAACAGGACCGAACCATCTTCGCTTCCGACCACGAGCCGCTTTTCCGATTCGAGCCAGTGTAACCGATGACGCCGGGCGTCGACGTCGTTCACTCGCGTTGCCGGATGCAGCGGGTTGTAGTCGTCAAAGCACTCCGCGGTGGCGTCACAGTCCACGAACCACGCCCAGTAGGGATTGTTGCGAAGCACCGACCGACTCGCTGCTCGACATAGGGCCACGCCGCGGAGGGGGCCAGATGGAATCCGCGGCCACGAAAGCCACTGTGCCCGTGACCGTCGGCCTTCAGGACGCGGCCGTTGGCGTAGGCGGCCTGGTCAAACTGGGCCGTCTCCCAGGTTTGATCCGCCGGGGCCTCGGGCGCGTGCACCGAGTGATAGGAATCGTAAGGCCCGAGCAGATACCCCAACTCATCGGCGCGCACGGCGACATCCGGACGGACCGCCTTGCCATACAGGTCGCTCAACAGCAGCAACGCCCGGTCTATGCCGGCCTCGTGAAGCTCGTTCAACAGAGTGACCGACAGCCCATCGCCCCATGTCTCCACTTTGTTGGCATAGGGTGCCAGGGCCTTGGCGATCAGCTCACGGTTCTTGCCGGCGACTTCGGCCAAACCGGTGCCATCAGCGAGGCCTAGCAGGTTGCGGTCGGTTATCGCCGCATCAATGGCCTGAGCCACGTCGATGAGCAGGTAATTCATCGGCCATTCTGCCACGGCCAGTTCGTCGAGGCTTTTGCGTCGACCCTTGGATAAGCTGGCTCGCAAACGGGCCGCTTCGGTGCCCTCAGGGGTATCTCGCAATGCGCGGGCCAGCGGAATCCACTTGTTGCGAGGAACGTCGTGCCGGCTGAACATGGCCGGTCCCCATAGATACAGGTGGGGCGCGCCAAACAGTCGGGCGACATGGGGGAGATCCCTGGCCTTCCTCTCAAGCGGTATCGGCCGTGGAATCGCCCCAGTGTCCTTCGCCGACTGGCGCCATTCACGGAAAACCCCGGCGGCCGCCAGCGGCTCCGGTCCAGCCCATTGAGATGGGCAGTACGTATTCCTCCGCACCGGACGGCAGCCACCAGGTGAACTCGCCAGCCTCACCGGCGCGTGCGACGAATGAGACCGGCTTCGAACTGACCTCCGATGGCAGAATCTGCTGCTCTTTCTGCTCCGCCATCGCGAGGCCCGTCATACAAAGGCACGCCACCATCGCTTGCGTCATGAATGCTGTTTTCATCCGGGATTCTCCATTTTACATGATGGACCGTGTTCTCTAACTCGTTTCCTCTTAGTCATCCGCTCGTGCAGCACCTGTTGGCGGAGTCCCGGCACCCTTTGGATCCGCTGTCCAGGTTCCCGCCGCCGCATCGACATTCCATGTCGGATACCACTTCAGGATCGGCTCGTCACCTTTCCAGTGGAGGGGCAGCCAGACATTCTTGCCGACGCCGGTTCCGGTCCGCTGCGACCACCGGTCGCCGCCCCAGAGGACAAAGGACCCCGCGCTCCCCCGGACATCGAAGAGGAAGTCCGTCTGCGCGTTGAACGAGTCCCTCGAGGCGGGATCGCACTTGACCTTCCTGAACGGGGTCCACGGCCCGTCGATCTTCTCCGCGGACGAGACGTAGGTCGGCGATCCATTCCAAGGCGAAGGATCTCCGTGGCCTGAGACGAAGAGCCAGTAACGGCCCTTGAGCTTGATGATGTAGGGCGCCTCGCGCGCGTCGCTCGTCAGGCGAACCTCGCAGATCGCGCGATCAACGTGCAGATAGTCCAGCGTGAGCCGGGTGATCATGATGTTGCGGTTCGACTTGTGCTGGTCGTGGCTGGAGGCCACCTGGGTCGTCCCGTCGTCGTCCTGGAAGGCCGCAAAGTCGCGGTGGTAGTCGGTGCCCCCGCCCGCGGGCAGCATCTCGTGACCCAAGTAGGCGAAGAAGCCATTCGGTGTCTCGCTGGTGCCCTGTGTCATCGAGAAGGTCTCGTCAATCCCCACTGGCGATGCCCCAGTGGATGAACAGGCCCTGGCCGGCATCGGCGAACCACCGCGCGTCCGGGTGGGTGGTTTCGGCGAAGCGACAATCCGGAGGGTTCAGGCAGCCAGCCGGATCCTGCAGCGGTTGTTCCGACAGCGCTTTCTGCACGCGGTTGCGGGTCAGGTCTTGCCCGTCAGCGGCATAGAGCGAGTTGTTGAAGATTCTTGGACGTCCAGGGTCCACGGTTCTTGCAGGTCCAGGATAGCCCACGGCGATGAGGACCAGAGCGAGTGTCAGTTTCACGGTTGAACCGTGACGGAGATCTTCCGGCCGCCCACGGCCATTTCATGCCAACCGGGGTGGTCCAACTTGAGCGGGAACGCAAGCGTCTGTGGCTGGCCGCCACGTGCCCAAGACCACTTGGACGCAACGGGTTGTCCGTCCAACCGCAACGCTACGCGACTGCCATCGAGGAAGGTGCTGGAAATGGTCGCGCTGACAGTCAATGGCTCTCCCGCCTTGATTGTTTTTGGCGAAACCGCGAGGGCTGCGCAGTCGAAATCGCCTTCCACATTCCAGCCGCCGACCTCCAGCGTTGCATTGCCTTCCCCGGCATCCTTCGCCGCAAAGGTGGCGGTGACTTCGCGCGACTCGCCGGGCAGCAAGCTGAGGTAGTTGTCCTCCCACAGGACGGGCAGAATCTCCGCGCCGCCCCGGCCCTGCGTCAGCGCCAGTTGAACGAAGAAAGCCATCTGGCCCGTCGGATTGGTGACCTTGACCCGGGCTACTTTCTCCGTGCCGCGAGCTTCGATTTTACAGGTCGCCCGGAGCTTTACCGGCGGCAGTGAGCGCAGCGCCTGCATGGACCCGCCTTTCTGCGCGGGCAACCAATACAGGTTGTCCGAAACCCGTTTTCCGGCGGCGTCGCTCAAATCGAGTCGAACGAAATAGACGGGCGGCAAATCCGGCAGTGCGGGCAATTGAAAGACGTCGCGATACGCATTCGCGGCCACCTCCGCACTCTCCTGCTTGTCGAAGATCAAACGCATCGAGAAGTCGTACACCCGTGCTCGAACCTTGAGACCGCTCCGCGGTTCGAGCTTGTGATTCACCACCGTCACCATCGGCTCGATCAATCCGAGCTGGATGTGGACCGGCTCGTTGGCGCGCTTGATGAAGTAGTAACTCACCATCGGCTTCAGAAACCAATCGAAGATCTGCCACTGCACATCCGGCCAGGCGGAATTGATTTTCCACTGCGTGAACCCACTGGTGATGGCCCACAGCCGATGATTTACGGCTTCGAACATGGCGCGGTGCTGATCGGCGGTGGCGAGATGTCCCTGCCAGACGTAATCACCCACGGTGGTCGGTTCTCCGTACACGCGGCGCACAGCGGCATCATAAGGCCTGTAATACGCATTGGCGCCATGATGGGCCCAGGCGGCATCCAGGGGGAACGTCGGCCCGGGAGCCACTTCGCCCAGGTTGGGAATGAACTTCTGCAGGCTGCTCAGCGGCGGCAGCGAAGCCGAACCGGACTCGGTCATGAACATCCAATTGGGAACCTCTCGCACTCGCCGGTAATACTCGGATGGTTCTTCCCAACCATAGGTGTTGTATCCGAGATCCGTCATCCCCGTCGGCACGTCCTCCCGAAACCACGGCTCCACTTTGTCCGGGGCCACGTTGGGCATGCCGTTTGAGGGGACCCAAAAGCGGCTGCCGTCCAATTCGATCACGCTGGCGCGCCACGGTCGGTAAACCTCCTCGCGCGTGAATCCCTCGTTGCTCGCCATGTACATGACCAGGCTCGGATGGTTGCGGTAGCGCTTCAGAATATCCCGGGTGCACTTAACCACCAGCGGAATGTCGCCCGGATACTTCGAGCCGGTCTTCATCCAGGAACAGCCGTAGAAGCATTGGCCGATCATCACGCCATGGCGGTCGCAGGCGTCGAACAGGTAATCCGGCGGATTGGCGATGTCCTCGAAATAGACCAGGTTGAGGTTGGCCTGGGCGTAGTAGCGGATTTCGGTGTCGATCCGCTCGGGCGTCCAGTCCCAGAGGGCGTCGGGCTGGATGTAACCACCCCGGGCAAGAATCTTCTGGCCATTGACCAAGATGCGTCGTCCGTAATGACCGTTATACTCGTGCATCGCGGAGGTGATTTGGCGCACACCGAAGCGCACCGCCTGCGCGTGGGACACGCTCCTGCCCGCCACGAACTGCAGGCTCAGGTCATACCGGGGCTGCGCGCCGTAACCGTTCGGCCACCAGACTTTCGGATGCTTCATCACGGGCGCGGGGTCGAAGGCCACCGGCTTCGATTCGCCCGCCGAAAGGGTCACCGGCGTTTCAAACGCCAATCCCGCTTCCGCGATCGACCCCTTCAGAACGCCGCTGACCGGTTGATCACCCACGTTGACCAGAGTGGCGGAGATCTTTAGCTTGGCGCTGTCGGTTCGCGGCAGCGGCAGTTCGGTCACCACAAAGGGATCGCGGATGGCCACCGGCCCGCTAAACTCCACCCACACGTCCTGCAGGATGCCCATGTAACGATCTGGAATGGACGGGAAGCAATCGTAGCCGCCAGCCAGTTGAACAGCAAAGTCCATGGGGCCATCGCTGACATGGTCCTCGAAGCGATTATTCACGAGCGGAACCAACTGCGGCCCGGGCGAGCCCACGTGATCCACCCGCCAGATCTTGACCGCCAGGCAGTTTGGCCCCACCACAGCCCAGCGCGACACGTCGAACACGAAACGCTGGTTCATGCTGACCATCTGTTCGCGGTCGGCGATCTTGTTCCCGTTGAGCCATACCTCGGCCCGGTAATTGATGGAGTCGAAGTGCAGCCAGACATGCCGGTCGGTGGGCAGCTTCGGCAAGATGAACTCGTGCCGGAACCACCACGGATCGCGCCACGGATTCCGTTGGTCCGGCAGATGGCTGAACTTAGCCAAGTCATGCTTGGCGTTGAATTCGTCGGACGAATCCGGAATCAGGTAGGCGTTCATCCCCACGCGCAGATCGGGATAGACGCCGGCTTTGGTGAGCGCGTTAAGAACGGTGGTCGGCACCTGGACGCGATGCCAATTTGTGGTGGCGCAGCCGGGTTGGGACAGGTTCGGGCCGGCGCCGGGCTCAAGGAAGGACGACTGCATCATCCATTCTCCAGCCAGATCCAACCGATGCTGTGGCGCGGGAGCTTCATCCCTGGCCGCCGCAACGACCAGCGAGAGAGGCAACAATACTGAGGTCAGGAGTGCTGTGGGTTTCATAGGCTGGGTTTCATCGGGAGTGTTTGTTCGATGATCCGAGGTGGAACTTGGATTTGCGTCCGGCCTCCAGGTTGGACACGTAGCTGACCGCCACACCAGCCTGCCGGGCCAGTTCGCGCATGGACCAGTGGGCGCGCAGTCGGAGCGCCCGGAGCTTGCGCCCCGTTTCCGCGTTGATGGTTTGAGGGGCATTCATGTCAGGCTGGAATTTTTGTTGTTGTCAGTTGCGTATGCGTCAAGGAACGGGGCTACTCGGCCATAAGCTCCGCGCAAGAGGCGAAGGCTTGTCGCGGATCATCCCCCGACGCCGGCTTGCCGACGACCCGAACGCCAAAGACTTTGGCTGCTCTGGGCAGTTGGCAGGTAAACCGTTCGCCACCCGTGAGACCGGCCGCACTCGTTGCGCTGGTCGCGGGATAATCCTTTAGCACCCCCACCGTTTCCCACTTTCCCTTCTCAGCGGTCTGCACTTGAACTTGCGGCTGGCCAGCGCTGGCATCAAACCAGCCGCCATCGTGGAACGTTTTGCCATGAACAAACACCACCCGCTTCAACTCGGCCGGCGCGGCCAACGTTGCAACGAACCAATCCTCAGCCGCGGGCTTGCCGTCGAACGTTACCACGAAGGTGTCGGGGTCCCCGTCAGTGATGGAACCTGAAGCGTTGCCCCGGCGCGAGCGGCTTTCCTCTTCCTCCAGCAACAGATTGCCTTCGGTCTGTCCGATCGGTATCCAAACCTTATAATTGGAACCGCCAGTGCCCGCGTCGGCAAACGGCACCAGGCGAATGGGCAGCGTAGTGGCAGACTGAGCCGACTTGGAAGCCTGACGAGGGATGGCGTTGACACGGAACACCTGTGCCCCGGGCCAAGTCTTGAATTTATCCGGAGCCGGTTCCGGGGTGACGGCGAGGGCCGCCAGGTCCGCGGTCGCGAACGCCACGGCTCTAATGCCCCGAAGTTGATCTCCCAGTAGATCTGCGTCCGCCGCCAGCACCAACGGACCATAAAGCACCGCCAGCTTCCCGTTGTTTTTGTGATCCCCGACCACGACCCGCGGTTCAAGTTTGAACCGGAGTTCAACCTGGTCGCCATCCTTCCAGGAGCGCTGGACCGCCAGATACCCGTCCGGCCCAGGCGTGAGGGCGACGGGTTGGCCCTTGACCTGGACCGAGGGGCTTCGGCACCAGGCGGGGATGCGCAGCTTGAGGGTAAACTCCTTTTCCCCGGCAAGACCCACCGTGATCCGGATTTGCTCCTCCGCGGGATAGCGCGTTTCGGTGACGAGCGTCACGGCCGTGTGGTCATTAAGGCCCAGCTTCGCGGTTCCGGCGTCGTAAAGGTTGACCACCACGCCCGAAGCGTCCGCGCTGGCAGCAAAGGTGGGAATAAGGGCGACTCCGCGCGGCCCGCTGGAGAGGCAGCACTGGCCGTCCAAGCTGGAGGTGTAGGGCTTCTTGCCTTCCATCTGCACATAATAGCCCCAGGCTGAGCCGTCGCATTTCTGCGCGCCGAACAATTGGTTCAACACCACATGCTCCAACTGCTCGCCGAAGCGTGCTTCGCCAGTCAACCGCAACAACTGCGCGTTGAATTGAAGCCACGTCACCGTGACACAAGTCTCGCCGACATTGGCGACGTTTGGCAAATCGAAGTCGTCGTGGAAAAGCTCGCCGTAACTGGCCGCGCCGGTGATATAAAGCCGTCGTTCCACAATATCCTGCCAGGCGTTGAGGCAGGCTTCCAGAATATTCGCGTCGGTGCCGACGGTGCGGTAGTATTCGAGGGCGCCGTTCAGGCAGGAAAGCATCTCGTAGGCCTTGCCGTTGCCAACTTTGTCAACCCGCTTCAGGGTGAGCAATGTCGAGATGATTTTCGGGCCATTGGGCTGTTCCCAAGCCCGCAGGATATATTTGCAGAAATCGAGATAGCGTTGCTCTCCGGTCAAGCGGTAGAGCAAGACCATGGGTTCGAGCACGCTGGTAGGCGCCAGGCCAACGTGCCAACCGGCCTTGATAAGGTCACGTTTGCCGGGTTCATCCCCAAAGGTCTTGCACAAAAGATCGCCCATCCGACGGCAGGCGGGCAAAGGCGCCAGATTGCCCGTGTAGCGCATATAGGTAATCAGGCCGATGAGATTGTACTTGTGCGCCCACACGTCCCATTCCGTCCAGCGGTCCTTCTCCAGATAGGTGCCGAGATAGCCGTCCGCCAGTTGGCACTTGATCAACTCGGCGGCCGTGTGGTCCAGTTTCTCGCGCAATGCCGGGTCGCCCGTGTTGACCCAGGCCAGTGTGGCCGCGTGCAGCCATTTGCCGACATGCTCTCCATCGTAGCTTTGGCGCCCCGGACGCTTGCGAAAGCCCTCCAGCAAACGATCGGTGTCCATCTTGGCGAGCCGCCCTGCCTCGTTCGCTTCGATGCGACCGCCGATCCAGCCGGTTAAGCGTAATTGGTCGGGTTGGGTAAGGGCCTGGAGATCCGTCACCGCGCAGGCTACCTTGTCCGGCACGGGTGTGATCGCAGCGGACAACGATCCGCAGGCCGCATTGACAGCAATCAACAGTCCGGCAATTAACTTCATTTCAGAATTTCGTTTCATAATCTCTCGATGTGGTGTCGTGTTGAATTGATGCCAAACGTCCAGGAACCCAGCGACCGCCGCCGGAAACGCCCGGCGACTGCAACAGCCGCGCCCAAATCCTCCCGAACCGTCCGTCTGCCCAGCGGTGTTCGGCGCCGCGCAAGAGTTGCAGTCCGCCGACCCAGCCCGAAGCCCAATGCCCGGCCTGCTGGCAAGGTTCGAGGATGACACCGCGCTTCGTTGCCACCTTCTCGCCAAGTTTTTGAGCCGCGACCGCCTGCGCCGAACCAAAGGGACTGATCTTGCGCGGTTGCGCTTTTCGCGGATAGCCCATATAGAAATACAGGAATTCTTTCCTCTCGGAGAAATAGTACCCGGTCACCGCGTCCGTGTGCTTCGAGTCAAAAGCGTTCTCCGCGCCGGGCGGAATGATCGCCTCATCCCAAACAATGCAGGGATCGCCACTGACGCCTTTGTCGCCTGGCTGCCGCTCCAGAACCACGCCCCGCCGCGTCCAGGCGTGGGGTATCGCGAACCCTCCGCGCAGTCCCTTGATTTCCGCTGGCTTTTGGTTTCGCCTATCTTTCATGAGAGCCAGGCATGTTCTCCGTTCATTTTGATTTTTGTTCGAGGAGGTAGAGAAAGATTTCCGCCGCGTGCCAGGTATGCGGCGCGGCGAGGCGCTGTTGCCAGTATTCGTCGGCAATGACGGTCATGCGCGCGTAGTTCGCCGCGCTGGCATCTTTTTCCCAGGTGAGGGGGTAATCGCGGTTGCCAATCGGACTGCGCTTCAAACCGTGGAAATGGTCGCATGCCCAATTGAGATAAGGATAAGAAAGGCTGCCGGCATCCTTGCTCTTTACGTAAGTATCCCGGTAATCCATCCAAAACAGGGCCGAGTATTCGTCCTGAACCCGGGGCACGACGTAACCATCCGGCAATCCCAGCGCCCTCAACCCATACTTCGCCCACTTGGTTTGGTAGGCGGGATGGATCGCAAAATCGGACCGGCCGTTGAGGTATTTGCCACCGGGCGCGTCCACCTCGAAACGGGGCAGTTCTTTGAGGACCTTCTCCACCAGCGGATGGTTCTTGTCGGCGACCAGCGACACCAGGTAGAGCGCCTGGCCGAGGTTATCCGCCTCCGTTTCGCCCGCGTTGTTGCGGTCATAGGGTTCGGTCAGCCCAAGCACCCAATCCCGGATGAGGTCCACGTTGCCGGTGGCTTTGAAGCACATCGCCATCATGGCGCCATCGCGGTACCACGGCTTGGGATAGACAATGAAATTGGGCACGGGCTTGCCATCAATGACGTTGACCAACAATTCCTGGTGCAGCACCCGGAGAACCTGCGGGTAGCGGTATTCCTTGAAGTCAGGCAGGTGGACAGGATATTGGGTGCCTTCGATGGCACGCCGGCCACCGTTGTCCTCGATCCAGACGGCCTGCTCGTCTTCCACAATCCGAAGGGAAGCGCCGGAGACGGTGGCGATCGCCACGCAGTACGCCGGCGGAATAATCGTGGCGGTTTTCACCGGCCATTTTTGAAGAACCTTGCCCGTGGTGGCGCTGACCAATGAACCCGTCTTGTACAGGAGCTTGGCCCGCTTCCCCATGCCAAACAGGAAGAATGGCGTATCCGGCAGCTCGCCGGCGCCTCCAAACTCCGCGCGGAAGGCCTGAAGTTCCGCCCGGTACCTGGCCAACTCGGCTGCAGCCAGACCTTCCGCGGCGTTCGGAGCCACTTGCGCCTGCAACGCCCAGCCCAGCAGGGTGGCGAAACCCAGCGCCAATGCCACTTTGAATCCTGCAATATTCATGTTCGGTCCATTGCTTTCGGGAGCAGATTGATTTTCACCAGATCCTAACCCTTTTCTCAGGTTTCTTCAGTCCGGCCGCCAGGGCGCGCTGGCGCAACTGCTCGCCGGCGGGAGTGTCGGCTTCGAAGAAGAGCACCCCGACCACTTTCGGATACCCTTGCAGGGCTTCGATCCCTTTCGCCCACTCGCCGGCATTTTTCTCGCTGAAAGACCGCGCCAGGTCGAGGCAGATGGCCTCATAGGCGGCGCGGGCACGTTGCTGGTCGCTGGCGCCGCGCAAAATGCCGTCCTCGATCTCCGGCTTCAAGGAGGCGCGCAGCCGGGCGGTCAGTTCGGCCTGGTCCGGCAGCGGCTCAAGGTTCGCCGGGGCCTCAAGCTGGATCTCGTAAAACGCGCGGCCGTCGTGGATCACGTCTTTTCCGCCTTTCTCCACGATGACGCGCTCGGCTACGGCGACCAGCCGATCGCCAAAACTCGTGAGGGTCTCGTTGGCGGGCATGTTGTCGCGACTCGTGTTGCGATATAAATCCTTGATTTGCCAGCCCCGGGACATCATCCACTTCGCGCCTTTCAACACGCCGACGATGGTGCAGGCGGTGGCGGCGTTGTTGTCGGCATCCCAGCCGAAGTTGAACGCGGCGATGGAAGTGCAGACATAATCACCCTGGCCATAAAGCAACGCGCCGATGACTGAAGCGCTGTTCAGTTCAAAGCCATTCCTGTCGCGCAGCGCGCCATTGAAACGACTGTATTTTCCCTTCACCAGGCGGCGGGTAGCGCGCCAGTCGTCCGGCTGCTGCTTGTGCCAGGCGCGCATATCCTTGACCACCTGGGAAACCACCGACTTCGGGTCCACGGCCAGCAGACCAGCGTCGAGAATCTGGTCCAGATTATCGGTCAAAAAGGCCGTGGCGATCATCGCGTCGAACAACTGGGTCGTCTGGGCCGGCTCCCCGCTGATGGCGACCTCCGTGTAATTCAAGCCGATCCGCGCGGCGGTCTGCGGCATGCCCGGCGAAATCAAGCCCCACGACTCGCTGACGAACTGCCCGGAGATGTTGAAATCGGACCAGGGGTTGAACTGCACGTAACCGGTCAGTGGCGGCTCCATGCCCAAGTCCATGAGCTGGCGGGCGTATTGGTTGGCGCACCAAAACAACCGATTGATATGTTTTCGCCAAAGGGCGGGAATGTCCTTGGCCGGAATCTGCGTCACCCCGCGCGACTGTATGGCCACGATATAGACCCACTCGAAATCCGTGTCGTCATCGGTCCACGCTCCATCCGGGAGGCTGGGAGTGTATTGGGTCACGTTGCCCGGCTCGGCGATGTATTTCATCTCGTGCTTCAGACCATTCAGATCCCCCAGCAAGTGGCCGATCAGGCCGCCGCGGATCTTGTCCTGCACCACCTCGGCTGGCAGTTCCACGGTCGCGCCGAGCGCCCGGGGAACCCAGGCGACGCCGGCCGCCCAGACGAGCAGCAACAGCCACAGCGTCTGGATGATCAGCCTGGCCCGGGCAGACGACCGGCGGTTGCTGGCAAAGGAGTGGAAAGTGGTTTGGGGCACAAATCCGCAGGCAGAAATATTAGAAAACAAACTTCACGCCGTTATAACCGGCATCGTCCCTCATTTTCATAATCTGTTCGGACCCGTTTACGCGTCTCATTTCCCCGGATAGGGCTTGCCGCCCTCAACTGGCGTATCGTCGCCCGGTATCAGGTTATCAAGATCGCGCGCCGATCCGCTACCGCAGGCTGGACATATTATATGGCCCCGGGTGGTGTTGGCGCCGCGCAGATCGTACTCTTTCCAGCAGTTGCGGCACTGAAGATGCAGGATTCGTTCCGCCGCGAGCGCTTTGCATTTGGGGCACGCAATGACTGGCAGGTCGAAGGCTGCATCGCGCACGGGCAAGCGGAATTGGTACTGGCACTTGGTGCATTGCCAGTCGAAAGTGGGAACCCGATTTACCGAGCTTGGCCGAATCTGATAAACGAGAAAGGCCACGGCGGCGATGGCGAGAACCGACCCACCGAGCAATTTCAGTTTTTGCATGGTTGGGATTTCCCATTATTTCGCTTTGTACCACATCCAATTGGCTGTGGGTTCGATGTAATACCTTCCGTTCAGCGGCTGTCTCAGCGATTGGCTGAAATCGAGCGAAGCGGCGTGCCCATCCACAAACGCAATGACCGAGATGAACTTGGACGGGGCTGCAGCGGCACTGCCATAAGTCCCGGGACTTCTGGATTTATGCCATTGGAAAAAGCATGGGCCCCAAGCCCAGCGACACGCCGGCGGCTCATGAAAGAGGATGTAAAGCGAAGGGTTCGGCACCCAACTTTCAGGATTGTTTGCCAGCCCAAAAAAAGAGGAGCTATCTTGTGGTTGCGCGGTTGGGTTGCCCCAATTTTCGGTTGTATAGTTATACCGATAGCTGCTGCCCATCGCTTGGAAGTTGCTGGGCAGCCAATTTCCGCCGGCGAACCCCAACCTCTCCCCTTTGTCGGCCGGACAATGGAATACTTCGGACTTGCCCAGGTAAGGATACAGCACGCGGTTGGTTGCCGGGGGGATAAATAGCCAGCCGCCCGAGGGGGTGGTATGATCACCGCCGCCGTAGGCAAATTCGAGGTCGCCGGCGGAAGCGTAGCCCCGCCAGTTATCTCCCGGCTTCCCATCATCGTATGGAAATTTACTGGTATTGTCATCCATATACAATTTGGTCGCAATCCCAATCTGCCGCATATTGTTGAGACACTTGGCGACGTGGGCTTGTTGTTTAGCGCCGCTCAAAGCAGGCAAGAGCATGCTCGCGAGAATTGCGATGATGGCGATCACAACCAGCAGCTCTATTAAGGTAAAGCCAATTTCAATGGGCCTGTTTTCTTTCGTGTTCACGTTAACTGCAATCGGCACGATACTTGCGATTACGACAGGGGCAGAAATCACGGACCCTTGGCCCCAAGCTGAACAGTGGAGCCGGGTCCGCAGGGCTTGCAGCCTGCCGACAGGCTGCAAGCCCATGTTCCAGTCAACCCCTATCCATCACCTGATCTCCATCTACTGCACCCCCCGCATGGCGAGGAGCCATTACGGATTTACGACGCGGTAGAACTTGTTACCCGTTGTCGCGGACACGTTCTGCGGGTTGGTTTGACTGGCCGAGGTTGTCCAGCCGGAGGTCAGAAGCGAACTCTCCTCGAGCCGGCCCTGGCCTGTCCATGACAATGTCAACGTGCCGTCGGCGATCTTCACCAAACCGAGGCGCGCCGGGGCGGGCGGGGCCGGGGCGTTGGTAATCGCGTTGACTGTAATGTCGTCAATCCAGGAATCGCCGTAATCGATGAAGCGAATGTTGTCAATCGGCTTGCCCGCGCCAGCGGTCACCTCGACCCACCCGCCAGTGATGGTATAAGTGAACTGCTCGACGCCCTTCAAGTAACCCTTCAACGTCGCTTTTCCGGGTTGCCCACCTCCCTGCGTCGAAACCCACAGGCTCGGAACTTCCACGGACGTGTTGAAGGTCATGGAAGCGATCCCGCCCGCGTCATAGTTCGCGCCGTAGAGCAGGTAGTTGTCGGTTGTGTCCGGGGTGTGATCCTGGTTGCCATTCCAGTTGTTGAACCGATCAAAGGTGACCGTGACGCCCGGCCACAATCCTTGCGCGCCCGTATAGGGATTGGGATTGGCCGGCCCGTCGTTGCCGATCTGGTTGGAGAATGTGATGAGTGTGGTCGGCTTGACGATCGTGATGTCGTCAATTTCCGAATCTGAATAATCGCTGAAAGCAATACTGTCGATTAGCCGCCTCGCTCCCAGCGTTACTTCGACAAAGGTGTTGGCCACAGTATTCGCGTAAGTGAACTGCTCGATCCCATTCAGGTAAGCCTTGAGCGATGATCCAACGGCACCCCATGGACCGGAGGTGACCCAGATGCTTGGCACTTCCACCGGCATGTTGAAGACAATGGAAGGATCTCCGGGGGCGTCACCATAGCCATAGAGCAACCAGCCGGCACCATCCGGAGGCGTGTGATCCTGGTCATTCGGCCAACTGCCAAAGTTACTGAAGGTGGCAGTGACCCCGGCGGGCAAGCCCAGCACATCGGTATAAGGGTTGGGCTGCATATCGGGTCCATCCTGGAAGGCTGGATCTTGGTCTTCAAAAGTTATAAGCCCCTGCGGAAAAGCGGCCGCCTTCACGGTAAGGGTGACCACCGCGCTGGTAATCGAGAGACCGCCCTCGGCCGTACTGGCTGTGACGTGCCACTGCGTGTTATTGTCCGCCAGAATCGCCGGGAAACTGTAACTTCCCGCGGTTGCACCGGAGACGGGACTATTACTCTTGTACCATTGATAGAGCAACTGCAATTCGCTGTCGGAGGTAGCGCTGCAAGTGAAGGTGACAGTCCTGCCTACGGAGTTGGTCACATTGACCGGTTGGGTGACCCAAACCAGGTTCGTCGCCGGGCTGGTCAGCAGAGCAATATTGTGGTTAGCCGCCTGGAGCAGGGGAGCGTCGTCGTCTAGCGGATCCGCGTCGGCAATCAGTTTGTAGGTTGCCGCGAAGTTGTCGCCGCCTTCGCCTTCGTGCTGTACCCCTTCCAGGTAGTAGAGGTGTCCTTGCTGTAGCGGAATGCCGCTGGAATAGGGTGTCGTCACCCCTTCGTCCGGTGACCATTGATCCGAGCGCTTTTGGCTCAAGGAGCTGTCGCCATCACTCGTGAGCCACTGGCGCGAGCCGCTCCAACTCTCCTCCTGAGCAATCAGTCGCTTGTGGGCAGGATCGTTGTCGGTGCTCAGGAACAGGTCGCTGTCGTCGTCGGAACAGACGAAAAAGACATAAGCGCCGCTGGTGGGTGGAATGAAAAAACCACTGACCCGGCGGGTGTAATTGTCACTCTCATCGACGGGCATTTCGAAGCTGGAAGCCAGCGAGATGCTGGTGGCGGGTCCAACATTCCCCGCTTCTACGTCCTGGCGGGTGGCCCCGGAGAAAAACTCCACTTTTAAGCCATTGGTGTAAGTGAGGCCGGGCAGTACCGTGACCGTGCCCGTCGCGCTGGTCAGTGGTGACAGGTTGTTGGGGTTGAACACCGCCGGCAGGGTCGCCACGCAGTACACCTGCGCGTTAGTGTCGCTCGGACCGGCCAGGAACGTTAACTGCGTGCCTGTGGCGTTGGTAACGGGCTGGCTATTCTTGTACCACTGGTACGAGGACGCCGGCGGCGGAGTAGCGTTGTTAGTGGCTGCGAAGCTGAACGAAGCCTCGCTGCCACTGTAAACAGCAACGCTTTGGACCTGCGTGGTGGCTCCCATCACCGTGGGCCCCAGGGGCGGGGTGCCCAGCGAAGCCCCCATGAGGGTGCAGTTGCCCCCGCCGTGGAGTACAATCGAAGAAATCCTGATGGTAAGGGTTTGGCCGGCCGAGTTTGCGGCAAACTCTATCGTATAGACAGCCGCGTGCTGGGAACCGTAATCGTCAAGAGTCTCGTCAACATACGCTGCGGCACTGCCGTCACTGAGCGTGGCCTCGAAGCGGGCCTGCGCATTCCAGCAGCCTGCATAGACCTTGAGAAATTTGGTCGTGGTGTCCGCCGCAACTGTGAATTCGAAGCCGTCATCCAGGCCACCGACATAAACGCCGGTGGTTGTGCCGGTGGCACTTGCCGTGGGCGTGCCATCACTCCAGGAATAGGCGGCCAAGGCATTGTCGAATCGATTCACAGTGTCCAACCCGCTGATTTGCGTGAAGTCGCTGATTTGATTCGCGACCCCGGACTTCTGATCGAAATCGGTTGCCGTGCTCAAACCCCAGTGGGCCCAGTCCAGCGTGCCCTCTGCAGTCAGGTTGACCGATGCCGGGGCTGCAGCTTCGTTGCCGAGTAAAATTCCGGCAGTTGCCTGAAGGCTGCACAGGCATGCGCCGGCCAGACAGGCCAGTAATATGCTGATTTTCCCATTTGTTTTCATAGGCTTGGGAGTTTCTTGTTTGTTTTTGATTTTTGTTTTCTCGTTCTCTTTGTTAGTTTCTTTTTGCGGGATGATGCTTGTCCAGGAAGGCCTGCCGCGCCAGGCGGACGTCGAGGTCCATCACCACTTCCATGCCGTGAGCCGAAAAGAACGTTCGGGCGGTTCGTGATGCGGAACAGGTAATTGGGTGACATGAGTGGAGATATGTTGCTGATTTCGAGTCGGATTGCCAGGACACGTTTCACGCGCGTTGACCGGATGATACGCCGGCACGGAGCCTGGACTCAATCCAACAACTTCCCCAATGCCCGTTCGAGGAGTTGTCAGCGGCCCGGCAAAAGGAGACAATGCCGGTGATGAAAGCCCGTTGCAGCGTGTCATTCAGTCTGACGAAACGAACCTTGCGCCGGGCCATCGCAACACGCGCGGTCCTCCTGGCCGTATGCGCCTCACGCAGAATGGCTCTGCGGCCAACCAACAACCTGTGCTCATGAACCTCTTCTTCTTGATGGTCGCGGTCTTGTGCCTTGCACTGGCCCGCCCTGCCTTCGCTGCCGGCGAATACTTTGAAGTCACCTATCCGCCGTCGCAGTTGACGAACGAACTGAAACTCGGCGTGACCTACACGCTATGGATTCCCCACGGCGTAAAGACACTGCGAGGGGTCATTGTGCATCAGCACGGTTGCGGCGAGGGCGCGTGCCAGGGCGGCGCGACCTCGGCTTACGATTTGCACTGGCAGGCGCTCGCGAAGAAGTGGAACTGCGCCTTGCTCGGGCCATCATACCACCAGCGCGAATCGGAAAGCTGCGCGCTGTGGTGCGACCCGCGGAACGGCTCGGCGAAAACGTTCCTTCGCGCTCTTGGCGATTTTGCGAGACAGGCGAATCATCCCGAACTGGAGCGCGTACCGTGGTGTCTGTGGGGCCATTCCGGCGGTGGATTGTGGGCCTACTTCATGCAGACACTCTATCCGGAACGCATTGTCGCGATTTGGCTCCGCTCCGGCACGGCGTTCAACCGGGAGGGGCGCGGCAACATGCCGAAGGCGGAAATCCCCAACGCCGCTTACAGCATCCCGGTCATGCTTAATCCCGGCGTGAAGGAAAAGGATGACCCGCGTTTCGGGGATTTGTGGAGCGATTGTTTGGCCATGTTCCACGCGTATCGCCTGAAGGACGCGCCCATCGGTTATGCTCCTGACCCGCACACCAGCCACGAGTGCGGCGATTCGCGCTATCTGGCGATTCCCTTCTTCAATGCCTGTCTGGCCGGGCGATTGCCGAAAAGGCCGGGTGCTCCACTCAAGCCGATGCCCACCAAGCAGGCCTGGTTGGCGCCGCTGCACGATGGCGGCGGCGG
>Ga0315274_10002185_pt1 | contig 29726 bp, 22 predicted proteins | sample YL17G02_20_MG_FD_203700 | JGI IMG/M metagenome (GOLD analysis project Ga0315274, IMG submission 203700) | Sediment microbial communities from Yellowstone Lake, YNP, Wyoming, USA - YL17G02_20 | ecosystem: Environmental > Aquatic > Freshwater > Lake > Sediment | place: USA: Wyoming | collected...
ACGCTTTGCGGACATCGACCTTCAGACCGAGCCTGGGGAAGCGCCTCCCGAGGGCCAACCGCCGACGGAGCGTCCTAAGGTCGATCATGAACAGTTGCTGCGGGAATTCCTGGAACAGCAGGCTCGCTCCAGGCAATAGGCGGCCGCTTCCGGGATGCTCCTAGCGGGCTGTGCTCGGGAGCACGGTGCCAATGTATCGGCCATGCAGAAGGAGATAAGGGAAGATGAGGTCGGCAATCCATAGGCTTGTCGTTTCGGTTCTGCTCATGTGGGCGGCAACGGCCTGCGCACAGGCCGCCACGTACTACGTGGCCCAGGAGGCGGCGAACGCTTCCGACGAGAACCCCGGGACGGAACAAGAGCCGTGGTCGACCCTGAGCAAGGCCGCGGCGACGGCGCAGAAGGGCGACACGGTCTGCGTCAAGGCGGGCACCTATCGGGAGGAGCTGAATCTGAACAATGATGGGGTAGCCGTCCAGGCTTTCGGGGATGACAAGGTGGTTCTGACCCGTCCGGCGGGGCAGTTGATCGAACCGACGCAGTGGCGACTGGTGCCGGACCGGCAGCAGGTCTACGAATGCGACGCTCCGGGGGAGGGGAAGATCCTGGTCGTGGACGAGCGGGCGATCTACTTTGAGAAGACCCGGGGAGTCAAGGTCACCCAGATATTCGATTACGGAGCCGGACGGACGGAGAGGCGGGAGGTGGACCGTCGGCTGGAGGATGATGACGTTATGCGCTGGACCGCCACTCCCGAGGGGAAGATTCAATTGGACCTCGGGGGGGAAGGTCCGGGGAAGCATCGTGTGGAGTTGATCGACAGCTCGGGCCCCGGAGGGGTGCGCATCCAGGCGAACGAGTGCCGTGTCCGAGGCCTTCAGGTGCGAGACGTGGGCAGTGGCATCGCCATCGCTGGCGAGCGCAACGTGGTCGAGGACTGTCTGGTCCAGGAGTGCTGGGAGGGGGGAGTTAGCATCAAGGGGGCCTTCAATACGCTGCGTCGCAGCGCGGTCATCGACTGTGGAGGCGGCGTCAACACGGGTGACTGCCTGGGCGTGCACCTGGTCGAGCAGAACTTGATCGTTGGCTCCGGACGTTGGCTGCCTGCGCGGCAGGCGCCGCAGGATCCTGGCTTCGGTTTAGGCATACGCATTGGCAACACCAGCAATATCATTACCCGGCAGAACGTGGTGGCCGACTCGAGGATGTGGGCCTGGTGGCCGGACGTTATCTGTCACGGCCTTCAGACCTACGAGAACGTCATGTGGCGCAACTGGCATGGCGGGTTCTACAACGAGGCGATCGTCAACGGCACCAGGCTGCTGTACAACGCCAGCGTGCGCAACGCCACCTACGGGGCCTGCTATCGGTCCGCCTCGATGGTGGTGGCCGAGTACAACTACGTGGCCGAGAACGGGATGTGCGGATTCGCCTTCCACAGCACCACGCTCCGACCGATCCCCTGGGACAATATCCTCCGCAACAACCTGATCCAGAAGCATTCCCTGGCGTTGCTGTGGGACGGAGGGATCAAGCCCTTCGCGCAGTACCAGGTCCGGAGGAACTTCCACGACGACAACATCTATACGGTGGAGCCGGGTGGGGAGTTTGCGGTCATCGGGGGCACGGGCTACGGGCTCGACGAAGGGGAGCAGCCGCAGTACTTCCACACGGTGAAGGAGTTCAGCGAGGCGACGGGCCTGGAGAGGCGCAGCGTGATGCGCGAGGGGAGCATGGAGGAGTTCGGACTGGGGCTGGTGACCTTCCGCGTCCCCTTCTCGGAGTACCCTGATGAAGCCGTGCCGATGGTGTTCTGTCCGATATCTCGGGGGATCCATCTGGATCCCATGCCCTACTTCGACGACGACGTTCTGTTCTACGAGTTCGGCGATGCTGACGATATCCCGAGGATCACCGATTTCCGCTCACAGGTCTTCGGCTACCTGCCCTTCTGGTCGCAGCCGGTGGATCGCAAGGTGGAGCTCGCTCCCGAGGCCATTCCGTGCAAGCCGCTGCCTTCGGATGGCTCCCAGCCGTTCTGGGTGGAGACGCGCAATGCCCAGCCGGAGAAGATGCCCAAGGGAGGGATCGGGTGGTGGGGAGCGAGTCTGCCGACGATTCCCGGGGCGCGCATTCGCGTCTCGCTGCGGGTGAGCGGAGAGGAGCTGGAAGGGGTTTCCGGGCCGCCGGTGTTGGCCTTTTTGCGGTTTTCCTCCCTCACGGATCAGCACGTGAGCCGGCAGTACTTGATCGGTGGCGACGTCGGGGAAGCTCCGACAGGAACATTCGGCTGGAAGGACTTCGGCCCGGAGTTTGTGGCGCCGCCGGAGGCTTATCGTTTCGCGCTGTTCTTCGGTGTGAAGCCATGCACGGGAAAGGCGAAGTTCGCACAGATCGCCATCGACACCGACCCCGTCGCGCCCGAGCCCGAGACGTCCCTGCCGAAAGAGGTCCGCTGGGAGCCCCTGGATCTGAAAGGATTTTTCAACCACGACCTGGACAAGGATGTCACCAGGGCGCCCGGCACGGAGAAAGAAGCGGGCTGGCCGCCGGCGATCGACATGAGCAAGTGGGAACACGGCAGGCAAGTCTTCGGGGGCGTTCCCTTCGTGCTGGACAGGGCGATTGTGCTGCGCAACAGTATGCGGCCCAGCAAGGAGCTTCCGCGGGAGGTTCGAGGGATCCCTGTGGGGCACAAGGTAGCGGGCCTGGAGTTTCTGCATGCGTGCCGATTCGGCACCAACGGGCGGGAGCAGTTCCGCTACGTGCTGAACCTGGAAGACGGCTCGGCCGTGCAGTTGCCGGTAGTCGGCGGGCATGACGTCTGGTATTGGGGCGATCCCGCCCCCGGACTGCGGCCCTGGAGGCAAGAGAACAATGCCCGCACCGATCTCGCCCGGGGCCGTACGGGTGTGGACAAGGACCTGCTGTATCGGATGGAGTGGGTCAATCCGAGACCGGATGTCGCGGTGGAATCCATCGATTTCATGGGTGCCGACACGGGAGAGCCCGCATTGCTGGCAATCACGGCGGTGCTGGACCAATAGGCGCCCGCAAGGCAGCCGAGACTGTGGCAGCGGGATAGGCGACAGGAGCGCGGACGGTAAGTCGAACGCAGGAGGGAAGGAGGTGAAGTTAGTAGCGCCCGCGTTGGCAACGCTGGCTCTGTGGATGCGGGCGGCAGTGTCTCCCCCAGGCCGCAACCTACTGCGTGGCTCAGGGGGCGCCGAACGCCTCCGATGACAATCCTGGCACTGAGATTGACCGCGGCCAGCCGGCTTCGGTAATCCCCCATCCGTGCCGCAAGCTTGGCCTCAACGACATTGATGACGCTGTATTTCCTGATGCAGATACGTCACTCTCCTCCTGAGCAACTTCAGCACCAAAGCAGGAGAAGGGTTGCGTATACACGCGTAAGCGACAGGATGTCGTCAACCAGTACCCACTCATCCGGGCCGTGCAGATTGTCGCCTCGGGGGCCGAGCAGGAAGCACTCCATCCCCCCCTCCTCTCCGTATATCCCAAGATCACACGAGAAGGGAGCGCCTCCCACAACAGGATCCATCTGGCATCGGCTGAACGCCTCGACAGCCTTCTTCACCGCCGGACCTTCAACCGGCGTCTCCCAGGGCTTTATGAAGTGGAAGCGCGGTTCCAGCGCTATTTCGAAGGGCTTGAGCGCTTCGTCACGCGCAACATGCTCCTGCCAGAATGCGCGGAAACGCTCGTAGAACTCCTTCTCGCTCATGCCGGGGTAGCACCAGACGATCCAGGATATCATCGTCTGCAGTGGCGTGCCCATCTGCGTGAACTCGCCGGGCCTCGATGATTCTGCTCGCCAAAGCAGGGTGTTGAGCTGCTTGCCCGCGCCCTTAAACAAGGGATGGCTGTTTTCGGCACGCCACTTGTCCTGCCATTCGCCAAAGAGTTCAATCGCCCTTGCGGCGCCGCTGATGGGGTTCGGGATTGCCGTGCCGGTGTAGGGCATGCCCGCCCTGCCCTTCAAGGTCAAATCGCCCAGGAATGCGCCAACGCAGGCAGGACAGATCTCCATGCCAGTGGGCTCGCAAAGCACAGCCAGGTTCGCGTTGTGGCCGCGCAGCCGAGCCGCCAGGGTCCCGTTGCCGCCTGCGAACTCTTCGTCAACGAGGCTCTCAAACAGGACGTCGCCCGCCGGCTCGAAGCCAAGCTCACGCAGAATCCGCAATGCCCAGAAAGCCGCCCCCAGCCCGCCCTTCATGTCAGCCGAACCGCGCCCATACAGCCGACCATCCTTGACGACCGGCTCGTAGGGCCGGCATGCCTTCCAGTTGTCGGGCTCAAACGGGGCCACATCAACATGGCCGCTGAGAAGAAGGGACTTGCCCTCCCCCGCGCCTTTCCAGCGCGCAACAACATTCCTTCTGTCTTCGTACTCTCGGCCCGCCAACCACGACGGATGGTTCTGAATATCCGGAACCTTGTCCGGAGCGAATATGTCAACCGTAAGGCCAAGCTTTCTGCATTCTTCCGCGATGAACTCCTGCGCAGGTGCTTCATTGCCGGAGGGTGGACGATTCTCGCTTGGAAAGCGGACCAGCGTCTTGACCCACTCTATGATATCCTCCGCCCTGCGCTGCACCACGTCGCGGACCATCTCGGGAGTGACACAGCTCACAGAATGATTGCCTCCCTTCTGAAGCTGGTCAGTTCCCTGATACCGCTGCTGGTCACGAGCACGCCGTCTTCGTAACGCAGTCCATAGGTGCCGTCCGAGAGCCAGATGTCCACGTTAAACAACATGTTCGGCTCTATGACGAAGTCGGCCTTCTCCGCCAGCCACAGGCCCTCGACCTCCGAACTGCCCGTGCCGTGAGCCGGGCCGTAGAGCGTGAACTCTTCAAACCCGTAGCGGGCGAGGATCTCACGGTAGCCGCAAAAGACGTCACAAGCCTTCACGCCGGGCCTGACGGCGCCGATGGCATAGACCATTGCCTCAAGGGCAACGTCCATCAGCTTGCGCGCGGGCGCGGGAGGCTCGCCGATGGAGAAAGGCCTGCACATGTTGCCGCAATAGCCCATGTACTTCGCGCCGAACGTGAACTGCACGAGTTCGCTCTCCTTAATCGCGCGGCTCGTGGAACGGCAGAGGCTCAATTGGGTATGCGGCCCGGAGCAGACCCAGGCGGGATACGACATGCCTTCCGCGCCCATCTGCACCATGACGGCGCGCGCTACCGCTTCCAGTTCCCACTCTCGTTTGCCGGGCGCGGCGGCATCCAACGCCGCCTTCATGGCTTCCTCAGTGATCCGATAGGCTTCGACAATGTACGGGATTTCCACGTCTGTCTTGATTGCCTGCACCCGCAGCAACAGGTCATCGGCCGCCACAAACCCCGCCTCAGGCGAGGCGGCCTTCAAATCTTCAAACAGAATCTGCGGAAAGATATTCCAATTGGCCACGCCAATGCGCTTCGGCGTGCGACCGCAGAGGCGCGGCAGGATGGCCGCAAAACTCTCTCCAGATACCTCGGGAACCCAGTCCGGAGCGCATGTCTCTACGAGAAGCGGATTCACCAGGATTTCGGGTGCGCTGGAAAAGGACTTGGCAAACTCCAGAGACTCGGGCCCGCCGGTTACCAACGCGGCCTTGCCCTCGGCAGGCACAACTACCGCAGCGAAGTCGAAGAACGGCCAGAAACCCGTCAGGTAACGAATCGTGCCCGACTCGCACTCGCTACCGTAACCAACCAATACGTCCAAGCCTTCTTTCTTGAGTTCCGCCTGCACCCTCGCAACCCTCCCGGCGTATTCCGATGACGGGAGCGCCTCGAGCCTCACGATGATGTCTCCTCTTCTGTGACTCGGGATTTCTCATATGACCCTCCGGCAACGGGATTCATCCCGCTGGGGTGCCAGTCTACGCCGGGGCCAGCGGCCTGTCAACATTGTCTCCTACGAGATCCCTCACCCAGCCCTCGGTCGGCAAGAATTCCGTCTCGAATCGTCCCATCTCACTGGCGGCGGCCCCCAACTTCCTCTCGGCTCTGCCAGAACCACTAGCCGCATGGTAGGATCCATCCGAAGATAGTCCCCGTCATTGGTGTCCTCGTATCCGGCCAGCCGACCGTGGATCCCCTATCGCAACGAACTTGTCATCCAAAGCCAAGCTCCAGCGGATACATTGTTGACACGTATATGGCTGGACAATATATCCCTGTCAACTTGACTCCGGGACACCCGCTCTGTAAGTTGTGTGGCGCCACGTCAGCACCGGCCCGTTCCGGGTGTGCGGGATGTTCTTCCACCTGCAGCATGCGTTCGGCGTCTTCGCCGGCCAATCGGCATGCTGGTTCGATGGTAAGACACAGGCCCATTGTAGGCATTTGACCGGCCAAGGTTCGAAATGGCTACAAGCCCGTTCGACTCTCAAGAGGAAAGGACAGGGATAGGCGTTTTCACCGTGCGCAGCGTCCTGCTGGGGACGATCATGTGCCTGGTTATTTCTGTAATTGGTCCCACCTGGGACTCCTATCTTCGCAGCTCACAGTTATTCCTGGACTACAGCGTCGGCGGGGCGATGTTCTTCCTGTTCCTGTTAGTGCTGATAATCAACGGTGCGCTAGGGATGATCTGGCGGAAGGCCGCCTTCAGGCCCGGCGAAATGGTGGTCGTCACAGTGATGATGCTCGTCGCTGGCGCTATCACGACGAAGGGCCTCACGGGCTACCTTGTTCCAAACATGACCGCACCCTACTACCTGGCCACGCCTGAGAACAAGTGGAAGCTGGAGGTCTGGCCCGCCCTGCCGGAGTGGACTGCACCTTTGGACCCGGCTGAGCCGGGCACCCCCATCAACGAGCGCATCAACACTATTATGGAATACTACTATGGCATCGAGGACAAGAGCGACATCCTGGTGGAGTCATGGTGGACGCCCAAGGGCCTGAAGAAGAGCGCGCAGAACTTCGGCAGGATAACCGCATCCATGCCATGGAAGCCGTGGATCAAGCCACTGGCATTCTGGGGTATTTTCCTGATGGCGCTCTACGGCGCCATGATATCCGTGATGACCATAGTGCGAAAGCAATGGATTGAATATGAGCGACTGACCTTTCCCATAGCCCAGGTCCCTCAGGAGTTGTGCGCAACGGCCGCGAGTCCGTGGGGCCGCTCCTCGATCTTCCGCAATCCGCTGTTTTGGATCGGCTTCGCAGTGCCTTTCGTGATTGGCACACTCAGAGCGCTGCAGAAGTTCTATCCCGGCACCCCGACAATACCGATCGAAGGTGGGATCGCCTCGGTCGGCCCGATACGCCTGTACCTTTACTTCAGTTGCGCAGTGCTGGGCTTCACGTTTCTCATTCCTAACGAGGTCGCCTTCAGCGTATGGTTCCTCAACATCCTTTCCTTCATCGTTCGCTCCGTACTAATGAAATACGACCTCGACACGAACGTCGATCCGGGGGGCTACGGCGCCTGGCACGGCCCCATCATGGCCTATCAGGGCATGGGCGCGATGCTCGCATTCACTCTGGGCAGCCTGTACTTCGCCCGGCAGCACCTTAAGAAGGTTCTGCTGTGCGCCTTCGGTCCCCGAAGGGCGATGGCGCTCATCTATTGTCTGGTCAGTGCAATCTGGGTCATCGTGGTGTTCGCGCTTGCCAGATTGCTTCTCGACCCCCTTATGGCCGCTATGGTCGCTGTCTTGCCATGGGGTTTGTTCACCCTCATCCTCTCCTGGATTCTGTCAGTGTCTGCTGGCGGCGCGCACAAGGGCGAACAGGCCTACGACGAGAACGAACCCTCTTCCTATCGCACGGCGCTCGTCATCCTGCTGGTCGCCATGGTGATCATGATAGCGTGGCTGTACAAGGCCGGGCTGCACCCCGCGTACGGATGTGTTTTCGTGGCAGCGTCCCTCCTGATCTTCTACGGCGTCACGCGCGTTGTTGCCCAGTGTGGCGTGTCCGTAACCCTTCCCCCGATCATCGCCCCGGTGTTCATGACCACCACGTTCGGAGGGGCCAACATCGCGGCTAAGGGCATCGGGACGTTGACTCAGAGCTGGAGCTGGATGAGCGATATCCGCACCACGGTTATGGGCTCCGCGGCACACGGCATGTATCTGGCCCGCAGGAAGGCACGGGGGCTGTTCGCTCCGTTGTTGCTCGCCTCGCTCATCACCTTCGTGGTGGCCACGCTGGTCACGATCTGGGTGGGATATCGCGTCGGAGCGGCCAACATGGACCCATGGTGCTTCTTTCATGGTCCGAACATGGCCTTCGACTGGGGCCTGCGCGAGATCGCGGCGGCCAGGCAGCCCCAACCTGCCGTCCTCTCATGGATGGCGGTGGGCGCCGCAATAATGGGCGCGCTTCTCGTAGCGTATCGTTCCCTGTACTGGTGGCCCATTCATCCGGTGGGGTTCCTCATTTGCTCGGTCTGGTGGACGGATGTTCTGTGGCTGACGATCTTCCTGGGGTGGCTGATAAAGCTGATAGTCGTGAAGATAGGCGGCAACAGGCTTCTGCGGAAGGCGCGATGGTTCTTCCTGGGCGTGATACTCGGCCAGTTCAGCGTGGCTGGTGTGTGGGCGATCTTTGACCTGCTTACGGGCACCACCGACCACGTGATCTTCTGGCTCTAGCGGGCGTGGTGGACGGGCGCTCCCTTTGCGGACTGCAACCATCAGGAGCCCAAGACAGCTTCGCCATCTGTCCCGGTTGCCCGTGCCGCGTCCGGACGTGGTCCCGGAATTCCACGTGCCATTTCGCGGCTTCCCGCGTCTTTCTACTTCGGTCAAGGCCAGACATAGACACGCCTTCCTTCTTGGCATCGGCTTCGAGTGTCGCTCGTTCCTGCCTGGTCACGCGGCGTTGACGGGGTCCTCCTTTCAACAGTACACTCTGGGGCTAACAGCGCGAATCCCATGGGTCTAGTGGCTGAAAGAGGAGCAGAGGGAGGAATACATGGCAGAACGCCAAAGACGCCTCATCTATCATCGAGACCTCGCCGGCACGGATTGGTTTGAGGCTCCGCTGAAAGCGAAGGATCTCATTTGGGACTTCGTCGGCAGAGCCGCGGGCACGCACGTTGATACGTTCGTGCTGCATGTAACGTACGACGTGTATCCGTCTAAGCTGGAAGCGAAGCAGTACGTGAGCGAAACGGGTGCTCCGGTAGGCCTGATGGGCGATCACGCTACGTGGGCGCCCCGGCAAGGACTGACGGCAAACAGCTGGCGGAGGCTCGCGAACAAGCAGGCGCTCTTCGATCAAGACATAGATCCCGTGCAAATGCTGCTTGAGGCCGCACATGAAGCGGGAATGGACTTCTTCGCAGGAATAAGGATGAACGACGTCCATCATGCGCAATGGGATTGGCATCCGAGGTTCTGGGTGGAGCACCCGGAGTTCAGGATCGGTGACCAGCCCGAGTATCGCATCCCTAGAGCCGGCTTTCGGGCGCCTGGAGGCCAGTTTCAGAGCCAGATAGACGACCGCCTACCCGCCGCTCTGGATTACACCCACGACGAGGTGCGGGCCTACATGCTCGCGCTGATTGAAGAGATGGCACGAGCATATGACGTGCAGGGAATCGAGTTGGACTTTACGCGTCACCCCCTCTTCTTCAAGCCGTCTGAGGTGGAGGCGGGCAGGGGCAGGATGACGGAGTTCGTGGCGGCCGTGCGCAAGGGGCTGAATCGGATCGGCGGTGAGTCCGGACGCCGGTTGGTTCTTGAGGCCAGGGTCCCGCCGACCGTTGAGTCGTGCTGGAGGATCGGACTTGATGTGCGCTCTTGGATGGCGGGGAGGCACGTGGACATCCTCACCGTGGCCCCATATTGGCATCCGGATTTCAACATGCCGGTTGAGGAGTTTGTGGATGCCGCCGATGGGACGGGCTGCAAGGTCTTTGCCAGTTTTGAATTCGCTGAGTTTCCCGCTCTTGAGAGTTCCGACGCCACAGCGAAGGTGGTGAGGGCTGCGGCGCTGGCCTATTGGAAGGCCGGGGCGGAGGGGATGCACGTCTTCAACCCGCATGTGCTTACGCACTATCTAAGGCAGGAAATGCCGTTCCTCAGCGAGATCGGGGATGCGCGGACGCTGGAATACCTGGACAAGCATTACATGGCGACGAGGGCGTCCAACTACGACGACGTCGCGTGGTTTTCCTATCCCAAAGAGCTCCCGGCTGCTCTGGATGCAGCGTCAGCCGGCGTTGGCCGGCGAATCACGCTCAAGGTGGGAGACGACCTGGAGAAGGCGATTTCCCTGGGGATCGGCGCGGAGGCGACGCTGAGGATTCGTGTGATGGGGATGACCCCAAAGGACAGATTAGAGTTCAAATTCAATGGCGTGCGGCTCAGCGAACAGGCCTGTCAATCGGAGTTCTTCCCGCTCGGTGAATCGAAAGGTCTCCACCAGTACTCATTCCTCGGCGACGCCTACTTCGGCACGCCGGGGCCGTACCACTGGCTGAGCTTCAGGCTGGGGAGGGAGACACTGCCGCGAGTGGGGACGAACGAGGTCGAAGTGCGCTTGCTTCAGCGCAACCTGGAGGTATCGGAGGACGTAGTAGTCAACGACGTAGAACTGATAATAGAATATCCGAAGTAGCCCCGCCCCTTGCACGCTGTTCAGAGAGCCGCATCCCTTGCGGTGGCAAAGGAGCCTTATGGCCTGATGCAAAGGTATGCCTCGCGGTTAAACCGGAGCGGCCGTCCGGGGTGGGCCGCCACGACGACCATTGCTCATCCGACAGTTCATGTTCTCCCATATGCCTTTCTCCGAAAGAGGGCCAGGAGCATCCCCAGCCTTCCTACGGGAAGCGAAAGGCGCACTGCAAAGGCTTTTCGGACGGAGCCTAATCCTCGAACTCCAGAACTCCGAAGTACTTCGGCTGATGGAAATTGGGTCTGGGTGTTCCGACGGGGGACCAGCAGGCGTACTGGGCGTCTGTGATGCCGCCGCAACGGTAGAAGTTCGCCCGCCAGCTTCCCCGAGGTTCTACCGGGTGGCCTACAAAGTCCGAGAGAACCTTGAAAGGCAGCTCGACCTCGAGGAGCCACTCCCTGTCCTTTGGCGATTCCTTTTTGGGCGCGCCGGGGACTGTGTGAAAGACGCGGATCCCGGCAGCAAGTTCCGGCGTAACCATCCGTCTATGCGTCATATCCGGCCCGTATCCCATATGCATGACGCCGCAGCAGTTCATCTCCAGGTTGACGTAGTCCGGCCGCCCATCCGGTGGAAGGGAACAGAAAAACTCCACGCAGCTGTCCCTGCAGACCGCGTCGTTCAGGTTGGTGCACTCTGCGGAGATGTGGCTGTCCTCACACCAGAACAGAAGATACAAGGCCCGAGCGTCGTAACAGAGTTTCACAGTGGTCCTCTGCCTTTTGCCCGAAGCGTACCAGGGGAAAGAGTCAACCGACAGCGGCTCTATCTCGCGCCATGGGCTCCCCTGCAGATTCCCATTCAGCAGCGGTTTGTTCTGAATTCTACGTAACCGATAGGTTTGCATGACGCTCTTGATTTGGTTCAAGAAACGAGGCAGAAAGACCGGTCCGGCACGCAAGTGCTCATAATAACCTCCAGTGTAAGAAGGATTCAAACTGCATCTGTCCATTGCTTGCAGAATCGCTGTGCATGGTCCGCCCTGAGTTTTTCGGCTTTTGTGTCGTCTACACCGGTGGTATCACCAGCCGAAGGTGAACAGAATGTCTTCGTCTACAAGAACGATAGCCGCTTCGGTTGCAATTCTGGCATTCCTTCCGGCATCGGCTCGTACGATGTAGGGAAGTCAAGGTAGCAGGCGTCGCGACCCACCCAATCCCCTCAACGCGAGGTTGCGGAGCGCTCAGGGAATTCCACGGACCCCCGGGACGAGGCGGGCGTCCTCAGGCGTAGTGCGTTTCTACCCACTACTCACTACTGACTGCTAACTCGCCTTTGTTGGTTGCTATTCTGGCACCTTGCAGGTATAAGTCATGCGGCAATGACATGTGTTTCCCATTCCCTTGCAGAGAGGGTTTGGACGGGACGCATCGGAACTGTCAGGCGGCGCAAAGTAACTCGGTGTGTGGGAGCCCTCGAATGGACAGGTTGGTCATACTCGGTGTGGCAGTGATTCTTGCGGTAGTGGGCTTGCTGAGAATAGGCAAAGGACACAAACGGCTGGCAGAACGCATTGACTTCGCGAACGAGTTCCTTGGGAAGCTGGCAGAGTATTGCGAAAGCAGGGGGAAAGACTACTCTGCATACACGTGGCTAATCGACCGCTCCAATCGGATGCAACTCCAGATGGGTTCTGAAGGCATATACGCTTGGTATACCCCCGCCTTCCAGAATTACCAGATCAGGAACTATCCCATCATCCTTAACGAACTGCCTGCGTTGCGGAAGGAGTTCGAGGACGAGTGGGGAACCGATCTGGCCCGGGATCACGTCAATACCCTTTCAGAGACGATGGTGCGACACATAGGCATACTAAAGGATACCCAGAAAGAGGACGAAGTCCTGTTGAGAAACCCCTTGCTTTGGCTGAGGGAGGGAGTACGTGCGGTTGTAGCGCTCCCTCTCTCAGTGATGGCTTGGTTCGGCGTGATGAGCGAGGGCAGCTTAGCGCGCCTTACTGCTACTCCTGTCTTCAGGGCGCTGGCGGCATTGGCGTGTCTCCTTGGCTTTGTCAGCGTGGTGATGAACATCCTGCTAGGATGGGAGAAATTCGTTGACCTGCTGCACAGGCTATTGTAGCGCGTCGGTATTGCCAGCCTTGGAGTCGTGGACGGAGGGTAAGTGGAGCCTTTTGCAGGACACACAAACGGGCAAATGCAGCCGATACACAAGAGCCTGATAAGGGCGGCAGTGGCGAGTCTGCTCATCTTGGGGTTCCTGGTGTGGTTGATCTTCTCGGTTTCCGCGTACATCCATCCTCCGTTTGCTGAACACATCCTGGTGCTCGGGGGTGCGGTTGTAGGTGCGGTCGCCGTTGTTGGAGCCGCGCTCCTTGCGGAAGGTATACACCATCGGAACGAACGGATAAGAGCAGACGAAGAGCGGATGAAGGACCGTCAGGCGGCGCAGGAGGAACGCGAGCGACGGATAGCGGCCATGCGTCTGCTGCTTGCGACTGAGTTGGCCCAGCATTTGGCGGGCATGACGCCCACCGCGCAGCTGGAGAAGACCGACGTGAGTATTGGGGCAGAGCTGCGCCGTGGATTCTCAAGCGACGATTCAGAGGTAATTTGGCGATTCTGCCTTTATGCCGATGCTCTGGTCCGAACGGACGTGTACCAAGCCTACATGAAGGAACTACCTGGTCTACAAGAACAATGTCTGAGGGCAATAGTGGACGCCTACTCCTGTTCCAGACCAGCAGTAGCAGAGGCGCTGTGGATCAAGGAAGTATTCATAAGGCCGGAATATACAGACGGCAGGTGGCACGACAGAGCAGGATTTCTGCAGCAGCTTTGTCAGATTGCCGTCCAAGGCATACGGGCGGCATTGAGCCAGTTCCCTGAAGGTCAGGCAAAGCTAGAAGAGCCAAGAACTGCCTCGAAGCAGGGAGACAACCGTGACTGAGAAGAAACCTTTGGTCTATTGGGATGAGAAGGCATAGGATAGGGAGGTAAGAGCGATGACTGTTGAGGAACGTCTGGAGAGAGTTGAGCGGGAACTGGCGCAGGCAAAGCGGCGCAGCATGGCCCTGGCGGCGGCCATCTGTGTGCTCGGTGGGGCTTGGGTGCTCTGGCTCAGCATAGACACCGTCGAGGCCCAGGCGGCGGGGACACCCGAAGTCGTCCGCGCCCACAGATTCGAGGTTGTGGACGAGGACGGCAAGACCCGCGCCACGCTGGCCGTGCATGATCGCGGGCCGCGCCTACGCCTGTTCGACGAGAACGGCACGCCTCGCGCCGAGGTGGCCGCAGCCAAGGACGGCGAGGGCGTCATCGAGCCGGGACTATGGTTGTATGACAACAAGGGGCAGTGGCGCGTCGCACTGCACGCGGTCAAGAACGAGCCAAGGTTAAGCCTAAACGACGACGAGCCGCGACTGGGCATCTACAACAAGAAGGGGGTTCGCCAGAACGCGCCGCAAGCGGCACCCGCGGCTGGCCCGCAGAATGTCTACGCTGGAACCAGCGCAGGACATTGGATCAAGGAGAATATCGGTCCCGGGGAGTTCATCCTTCTGGAAGATGGTTCGCTTTGGAAGATTGACCCGTTGGATAAGATAGATGCGTATCTCTGGCTGAGGATCTCGAACATCACGGTGATTGATTCTTCCGATGGTTCCCCAGGTTACGATTACCTTTTGATCAACACTGATGACGGAGAGAAAGCCCATGGGAAGTACATGGGGCAACGATGACAGCCGACGACCGCGCGCCTCAAGCGCAGCGTTCAACGGCGTTGATGTGAATGTCCCGCACCGCCTTCTCTGCCTTCGCGATGCGAGGAGCACGGCCCGCGCCGGGTTGGCCGTAGTCAAGGACGAGTGGGCGCTGATCCTGTGCGACGAGAAGGGCAAGGTCCTTTGGTCGGCCCCATAGGAGTTGATGATGAATGACCCCTGCTACCCATTCTGCTACCCACTTTCAGGCCATACATACCCATATATGGCAATAACGCGGTTGACGGAGAGGCCCTATAACTGCCTTATCACTCACTCTCAGGGCTTCTCAGTGGCAAATAGGGTATTCTCAGGTGAAAGGGAGTTTCTTTTCCCACCATCCGCACATTCTCGTGTGGGGGAGGCAGTGCCGAGCAGTCAGCAAGGCAGGCAGACACAAATGTCGCTACGGCCTGCCTGCTCGGCCCGCGGGCGGTCGTGACTTCATCATTCGCGCCTGGCCAGGCCGGTCATGAGGCCAAACGAGTTGCCGGTGCAGCGGCCTTCCGGTCTTCCCTGGCATAAACCCACCAGTATGTGGACCCCACGAATATCGCACCCCCGATGATATTGCCCAGCGTCACAGGAATGAGGTTGGCAATCAGGAACCTCGCCCACGTGAGTGAACTGAGATCCATGCCGGCGGCGACGGAACTGTTCTTGAGCAACAGCCCCATCGGAACGAAATACATGTTGGCGACGGAGTGCTCATATCCAAGCGCTACGAATGCCATGATCGGGAAGAAGATGGCCAGGATCTTGCCGCCGATCTGTTTGGCCGAGATAGCCATCCACACTGCGAGGCAGACCAGCCAGTTGCAGCCGATGCCGCGGAAAAAGGCTTCCCCGAAGGGCAAGTTCACCTTGGCAGTAGCAATGGCAATTGCTTTCTGGCCCACCGCGCCGGAGGCCGCCTTCCAGACGCCCGAGTAGTACATGATGAAAGCCAGCAGCACAGCACCTATGAAGTTGGCTGCGTAAACGATCCCCCATCGGCCAAGCATGCGCCCCACGCTGTAATGCCTTCCCAGGGCGCCGGCTATCATCAGGTTATTGCCGGTGAACAACTCGGCTCCCGCAACGACGACCAGGATGAGCCCAACGGAGAACACGGAACCGATCAGAACCTGCGCGATGCCGACGCCGACCTTGCTTGCCGCGTCCTGCCCCACGAGCGTCGCCAATGCAGCCCCAAAACCGATGTAGGCCCCCGCAAGCGCGCCGAGGACCAGAGCACTGGTGATCGAAGCCGTTGCCTTCTTCACGCCGAGGCTCTTGGTAACCACCTGTGCGACAGCCTGGGGATTGCGGTCCTCTGCATGCTCGGGTTTCGGGGCGGCATCTTTCATTTCTCTCACGAGGCGGTCGATGCCGCGGGGCAACGCGGTGCGAGGGGCTCTCTCCAGAGCGCGATCCACCGCCTGCGAGATCTCCTCCGGGGTGAAGGGCTTGGAAACGTAATCCGCGACACCGAGTCGTGTTGCCTCGGCGGCCGTCTCCACCGAACCGTAGCCGGTTACGATCAGCACAGCCATGTTGGTGCGGTTGGCGCAGGCGGTCCGAACGATCTCCATGCCGTCCATGTCAGGCATCTTGAGATCAAACAGGGCACAGTCGAAATAGCCCCGACGGGTGCGCTCCAGCCCTTCCTTGCCCGAGGCGGCGGTCTCGACCTCGTATCCACATTCCGCGAGGACCCTTCTGCAACTCTCCCGGACCGCAGGGTCGTCGTCCACTACCAGAATCCGTTGAGGCTCTCGCATCGTCCAGGCTCCTTACCAGGTTTCGGCCTCCAGGCGTCGCTGGAGCCAGCGGCGCTCCTCGTCAGTGAGTTCACCGCATTCTCTTTCAACCCACGCAATGTCCCCGGAGACAATTGCCGCTTTGGCTTCGGAGCTGAGAGCGTACCCCGACAGCACGCGGCTCCCCTTCGTCAGCAAATCCCAGGCGAACGTGTTGTCGCGAGCTGCGAGCCGCAACACTTCCTTCACGAGGTCCGCCTCAACCGTCACTTGCCGTTGTTTCTGCGCGGTCCCCAGCGCGCGGCCTGCGGCCTCGGTGATTTCTGCCGGCGTGAAGGGCTTTTCGATGTAGTCGGAGACTCCCATCTTGGCAGCCTCGACAGCAGTGCGAACCGTCCCATAGCCGGTAATGACAACGATCGCCGTACGGGGCCGATTGGTCCTCAGCGTGCGGACCAGTTCCATGCCGTCCAAGTCGGGCATCTTCAGGTCGGTGAACACCAGGTCGAAACGCTCCTGAAGCGCGCGAGCCAGGCCCTGCCGGCCGCTCTCGCTCGTGTCGACATCGTAGCCGGCCTCCGTCAGGATGCGTCTACAGCTCCTGGTCACCATGGCTTCGTTGTCAACCACGAGAACCTTCTGTTGTGCACTCATAGATGTTCCTCCCTCTCGTTTCCCGATCCCGAATGCCCCTGGAAATCCGGCAGCCCACGAGTGCAACATTCGTACCGCGGAGGTGGTTGGGTGACCAATTTACGCTCCCCTTGCCTAACGCCTTTGGCAGCAATAACATACAACAATAGGGACAAAGCGCTCCCGGAAGACGATCGGGACTTTTGGGACAGTTACTGTATTCCTTCGGCTGGCAGATGTATACTGGGGGCATACACGAGCGGCGTTGCTGCTTCCGGGGGAAGCTGCAAAGGCAGTGCTTCTTGCCCCATTACGTGCGCTAGCTGCTACACTAACGGCTGCCGGGCCATGGGATGGGGCTGATTCTCACGGGAGTCTACTCAATGCGCATCAGTCGTCGGTTGATCGTGGGTATGCTCTTCGTGGTCGCGATCTCCGGGGGAGTCTCGACGCTCTTCGGAGGGTATCTGCTGCGGCAGCGCCTCGGCCAGGAGGCAGAGAACCGGGTGCGGCAGGACTTGAATACGGCACGTGAGTTCTACAACCAGCGCCTTAGCGCGATGGAAGCCGCGCTCGCCTACACGGCTCTGGGCGAACGTTTCAGTGAAGCTGTGGCCACGAAAGACGTCAGCTACCTCAGCGCGCGTCTCGATGACGTCAGGGAGAAGGCCCAATTGGACGTTCTGTGCGTCACGGATGCGGCCGGCGTGGTGATTCACAGGGCCCACATGCCCAGCCGTGCGGGGGATTCTCTGCAGGACGACCGTCTGGTCCGTCTCATCCTCGAGGGGAGAGACGCCGTCTGCGGGACGGTGCTTATTCCTGTGGAGGTTCTCGAAAAGGAAGGGGCCTCGCTGGCCGAGCGGGCGAGAATACGGGTCGTTCCCACGCCAAAGGCAATGCCGTCGAATGTCTCAGAGCTGGACCGTGGAATGATGTTGTGTGCAGCGGCGGCGCTGCGGAGCCCCGACGGAGCGCTGGTGGGCATCCTGCGCGCTGGAGTACTTGTGAATGGCAACTACGCTCTGGTCGACCAGGTCCGGAACACGGTTTTCCGCGACGAGCGATACCACAACGAGCTGGTTGGGACAGCCACTATCTTCCAGAACGACGTCCGAATATCCACAAACGTGCAGCGAGAGGACGGAACGCGGGCGGTTGGAACGCGGATCAGCGCAGAGGTCTATGACCACGTGCTGAGGCAGGGCAAGACGTGGGCAGGCCCGGCGTGGGTGGTCAATGACTGGTACATTTCTGCTTACGAGCCGATTTATGACATAGATAGAAAGCCCGTCGGCATGCTCTACGTCGGGGTGCTGGCGCGCAGATTCCGCGCCGTGACTCTCCGCACGCTGTCGGTGTTTGCAGCGGTGACGTTGGGCGGTCTTCTCCTCGCAGTCGGCGTGGGCTGGAGGCTTGCGAACAGCTTCTCGCGTCCCATTGACAAGTTGGCGTCGGCTTCGGCCGCACTGGGACGCGGAGAGTTCCCTCAAAGCCTCCCGGTTGAGTCGGAGGACGAGATCGGTTCGCTGACGCGGACGTTCAACGTCATGGCTCAGTCGGTCAGGGAGCGCGACGAGCTCCTGAAAGAACGGACGCGGGTGCAGCTTGCGCGCTCGGAGCGTTTGGCGTCGACAGGTCGGCTGGCGGCCGGGGTCGCTCATGAGATCAACAATCCCCTCACCGCCGTATTGACGTTCGCCCATATGCTTTTGCGCAAGGCCCCTGGGGACTCCCAGGAAAGGCAGGACGTTGAGACGATCATTGAGGCGACGATGCGCTGCAGGGAGATCGTTCGCGGGCTGCTTGACTTCTCACGACAGGGCGAACCGAAGAAGGAATTGTCGGACCTGAACAGCGTCATCCGCGAAGCGTTGAATCTCACCCAGAACCAGGCTCTTCTCGGCCAGATCGAGATCGTCGAGCAACTGGAGCAGGATCTGCCTCACCTCGTCATCGATCCTGACCAGGTGCAGCAGGTGGCGGTCAACGTGATCGTGAACGCCATTGACGCCATGAGCGAGGGCGGCCGCTTGACCATCCGTACCCGTTCCCTAACGGAAGAGGGGAAGCAGTGGGCCGACTTCGAAGTATCGGACACAGGGTGCGGGATTCCCGAGGAGAATCTCGAACGTGTCTTCGACCCCTTCTTTACGACTAAGCCCACGGGCCAAGGAACGGGGCTGGGCCTGGCCATCGCCTACGGGATCGTGACGCAGCAGGGCGGCCAGATCAGCATCTCCAGCAAGGTGGGCCAGGGAACCAGTGTTACCGTCCGGTTACCCGTTACGTCCGAGGAGCAGCCAAGTGAAGCGGAAGGCCAGGATACTGGTGGTGGATGACGATCCCGCGGTCCGGCGCAGTTGCGCACGCATTCTTGAGCAGGACCACGACGTGCGACTCGCCGACAGCGGCAGCGAAGGGCTCGCACTGTTGGCGAGTGAGCCGTTCGATCTCGCCCTCGTCGACCTGAAGCTTGCTGACGTTTCCGGGATGGATATCCTGGCCCAGGCGGGTGACCGCTTCCCGGACGTGCCCGTCATTATCATCACGGGCTATTCCACCGTCAAGAGTGCAGTGGAGGCCATCAAGACGGGGGCGTTCGATTACGTGGCCAAGCCCTTCACGCCCGACGAGATCGAAGCCGCTGTCGAGAAGGCACTTCGCCAGCGGCGGCTGCTCAGGGACTATCGGGAACTCGAGGAGGTGTTGTCGGAACACTACCGCTTCGCGCGGCTCATCGGCGGCAGTTCTGCAATGAAGACGGTCCTATCCCAGATAAAGCAGGTGGCCGAGACGGATACCACGGTGCTCATCACCGGCGAAAGCGGCACGGGGAAGGAGCTGGTCGCCAAGGCGATCCATTTCTCGAGCGCGCGCAAGAACGCTCGCTTCGTCGCGGTGGATTGCGGTGCAATTGCACCCACATTGATTGCCAGCGAACTGTTTGGCCACGTTAAGGGTGCATTCACTGGCGCCACGAGCGACCACACCGGGCTCATGCAGGCAGCCGAGAAGGGCACGCTCTTCCTCGACGAGATAGGTAATCTGTCGCTTGAGTTGCAGTCGAACCTGCTCCGGGCGATCGAAACGCGAGAAGTGAGGCCGGTCGGCGCCACCGCGCCGATCGAGGTAGACGTACGCTACATCGCCGCGACCAACCGAGACCTCCACGCCATCGTGCGCGAAGGCAGATTCCGTGAGGATCTCTTCTACCGCCTCAACGTGTTCCCGATACACCTGCCTCCGCTGCGACAACGCCGGGAAGACATCCCCGAGCTCGCTCGACATTTCCTGGCGGTGCTTGCCGCTAAGATGCACAAACGCGTGGACGAGTTCACGCCCGAAGCGCTCAACGCCCTTGTGCAATACGACTGGCCGGGGAATGTACGTGAACTGGCTAACGTGGTCGAGCGCCTGGTCATACTGTGCGGGGAGGGGCGCGTGGGACACGCACACGTTCAGAAATCCTTAGCGGGGGCCGCAGCCAGCGTCTCCGTGCCGCAAACGGCCGAAGAGCTGAACGAAGCAAGGCAGAAGCTGCGTGACAAAGCCGTAGCGGATATTGAGAGGGCGTTTCTTGTCGAAGCCCTCCGCCGTAATGCCTACAACGTCACCAGTGCCGCAGCCGACACGGGCATGCAACGGTCGAACTTCCAGGCGATGCTCAGGAAACACGGGTTGCGGATCAGGGATATCCTACATCGCGACGGGCCGACTGGGGAATCTCAGGAAACGCCGCCTGGGAACCTCTCCAATCCGGAGAGCGACAGCGCGTGACCTGTCTCGCCGCCGGCCGGCGAGACAGCCCATGGGGGTCCCTTGCGTAACCAGGACTGACCCCGCGCCAACTAGCTCACCAGGCCGCGACTCAATGCCCGGCCAGTCCGGCTTGACGGATATGTCGAAATCCGGGGCGGTGCCCCGCACCCACGGGCGAGTCCGCGCCCACTCCTCCGCCGCGGTCGGAACACAGCGTCGTCGTTTCGTGGGTTCGCGCCAAATCACCCGGACGAAACGCGGAGTCCGCACTCTGCCCGAAGTCGAGAAAGACGGTGAGTTGACAGCGGTACACGGACCTCCTACATTCTCCACCAACTGCACTCGTAGGAAGTAGGTACGGGCAGTTGCGGAGTCACAAGGATGATAGACGCGCTGGCCACGGTGAGACCCGATTGGGAAGGCATGCTTCGCAACCTCAGGCGAGAGGGCACCCCTGATCGGGTTTATTACTTCGAACATGGAATCGCCGACAATATTCTGGATGCGCTCGACGCCCGATTCGAGATCAGCAGGGCTCTGGACCCGACAGACTCCGACTACGCTTACCGTAGAGTGCTCGCGATTCACCGTTTCCTCGGCCTCGAGTTGTTCCGTGTGTTCCCGCTCGGCGCCCGCATGTCCGTGTTGAGAAAGCACGGTGAGTGGGCAGACGAACACCAGGGGCCCATCGGGTCCTGGGAGGACTTCGAGAGGTATGACTGGCCGAGGCCCGAGGACGCCGACCTCTCGGTCCTGGAGTACTACGAAGCGAATCTCCCTGAGGACATGCGGGCGTTTCAAGTTCTGGATGTCTGGGAGGTAGTCCGGGAGTTATTCGGTTTCGAGACGTTCTGCTATAAGCTCTACGAGGAGCCGGGCCTTGTGGAAGCCGTGGTCGAGAGGGTTGGCGGCTTCGCCGAAACGATGACCAGAGCCCTCTGCGACTTCGAGTGCCTGGGGGTGGTTTACCTCGCCGATGATCTCGGTTACAAGACCTCCACGATGATCTCACCTGACGACATTCGCCGGCTGATCCTGCCCTGGCACAAGCGCATTGCGGACCTGTCGCACGAGCACGGCAAAATCGTGTTCTTCCACTGCTGCGGCCAGATGTACGAGTTGATTGACGACTACATTGATGACGTGAAGATCGATGCGAAGCACTCGTTCGAGGAGAACGTCCTGCCCGTAACGGAAGTCAAGCGGCGCTACGGGGAACGTCTGAGCTTGCTCGGCGGGATAGACGTTGATTTGCTGGCCAGAGGGAATGAAGAGAGCACCCGTGCGAAGACGCGCGAAGTCCTGGACGTCTGCATGCCGGGCGGCGGATATTTCCTTGGCTCCGGCAACTGGGTTTCTGAATACATTCCCGTGGGCAACTATCTTTTCATGCTGGACGAGGCCCGCAGGTACGCCTGAGGAGCGTCCGCCACTCAAGAGTTGTCCGTCTCAGCGCCGCATCTCGCGCACCTCTTCATCGTGCCGCAGTCCTCCTGCCCGGCCGCAACTGTCGCCCAAGGACACTCATGCTATGCCTCTCACTCGGACCTGTCAACAGGCTCGGAGTTCACCGTCCCGCGTGGAACGCAGTCCGCAACGCTTGCCATGAAGACCTCCAAGCCGTACCATGGAAAGTGACTGGGTGCGAGTAAGCAGCATTCCGCAGCGCCGGCTTCCCAAGTCGGTGCGATTGATGGAAGGCGGAACATCATGAAAGGCGCATTCCCGCTCGACGTAGAGGTTCTCCTCTCCGTGTTGAACCATTTGAACCTGGGCGTCTACGTCACCGATCTCGACCGGAAGATAATGCTCTGGAACCGCAAGGCGGAGGAGATAACGGGCTACCGGGCCGCCGACGTGGTCGGCAGGCCCTGTCGCGACCAGGTGCTCACCCACATAGACAAAGAGGGACATCGTCTCTGCTCCACGCAGCTGTGCCCCCTCTACAGGTCCATGCAGGTTGGCAAGCCGAGCCAGGAGCCCGTGCTGGTCTATGCAAAGAAAGCGGACGGAACGCGCGTGGCCGTGTCTGTGAGCGTTGCCCCGCTCCGCGACGAATCGGGGGGTATCGTGGGAGGCATCGAGGCGTTCAGTGACGAAAGCGAACGCATCTATGACCTGGAGTTCGCCAGGAAGATCCAGGAGAACCTTCTGCCAGAGTCACTTCCCGAACCCCCGAACATGCGTTTTGACGTGCGTTACTATCCTCACGACCTGATCGGTGGTGATTTCTACGACGTGCGCTCGATAGGTCCGGGGCGCTACGGCATCCTTGTGGCCGATGTGCGCGGCCACGGAGTGTCCGCTTCACTGTACACCATGTGGCTGAAGAGTCTCACCGAAACTCACCGCCAGGCCGCGCAAGATCCAGCCGAATTCCTCTCCGCACTCAACCACGAACTGTCGAGATTCGTGGTCACCGAAAGCTTCGCCACAGCCTTCTATGCGGTGGTGGATTGCGAAAGATGCGAAGTGGTCTATGCCAACGCCGGCCATCCGCTGCCTCTTCGGTTTCGCGCAGACGGCAGCATTGCGGCGAGACTGGAGGCTCACGGCGTGCCGCTGGGTATAACCGGAGATGTGGATTACAGCGCTGTAACGACTCCGCTCCACGAGGGAGACCTCCTCGTGTGCTACACCGACGGGGCAACCGAGGTTCGCGATAGGCACGGGCGGATGCTCGGTGAGGAGGGGCTGGCCCGACTTGTGAGCGAGGAACTGGGGCGTGGGGATGGGGATCTGCTGGAGCGTGTATACCGGCAGGTGACGGAGATATGTGCGGACGTTTCGTTGCCCGACGACTTCCTGCTGCTCTCCGTGAGACGTACGGCGTAACGCGGGTCGACTGGTCACGATCCTGTGGTTCGGCTTACGAGAGAACCCGCCGCGGCACAGCAGTCGAGACAGTCAAAGGCGGGCCTTCTTGACGCCCCCGTGGAGAGCGATTCACTCGGCTTCCGCGAGACGCTGTTTCGCCAAGCTCACTGCCTGAGCGCGGTCATCCGCGAACGTGAGAAGCTTCTGCAACTGCATCGAGGAAAGGATGTCGCGCACAACTGGCTGGACGCCTGCCAGAATGAGAAAGCCGTCCTTCTTGCCCAGACGCTTGCAGACCGATGCCAGCAGTCCTATCCCGGGGCTCGAAATGTATCCCACGCGGCGCATGTCCAGCACCACGGCATGACTTGACTCCGTTGCCTCGGCCAGCACTGTGCGGGCATGTCCGAGGTTGTCATGAGACAGGCGGCGGTCAAATATGTCCACGATTGCCACATCGTCCTCTCTCGTCACACTGAACGGCTCGGCCCCGAGGAGCTGCTCTTCCGCATCTGCTGCGGCTGCAACCGGTTCGGCTGCTGCCTCCTCCGGCTCGGCCTGGCGGTGCCGGATGAGCATCACGCGATTCCCCTTCGCGTTGTAGACGAGATCATCGACGTAGCCGTCAATCAGCATCACGCCCCGTCCCTGCTCTCGCAGAATGTCCTCAAGGTCGCCAATGCGAGGCAGATCCTCAGGCCCGAATCCACTGCCCTCGTCCTCGACGATCGCGCCCCAGCGCTCCTCGTCAGCAAAAAGCCACACGTGCACCTTCTTGGCCGCGGCGAGTCCGTTGCCATGAATCATTGCATTCGTCAGCGCTTCGTCTATCGCCAGTTCCGCCAGCGGACTGCCGGTTGGGGGCAGGCACTCGTGGGCAACGAGTTCATTAACCATGCGGAAAACCAGGGGGGTCTTCAGAGAAAGCTGGCTGGGGATGGCCATCTCCAGGATCATGTTTCCGAATGGTTCCAGGGGTTTGTCAGAGAACCTCATGCATCGCCTCCCATGTCAGCGCCTTCAAGGTCGCCTGCGATCCCCGCGACCTGGAACTTCTGAAGGAGTTCCTGACGGTCCATTGTTTTGCTCATGGCCTCCTCGGGAGCTACCTTGCCCTCGAGTACGAGTTTGAGAATAGAATCGTTCATGCAAGACATCCCGCGCTTGGCGCCGGTTTGCATTACGGACGGTATCTGGAAAACCTTCCGTTCGCGGATACAGTTCTGAACTGCAACGGTGGCAACCAGAACCTCAAAGGCCGCCACCCTTCCCGAGGGTTTCTTTTTCAAGAGCGTCTGCGAAATCACGCCAGACAGCGAATTGGCGAGCATGCTCCTGATCTGCTCCTGCTCATTGACGGGAAACTGGTTGATAAGCCGGTCCACCGTGCGATGAGCAGTGGTAGTGTGGAGGGTGCCGAACACCAGGTGACCGGTCTCTGCAGTCTCTATGGCAATGTGGGCCGTTTCGAGGTCGCGCATCTCCCCCACGAGGACGACGTCAGGATCCTCGCGCAGGGCCGCCCGCAGGGCCCGCGCAAAAGACTCCACGTGCGAGTGCACCTCCCGCTGATTGAGAATGCAGAGCTTGCTTTCGTGGACGAATTCGATTGGATCCTCAATCGTGACAATGTGGTCCCTCCGCGTTCTGTTTACGAGATCGACCATCGCAGCGAGGGTCGTGGACTTCCCCGAACCGGTCGGGCCGGTCACCAGCACAAGTCCTTTGGGAAGCGTGCAGAACCCCTTGACCACTTCCGGCAGACCGAGTGCGTCGACTGACGCGATTTCAGTCGGAATAAGCCTCAGAACCCCACACGTGCCGTGCATGTCACGAAACACGTTAACCCGAAACCTGGCTACGCCGGGCAACTCGTAGGCGAAGTCCGTGTCCTTCTTCTGCCTGAACTCCTCCTGGCTCATCGGGGGCATGATTTCCCCGAAGATCCGCTCCGTGTCGGCCGGCTTCAGCGGTTCGCCTTTCAGGGCCAGCATTGTGCCGTCGAGCCGGATCATCGCCCGCAAGCCCGCCGAAAGGTGCAGGTCGGATCCCCCCCTCGCCTTCAGAAACTCGAGTAAGCGGTCAATCTCTGCCAAGGCGCATCCTCCGTATAAACCAAACCAGAAGTCAAGATTAGCCTTCTTCGTCGGGCTTGTCAAGCGAGGCCCGAGCGCCCCCTGCCCAGGTGTCTCCTTATGCGCGAGCAGCCCGTGATAGGGTTACGGCCACTGCGGACGGTGCACCGGGCCGGCACGGGGAAAGCCGCGAGGTTCAATCGCCGTGGCGACCTTGCCCATGGGAGGCTGGGCCCCCACGTCAATGCACAAAGCGTACGCACGGAGGTTCGATTACGATTGTGAGAACGAGAACGACAGACTGCACGCGTCACCACTGATCACTGTTCACTGATTACTGCTTTGAGCCGCTGCATCGCCCTGCTATAATGATCTACGCCCTATGGCCTGTGCGGTCAGATGGGTCCGGGTGCTCTTAAGGAGTGATCCGTGCGCGCAGTTCTGGTGTTGAGCTTCCTCGCTGCATTCGTGCTGTCGTTTATCCTGACGGCAATCATCTGCAAAGTGGCTGCCAGGATTGGCTTTGTGGATAGGCCGGGTGCTTACAAGCGTCACGAGAGGCCAATGCCGTTCGGCGGGGGCATTGCGGTGTGTCTTGTTACGTGCGCTATAGTCCTGGGCGCTGCGCTTCTCGCCCACCTATGGAGACGCCATCCTTCGAGCTTCCCTGCGCTGGAGGCGATAGCCGAGGACATAGGGCTGGCCGCCGCGAGGCTCCCTCTGCTTCTCCGTATCCTCGCCGGCGGGCTGGCAATGGCCGCGCTCGGGCTTGTGGACGACATCCACCCTGTGCGGCCCGTTGTCAAACTGATCCTCCAATTCGTCATCGCCACCTCGGTCGTTGTTGTCTCCGGGATGCGCATCACTGCCTTCGTCCCCAATGACCTTTACCAGATCTGCGTTACGGTGGTGTGGATCGTCTTTCTCACAAACTCGTTCAACCTGCTTGACAACATGGACGGCGTGAGCGCGACGGTCGCATTCATCTGCGCGGGGTCGCTGCTGGTCCTGGCCCTGCAAACGATGCAGTTCTTCATCGCGGGGTTTCTGCTGGTGCTGATGGGTGCGGTGCTGGGGTTCCTTTTCTTCAACTTCCCCCCCGCCGCTATCTTCCTGGGGGACACTGGCAGCACGTTTATCGGTTACATGCTCGCCACCGCCACGGTTTCCACTACGTTCCTGAACCAGCGGCAGGCGAATCCCCTATTCCCCCTGCTTGTGCCCGCCATTATCTTCGCAGTGCCGTTCTACGATACGCTGAGCGTCGTGGCAATCCGGCTGCACCAGGGAAGGCCTATCATGGTCGGGGACAGATACCACTTCTCCCATCGCCTTCAGCGCCTGGGGAAGGGCCCGCGCAGTGTGCTGCTAACGATGGGCCTGGTGGCCCTGGCCACCTCACTTGGCGCGACCGTGCCGTACGGCTCATCCACCTGGCGCATAGTTGCTCCAGCCATCCAGGCCCTGGCGGTTGTGTGCGTCATCATCGAGCTTGAGTTGGCAAACACACACAACCACGGAGTGGCCGCGGGCGGCTAAAGTGTTCTCCTTGACATGACAGGCGCACAGGGATAGATTCTACTCCCCTACCTCAAGGGCATCGGGGTGTGGCTCAGCCTGGCTAGAGCGCCGCGTTCGGGACGCGGAGGTCGCGAGTTCAAATCTCGCCACCCCGACCATTTCTAACCGCAAATCTACGGTGGTCGGAACGTAGTCCTTTCTCCTTGTCTGAAAACGACTTATGCACAGCACTTTTCTCGGACACGGTTCAATCAATCAGGGGAGGTAACCGGACAATTGAACTAGTGCGAAACCGAGCCGCCAGATTCTGGAGCCGGCAGGCCCGGTCATACGCAGAGGATCGTAGGTTCGAGTCCTGCCTGGGTAGCCATGCTCGTAAGGCCTTTGCGTACAATATAGCTTGTGTGCGGCGCGGTTTTGCCCAGACGAACCAGATGGGGTGCCTGATCTTGTGCACCGGGTCTGCTGCGCTGGCTGTCATTCCCCGGAAGCCTGTCCAGGGGCATCTGCCCCTCGTCCTGCGGCGCAGATCATGCGACGAAAGTACAGGCGGATAAGCAATCCGCATGGTGTTTCCGACGCTCGAGACTACCGCACGTACTACGCTGGTCCCGGCTCCATAGTGCTGCTCAGGCAAGGGCGGTTCAACCGCGCCGTCGCAGCTTCCCAAGCTGAAAGTCGGGGGTTCGAATCCCCTCGCCCGCTCCAACTCCTCCTACTGCCTGCAGTTGACGGCAGGTGCCAGCACTTGCCTATCTCTGCCACTCCCCAAGACTTGTGACTTCGCAAACTGAAAGTCACCAGTTCGCCGTCCGCACTCGTTCTGCCAGGAGTTGCCAGCAACGGACAACGGCTTCCTATAGTTTGTGCAAGAAGTGGTGCAAGATATGGTGCAAGAAGTCATTGGGGTGTCGTCTACGCCGCCACGCGTTATGTAGTCTTCCAGCTTGCCGAGGGCGCTGTTCGCAGCGATACTGAGCCGCATCCAGCAACTGGCGCCCGCTCCGACGTGATGCTGGGGGATTGCGATACGGGGGACAGAGGCCAAGACAAGAGTATTTACAGGGGAGGTGTGCGAGAAGGCTTGCCAAAGGGTCTGAAATGCCCGGAGCCGGGCTTCCAGAAGGCACGAGATAGGGCGAAGAAGAGCAAGAATGCACAGGTTCTCAGTGTTGACTCAGCCGGGGATCACCGGTACATTGCTGGCGGCTGCCCAAGGGCACGCAGACCAATCGCAAATGGGGAAGATCGATTAGGATCGCCAAGTTTAAGAAAGGACTCTGCCCATGATGATTCGTCAGAAGGACATGCGTTCAGAACCCGTGCGGCGCGTCGTGTCGCTCGGCGAGAGCCACGTCGACGGCATGACGGCCTCTTCGCCCCAGATGCGCTGGGTGAACCAGACGGTGAAGCTCCTGGAGGAGTTCCAGGGCCAGCCCATCGAGTTCATCAACAAGGGCATCTCGGCGAACGTCATAACCACCGAGTGCCCGAGCTACGATTCATCGGCCAAGCCGGCCGCCCTGGAGAGGCTGGATGCGGACGTCATCGCCCTCAAGCCCGACCTGTTGTTCGTCTCGTACGGCCTCAACGACAGCCGCGGCGGGACGCCCCTCGACGTCTTCTGCCGCGCCTTCCTGGAGCTGATTGACCGCGTGCGGGCCCGCATCAACCCGCTCATCATCGCCCCGAACGTCTACTACATGCACGAGGTCTGCTACCGCATGTACGAGCCGTTCACCAAGAGCAATTACGATCTCACGGAGATCTTCAACCTGGCCATCAAGCAGCTGTGCGAGGCCAACGGGCTGATCTACGTGGACATCTACGGCGGCGAGGTGGGCTGCGACTGGATGATAGACGACGACCATTGCCACGCCAACGACCTGGGGCACCGGATCATCGCGCACCGCGTCTTCGAGGCCATCGCGCGCAACTGCTCCTTTGTGGCGCGCAAGTGCCCTCAAGGATGGCGCACGAGCGCTCGCGGGTGAACGGGCAGCGGCGGAGAGGTCAGCGGGGCGAGAGCGACGCGTGCCGGTGTGGTGGCGCAGCCGGCTTGCACCGGCCTGGCATCGCGGGCATAGCGGTCTGGCCGCCACACGGGCCGCTATAGCGGTCGCCCCGTGAGCTGTCGGACTGAGCGCAGGAACCAGAACACGAAGATGTCCTCGTCAAAGCTGATGCCGTCCGCCCCATCGGCAAGCTCCGCCCGGGCGATGGCCAGGAAGTCCTCGCGCGTCGGCGCGAGCGGGTAACTCACCTTCAACTGGCCCGCCTTTGGTCCCTTGTTAGCCAACAATCGCGACGGCAGCGATTATTATGTGATTGATCCCGAACACGTACTCGAGCGCCAACAAGGCTGGCCGGGGAGCCTCGTGCTTGCCAGACTCGTAGTCGCTTAGCGTGCTTTGGGGAATGCCGATACAGGAGGCAAGCTTCGCCTGAGACATGCCCAGGGCTTTTCTTGCTGCTCTTAGTCTCTTGCCGGAACTGTCAGCCAAGCCTCCGTTGCTCAGCGGATTGGATGGCACTTGGTTTCTCCCAAGAGGGAGTCGAGGCCCCGCCAAGGTCCGAGTTCCCAAACTACATCTGCACGCAATGCTACAAGTCGTGGTCGTCGTTGGCAAGTGGCGCTTCACGAGATGTATCACATCCGAGTTCTTTACAGCTCCTGGATCAATTCTCGGGGAAGGGGTCAAGTTCACGTGGGCTCGTTCGAAACCCCAACTTGACGTGGCCGCAAGTGCGGCGTACCATAACCGGCCCGGGCGGCGTGGCCTGGCACATTCGCCGCGGA
>Ga0315274_10002186_pt1 | contig 29725 bp, 27 predicted proteins | sample YL17G02_20_MG_FD_203700 | JGI IMG/M metagenome (GOLD analysis project Ga0315274, IMG submission 203700) | Sediment microbial communities from Yellowstone Lake, YNP, Wyoming, USA - YL17G02_20 | ecosystem: Environmental > Aquatic > Freshwater > Lake > Sediment | place: USA: Wyoming | collected...
GAGCTATAGCTACATAAATCTCGACTCAAATTATCAACTCCTGAGACTATACCGTCTCTGAAAATAATTTTAGAATTAGTTTTCCTTTAACCACCAGTCAAGACTGGTGGAATTAGATTAGTTTAAATAATAAACCAATTATCTTATCATGAAAAATCAACAAGTCATTAATGAATTAATAAAAATCTTGAAAGAAAGATACGGAAAAGACGTTAGAATAAAACATTTAAACGATAAAGAAATCTTCCAAGTTTTAATAGGAACAATATTATCACAGAGAACAAGGGATGAAAATTCTGAAAAAGCAGCTAAAAATCTCTTTTCTGTAGCAGATACTCCCGAGAAAATATTGAAATTGTCAAAAAAAGAATTGGAAACTTTAATAAAACCTTCAGGACCTTACAAACAAAAAGCTAAAAGAATAAAACAAATATCTAAGATCATTCTTGAAAAATACAAAGGAAAGGTTCCTAATAGTAGAGAAGAATTAATGGAACTACCTAGTGTAGGTTTCAAGACAAGTGCAATAGTACTTATGTATGGATTTGGAATTCCAGCCATAGCCGTTGATGTTCATGTAGAACAAATTTCTAAAAGGCTTGGCTTAGTTCCTCAAAATGCTAAACCGCAGGAGATAGAAGTGAAGCTGGAAGAACTATTTCCTATAGATAAGTGGTATATAGTAAATTTGGGGTTTGTAATGTTTGGCAAGGAAATATGCTTAACAAGAAATCCAAGATGTGCCATATGCAGGTTTAATAAATTCTGTCCTTATGGAAAGCTTGTTCTAGCAAAGAAAATATAAATACAAGTTAGTTACATAATAATTATATGAAGGTGCACGCTTGGGAAATAAATGGATTTGTAAAATTAAGCAATAATAATGCCAATTTTTTAGAGAAAATCATTAAGCGAAAATATAGTTCTTTTAGCAAATTTTCAAATGACTGTAAAGTAGATAGAAGAACGATTTGTAGAGCATGCCAAAGAGAGGGCAGTGGTTTCATAAAAATAAGTAGCCTGTTCAAGTTCACAAATTTTCTAAAATTGAGAAGGAACAGCATAGAAAAACATATCGAGTTTTATAAAGACTCAAGAGTTGGAGCATATGGGCGAACATACAGATTGGATTTTCCGTTCATGATTACACCAAAAGTAATTAGGCTTGTATCGCATATAGTTGGAGATGGCTCGGTTTACAAAGATTGTATAAAATATTCTCAGAATGATGCCTCCTACATTAAGAAACTATCAGAAGATGTAGTAAAGCCTTTGAGTGAACTAAAAATAGGAATTCGATATAAAAACGGATTGTTTAAAGAACAGGTATTTGACATACCTATGGTTGTGGCAAAGTGCGTTTCTAAATTTCTCAACATTTCATTAAAAGACTTTAAGAATTCCATATTTATAGAAAAATGCCTGAAGTTGCCAAAGGACTTTAAAGTACAGGTTTTAGCGGCACTTACAGTTGATGAAGGGCATGTTCCAAAAAAGAAAATATCCATGTCAGACAAAGGAATTGTAGAAAAATTATGCGATATTGTAGATTCCCTTGGTTATGGTAGGACAAATATCAGATTCGAAAGATACCCGCATAAATATAAGGATAAGGTATATTTTCCAGAAATGTACAGTTTTATTTTGCTAGGAGATGGCATAAGGGACTTTTCGAAAGATTTGAAAAAAATAGTTAGTAGATATGGAGCTTCCTTGGATCTTTGGAACAAACAAAATGAATTAGAAAATGCTGTTAAATCCCATAATTATATTTTCTTGGAAAAGCATAAGAAAGCAAAGGATTTAGCAATAAGGATAGCTTCTTTAGCAAGAAACGAGAAAGTTATTCGAAGGCATACTATAATAAAACAATTTAATGCGAATCCAGATAGTATAGACTTTATTCTAAAAACTTTAGTTAATAAAAATAAAATTTCAAGAATTGACCATGGAGTTTATAGTTATGTCAAGTAATGCAGATTGGAAAATAATAGGGAAGGTATCTGCCAGTGAGCATAAGTTGAAAATACTCTCTATTCTAAATAAGCCAAAGACACCAAAACAAATATCTAATGAAACGGAACTATATTTGAGTCATGTTAGCAAGAGCCTGAAAGATTTGTCTGGTATAGAACTTGTGAAATGCTTGACTCCAGACTTGAGGAAGGGAAAGCTTTATGCTCTAACAGAAAAGGGAAATGAAGTGCTTCAGACTTTAAGACAACCGCAATAAGACAACTATAGCATATTTTTACTTAATTGATTTTATCTCTTTTTCATGCTTCTTTAAGAATTCATAAGACTCCTTTAAGAATTCTTCAAAGTTCTTTCTTTTGTCATAAAACGCTTGAATATATGATAGAAGAGGTTTCCCGTTTATCTTTAGGTTTCTATACTCTTTGTACGACTCGAACTTGTTCTTGAAAACTATCTGAATCCTATTGTCATTCAGTAATATTTCTGGTACGATTTCAAGCAAATGCCAAGCTAATTTTGGTGGGTTTGCCAAATCATTAATCTTGGCTTCAGGAAAGACTTTCATAAATTTTTCAGAATATATGAAATGTAATATTTCATGGATGCAGGTTTCTTTCATTTCTAGAGTATCTTGTTTGTAGTAAACGTCAAATACGCGTTTCTTAATCAGGCAAATGCAAATATAATTTAAAGTAACTCTAGCAGTAAATTCTTTGTCACTATTCGGCCAATCAAGTTTCACTATCTCTGACAATGCTTTCATTACATCGTCATTAATTTTATTCCATTCTTTCTGGAAGGAACTGATTTTGTTCTCTAAAAAATTCTTCTTATTGATGGAAACTATTCTGAAGAATTCACATATGATGTCTTTTTTAGCTTTAGCGTTCTTGGCATCCTTTAACTTTGTTCTTAGTTCAGGGTACTCTTTGTAAATCATCTCACTCCAGTCAAAAATATGTTCCTTCATGAGAAAACGATGAATTGTGTTGCAAGTTTCATCTAAAGGAGCTTTAATAAACTTTAATTTTGGAATGCTCTTCGTCATATATCTTAATTCAATTATAGCATATTAATTTGTCTTGTTTATAACCAAAACTTCAGAGTGTCAAGTATATCTAGTCAGTTTTGGTAAGGAAATATGTAGACCCATAAACCCTAAGTGTTATGTTTACCCAATATCAAAATTCTGTGATTATTACCAAAAAAATCAACATTAATTCCCCCGTTATTTGAGTTTAAATAAAAAATTACATTATCTACAATTAATTCTAACAAAAGTTTATCGAAATCTTTACAATTTCTATATCTTTCTAGGGTAGTTATTTCAGGGGTACAAGGATCATTTAATTGTTTTTCTAATCCTGATAATTTTTCTATTTTAGCCATCTGTTCTTTATAATCAGCACGACACCTCATTCCTTTAAAAATGCATTCTCCTGGATTAAATGAAGATATTATACGAGTAACTGTTTCAATAGAAACATCAAGAACAACAGAATATTGTCTTTCTATGTTGAGTTGGTCATAAAGTTGTTTTAGTACTTCTTGTTCAAGCTCTTTATCTTTACTCAATGATGTTTTTACATCATCTACTAATGATTCTCTGAAAGTGTTACATTTTAACCATCTATCTGGAAGGAATTGATAATTTTTCCATACTTTTTCACTAGAAGCTCTATCATCGAAATCCCTTTCGTCTGGATCGTATCTCAAAATTTTTTTCTTAGGTTTAGCAACGTTACAATCTTCCATTTTTTGATTTATTAGATATTGAACTACCGTTTGGCGTTTTTTAGGATAATTTCTTGTATGTGATGTTTGAGTTGGTCTATAACGAGGACACTTCTCTAAATCTAAACCCAATTTATATGGACATACTCCAGTAAATAATGCCGTATACTCAATATTTGAAATAGAATCTATTATACGAGAGACGAGTCTCTCAATTGGCTTGGCTTGATATACAGCTGTTTGAGTCATTTAATCGTTAAAAACTACAACATTAAGCTTCTTAAACCTTTACAGTTTTTTTAAAAAATTGAATTACAGTCCCTTTATGCCTTCCTTCTACGGCTCTTACGATTTCCTCTGGGTCGTTACCGTCTATAAAAATCGTCTTAATCTTGTTTTTCTTGATTAGTTTAGTAGCTTTTAAGTCGAAAAGTCTATATTCTCCAGGTGTTTGAGGGTTCTTTTCGATTATCTTCAAGAATTCATCATGAGTTAATTTATCAAATTTTTTAGCGTTAGGGTTCTTGTCTGGATCAGCAGAATAGACACCATCCACATCACTTGCTTTTATCAATAAATCAGCTTTTATAGCCTCTGCAAACAAAGCGGCATCATAACCAGTGGATGAACCTGGAACGTTACCGCCACAAACTAAAATCTTATCTTTTAAATTTTTCTTGACTTCTTGAGCTGTTTTTAAAGAAACAGGATGAGCATCTTTACCTAATGCTGCTATCAAGGTGAAAGCATTCATGTGTGTCGCCTGAATCCCAATCCAATCTAAGAGAATATCGTCATTGGTAAATTTTTTTGCTATATCCCTGTATTCTCTGGCTATTTTGCCGCCGCCACAAACAACGACTAATTTATGACCTTTGTTTTTCAATTTTTTCAGGACATCGGCATATTTCTTGAAATTTTCAGGAGTAAATTGTTTTGTAAGTAAAGATCCACCGAGTGAAATGACTATCTTCATATTTCTAATTTTTTTCTTTTGTAGCTATTAATCTTTTCGTCCGTATGAATTGTCTTTCAAAATTCAAGCCTTATTCAGATAATCGTCCTTTCCCATAAGGTATAATTCTTTCTATTTTGTTAACTTCAACTTTCATATTAAGTCTGACCTCAATTTTTTTTGCCAATTCATTTACTGGATCTTCACCAGGAGTAATGATAACATATTTAGTAACTTTGCTCTTTACTAGATCAACTGGACCAAAGATGACCTCTTCATCTTTAATTCCAATAGCAACTCTAACAGGAATTCTTCTTATCCATTCTCTTTTTCCATATATCATGAATGAACCTGTTGGTAATCCTCCTTCTTTCTTAACTTGATCAGATTTTATATAATAGACATCTACAGCAGCAACTTCAATCTTCCATGCTTTTGAATAACTACCACAAAATTCAGCAGCCTCCTTTATCGTTTGTTCAGGAATTTCCTTTTTATCAGGATTTTTTATCAAAACAAAAGGAGAACCAGTGATATCAGTGTGAAAGACTAAATCATCCTCTTCCATGTGTTTTCTAATCAATTGCTCATTAGTGCGAGCATCCTTACCACCAACTAACAAAAAACCATCTGAAGAGGTTATCCATCTGAAATTATCATACCACTCCCTTTTGGGATAAATCTTTGCTTCTTTTTTTGGTTTTTGGATAAATTTTTTATTTTTAATTTGTTTCATGGATTCTATTATTCCTTCTATTTTCTTTTTCGCCGTTTTTGCTCTCTGAAAATAGACTTCGGCATTCTTTTGAACGGATTTTCTAGGGTCTAATTCAATTTCAATACCATCGATGGTAATTTTTTTCTTGTAGGAATCAAGCTGTTTTTTAACTTCTTCATATCTTTCATATAATAATTTTCCGATTTTCCTGAATTCGATTTCTTTTTCTTCCCATTTTTTCTTTGCTTCTTCTTGTACCTTTTTTATTCTATCAGATTTTGTATCGACTGTTTTTTCTTTGCTTATTTTTTCTGTATTTTCTTCAAATTCTTTCTTTAATTTTTCATTAATATTTTCCAATTCATTAAATTCCAAATGAATTCTCTTCAAAAATTTATACAACTTGGAAACATCCACTTTTTTCAAGTTTTTATTAATCCCCGATTTATAACAGATATTCCCTGCTAATTCTCCCCCGAAACCCAAATCAACAGCTAAGACTACTACAGCTTCTTTATCTCCAAAGTATTTTTCAAGTTCTGATTGATCTAGTTTGAATGGGTTTATTCTAGAAGGCGGATATAGATATTCTTTTTTTGGTAATAAACTCCTGTCTTTCCATGATCTCATTATTGTCGCAGAAATGATTTTTCTATCAAGTTTGTCGATTAGAATTATATCCCCCTTACCGAATAATTCTAAAATCAGTAAGTAATCTTTAGTCTCGATTTCCACGATTCGGTCAAATTCATGTTGTCTTACATCTTCAATTATTTGATTCAAAAGATATTTTTTTAATATTTGAAAGAAATTTTTCGTACTCGTGCTTTCAAAATTTTTATAAGTTAAAAATAAAGTTCTATCAGAAACTACCAAGAATTCACGTTTTTTTTGTTTGTACAGTTCTAATGAGAAAGTGTTATTACCAATTTGTTTTATTTTTTGAATCTTGGAACTAACCAAATTCTCTTTCAGTTTTTTGACTAAGAATGAAATTTCTAGACTGTTTAGTTCTTTCATAAAATTATACTCACCGCTCTCATTTAAAAATTAATATTTATAGAATAAATGGATACCTTTTTATGATGATTGAAGGATTTAAATCAAATTACAGTGAAACTTAAAACTTTAACTTCCAATTTCTTTGTTAAGGTTTGATAACTTGACACAAGAACAAATAGTAAAACAAGCGTGTGAAAATATTCTTGGTTTTATAACTCATGGTAGTAAAAAACATATTCTGAGGCCAGAAGACGAAGTCTTAATATTAGGGGATCATGAAAATTTAAGTTATCTTTATACTCAAACTTTAGCTGAAACAATAGATGATTGGCAAGGAAATACTGGTAAAGTTCATGTTAAATTTTTACCCAAGGAAAGACCTATAACTGACCCTAGTCAGATGGATCCTGAAATAACAGAACTTGCTAAAAGAGTACCTGTAGCTATTGGTACATACTCGAATCCTGGTACACAAATTAGACAACAAGAAAAAACAACAATTTTTGGTAAATTCGTAACTCCCATAACCAGCAGGAGTGGTTCTACACTTCGCTTATACGCAGTTGCTGCTAGAACAACAATGAGTATACTAAAGATGTATGCAAATTCTGAATTAATCCAGAAAACAAATGTACTCACAAAGAAAGTTCAAAAATATTTGCAAGAACACTCTTCAGAAATGATGTTTATTAATACACCCAATGAAAATGAATGCCAAGAACCTTTGAGATTCCGTATTCCATTAGAAAAAATGATTAAAGCTGACTATTTTGAAGTACAAGATTACATATGGAACTCTCCTTCAGGTGAAGGTTTCTTTGAACCAAAACCTGGCACAGCATTCGGAACTTTAACTTTCACTGATGGAAGTTATTATGATTTACATGTCCCTGTTAAAGGAAGAATTGAATTAACTTTCAAAGATGGACAAATTACAGGTTACAAAGATGCTGCCGGAAAAGATGCAGAAGTCTTAGCATATCTTAAGAAAGACTTAGATGTTGAAGCCAATAGATATCCAGCTGAGATGGGTATTGGAACCCTAACAGGTTCATCTGAAATTGCATGGGAAGATATGCTCTATAATGAAATAATTTTAGAAAAGGCAAGAGGATTTCATTTCGCATATGGGAGTTCAAGAATTTTTGGTGGAGAACATGATGCACCAGTTCATGTTGATAATGGATTTACTTCTGGAGATGTGTATGTAGGAACTCAGCTATTCATTCATAATGGACATATATTAGAAAGTGTTTTATAAATCATTTCTTCTTCGGACAAATAGGTAAAACAGTTTTTCCATAAACTTCATTCAAAACTTCTGCTATCGCCAGATAGAAAGCACTGAAACCACAAACTATTCCCTCTAATCCTGCAATCGTTTTTATCATAGTACTACCAGTCACATCAGATAAAGACAATAAGAAGAACAAGATTGCCAAACTACCAAAGACAAATTGTAAAGCTGCATTTTTCTTAGCCGCCCCAAAGTACATCATTAGCGTGAACAATCCCCACATGAACAGATAAGATGCCATAGCAATGCTAGATGGTTTTGTAGTCCATAAACCTATTTCTGGTGAAACTAAAAGGAAAACTAAAGTTAACCAGAAAAATCCATAAGAAATGAATGCAGTTAAACCGAATGTATTGCCTTTCTTAAACTCCATTATACCTGCAATAATCTGAGCAATACCGCCATAGAAAATACCCATCGCTAGTATCATTGTATCTAAACCAAAAAATCCAGCATTGTGTAAATTTAACAAGATTGTCGTTATACCAAAGCCTAATAGTCCTAAAGGAGCAGGATTAGCAAATTTTTCTTCTGGCATATCACTATTTTTCAATCTTATGTTTAAAAAGTTAATCTGAACCAAAATTAAACATTTAACTTTAACTTTTTGTTAAACTCTCATGGAAGATATAAGACCGTTAAAACTAACCTTGAATTATTTTTATGCTGCTCAAAAACCTTTGTATCTTTTAGGAGCTATAGCTTTAGCCAAGAGATTTAAAAAACCGTTCACTAATGAAGAATTACATTCATATTTTTATGCGATATATCAAAAGGGAATTGATGTTTATGGATATGGTAATAAAAGTCCTGCCGAAACTTACTATAAAAGAGGGGTATTAGCAAAAATCAAAGAAGAGAATAGTACAACACATCATTCTGTTAAATATAAGGTTATTCGAGATAGAATAAAAATTATAAAAAAAGAATTTAAAAAACCTGAATTTTCAGATTATCAAAAACTTTTGGATCAAATAGATAACTTCTGAGTTTTTGAAAAATCGTAAAATTGGATAATTAGTTAGCCCACTTTCCTTTTCCAGTATTTACTATCAAGTATTTCTTGTCTTTCGGTAAATTATTTTTGTTTTCTAAGAGATAAGCGAGTCCAATCGCACCAGAATGTTCACAATTGATACCTTGAGAATTCAAGAGTTCAAAAGCTTCTTCGATCGTTTCTTCACTTACAATATAAACATTAGAATCTTTTCCGACATATCCAAATTTCTTGTAAAAGTTGAGCCATTGTTCATTGAATTGCGTGAAAGGAAGATGTGGAGAATACAACATGTAAGCTTTACTATTAGGTCGATTTACAGTTGCACCAATTATGTTACATTTTCTCATTTTATTTATGTCAACTTTCAACCTAGGATCATTTTTTCCTACTTTCCATAATTCTTCTTTGATTATATTACATATGTTTTCGTAAAGAGAACCTGTTCCAAATGGAACAAGTATATAATCTGGAGATTGATTTATTATCTCAAACGACATCCAATCATAAAAGATTGTGTGAGGATCTAGTGCTTCATTAGAAGTAATATCAAATCCGTTGGGGTTTTTTGTCAATGCCAATATTTCACGAAAATTTAACGGTTTTTTAGCAAGATCTGTTACATAAATTTCACAGTAAATTGTCTTCAAATAATTACGAATTTTAATCGGAGTATCATCATTGATAAGAATTTTTGGTTTGGGTAATTTGTACTTTTCAAGAAAATAAGACAAAGCAATGGCAGCATTACCAGAGCTTATGATTGAAAATTGTGGTAAAGGAGTGTTTATTAAACCCATTTTCTTTGCAAGTAAAAAATTTTTGTATTGACATACAATCTCCCAAGCCATCCTATCTTTGTGAGTTCCTGTCGGGTTTACACTGTCATCTTTCACGAAGACTTGTTTGAAACCAGAAATGTCAATCTTTTTAGTTGGTGTGGCTGGAAATCTAGGATTGTCAGGTGGGAATTCTGGTTTTAAAGGGTTATTATACGAACCAATTTTTATTGATCTAAGGATTTGTTCCTCTTCTTCTGTTAAAAAGGATTTCATTTATTTTCACTCTGAAGATTTTCAATTGATGTAGTTTTTAATTTCTCTTGTATTTCTTTTAAATTTTTACCGAAATATCTCTCAAATTCCTTAGTCGTGTTAATCAATCTCGTTCTACCAGCTTTCTCTGCTCTTATCAATCCTTTTTTCTCCAAACCTTTTATGTAGTTGTAGGCCTTATTGCCTTGAATCTTGATTATCTCCGATTGGGTGATAGGTTGACGTAGAGCAACTATACTTAAAGTCCTTAACGCGCCTTTAGACATGTCAGAATAAGTAGTCAAACCAGAAACTTTTTCCAAGAATTTATCCTTGACTTGAAATTGGTAACCCTCTGGGGTTATAGCTAATTCTATCCCATGAGATTCTGTGTCAAGTTCTTTCTTAACATCTTCCAATATAGCATTCAAATCTCTTGTAGGAATGCCTGAAATTTTTGAGATTTTATCGACTGTTAAAGGGTTCTCTGACACAAACAACGCTGCCTCAACGATAGCTTTCTTTTCGTTCAATTGAACACCTTAAATATATTATTAACTCAGTAAATTTAAACCTATAAAAGAAATATTATCAGTGTTAGAATGTTGGACATAAAATTAATCCGGGAACAACCGGAAATAGTGAAGAACGATTTGAAGAAAAGAAGGGATGAAGAAAAGATAAAATGGGTAGATGATTTACGCGATTACGATAAAAAATGGAGAGAATTAATTCAAGAAGCTAACAAACTGAGAGAAAGAAGGAACATTGTGACACAAGAGATAGCTGATCTGAAGAAAAAAGGAAAAGATTTTAAGGAAAAAGTAAAGGAAGTAAAGGAAATTCCTGACAAGATAAAAAAATTGGAAATACAAGTCGAAGATTACAAGAAAAAAGCTGATTCTATCCAGATGAAACTACCCAATATCCTCCATGAATCAGTTCCTTATGGTAAAGATGAGAATGATAATCTCGTCGTCAAAACTTGGGGTAAACCTCCTAACTTTGATTTCAAACCTAAGAATCATCTGGATATTGCTCTTGACCTAGGAATGATAGATACAGAAAGAGCTGCAAAAATTGCTGGACGTGGTTTCTTTTATTTCAAGGGCGAACTGGCTTTACTCGATTATGCTATACAAGTATACACAACTAATTTTTTAATGAAAAGAGGTTACACATTAATAGAACCACCTTTCATGATGCACAGAGAACCTTATTTAGGCGTAACAGATTTAGAATTCTTCGGTGACCAGTTGTACAAGATAGAGAATGAAGATTTGTATTTGATAGCAACTTCTGAACATCCAATGGCTGCAATGTTCATGGATGAAATTATAGATAAGAAAGATTTACCAATCAAATTTGTTGGTATCAGCCCTTGTTTCAGAAAAGAAGTCGGCGCTCATGGAAAGTACACAAAAGGATTGTTCAGAATGCATCAGTTCAACAAAGTAGAACAATTCATTTTCTGTCTACCAGAACAATCTTGGAAATTTCACGAAGAATTGCAGAAGAATTCTGAAGATCTTTACCAGAGTTTAGGATTACATTATCAAGTGGTTAATGTTTGCACGGGTGACATAGGAATAATCGCAGCAAAGAAATACGATATCCTAGTTTGGATGGCTGACGGTCAATTCAGAGAATCTGGTTCTAATTCTAACTGTACTGATTATCAAGCGAGAAGATTGAACATAAGATTCAGAGAAAAAGAAGGTCAAGCGCCTATTGGATTTATTCACACATTGAACAATACGGCTTTTGCAACTAGTAGGACGATGATGACCATACTAGAACAATTCCAACAAAAGGATGGTTCTGTGATAATTCCTAAAGTTTTGAGACCGTTCATGGATAAAATTGAGAGATTAGAGAAACATTAATGCATCCTTTATTTAAAAATTTTTAAAAATCAACATTAAGTTTAAATTTATACATCATTAAATTATCATTAATATTGGAACACCTGTGATTCAAAGTGGAAATTGAAAATGTTTTTGAATTAATTCCTTTAGTTGTATCCAATAACACTGAATTATCTGCTTATTATCCTCGCATCCATCAGTCCATACCAGGTAAACTAGTAGATTACGGAAAAACCCCATTAGAAATTCTTGAAGATATATTAAAAACTAAGGGTGAATCGTTTGATTTACAAGAATACAAAAAACACCTTAATTTTCTTTGTCTTTGGATGAATTTTTTGATTGAGACATGCAGACAAAATCCAACTCTTGAAAAACCTTGTGAAGAATACATGGGATGGATAAAGTTCCATTACAAATCTATAGAAAAAATGTATAAAGATACTTGTGATTGGTCTAATAAAAATTATGATCCGAAAACATTAGCAAGTAAATTTGGTAAAACACAAAATAATTTCTTACCTCCTCTAAGAGAATTACATGGAATTTTTTATGAATTACAGAAAGGATTATATGAAAAATTAAATATACAATTTCAAAAACCAAACAATCCCGTCTCCGACTAGAACCGTGAAGAGTAAAGCTAATGGAAAAGCAGGAGCAAACCTCACACCTTCTTTAATCCAAATATATTTTTCACCAGAACTCTTGATTTTTTTCAATTCTTTCTCTGTTATTCCTTCCCACACTTTGTAATTCAAGGGAACATCACCGATTCTTAATTGAGACATAGGGATTCTTCTCTTGAAACCGACATTCTCAACAGTCTTAACAAACTTCCATAACAGGAAAAAACCTGAACCAATAACAAGCATCATAACTCCAAAAATCATCATATCGGCTTGATAATATTTCGCGAATGTTATTCCAAAGATGAACAAGAAAATAATCAACAAAATATTCAACATAACTATTATCTTTGAGTTGGCTTTTAGTTCGTCAAAAAACACTGACCAGATTCTTCTATTGATAACAGACAAAACTATGGCATAAATGATCATGTAAGCAGCCCCTACCAAGAAAACATTGAAGAAGAAACTTAATGGCAATGGGAATATTAAAGATATTTTAAATTCTGGTGGTATGATTGGAACTAAAAAACCTATGGCAGAAAGAATTTTAGCATCTCCACCACCCCATTGACCGGTGTAATACATGAAAAATCCGAAACAGAGAAAACCTAAGCCAACTAGCATTGACATAAGGAAAGGCCAATAACTCAAAACAAGATATGATTTGATTAAGTTTCCTATGATACCAACAGCCATCATGATGTAAGGAATTTCATCAGGTATTTCCGTCGTTTTCAAATCATAAAGACCAGCAGCAGTTGAACCGATCAACGCGACAACAAACAGTAATATTTCAAGCATACTATTTTTTTGGATTACAATAATATTAAATTAAGTTATTTTTAATTCAACAATTTAAATTAAATTGCAGAATTGCCGCGTTTATATCTCTCATGTTTATTACATTATCAGGTGTACCAGTTTGTGTACCACTTACATCTGCAATTTTGCATTGATCCCAAGTACGACCATTACTGTTTATTCTATCTGGTCTAGAATTGAAACAAAAAATCATATAATTAATATCTCGCATGTTTACTATTCCATCAGGTACGCCTTGTGTTGGACCACTTATATCAGCACAATAATTAGGTATTATATTAACTTTAATAGAAGCAGGGCCTCCATATATAGGATCATCAATTCCAGGTCTGAATGATCTTGATAATGCATCAGCCCACCAATCATTTCCTGCATTGCCATTGTTACCTGCATCCTGACTCAAGTCCCTCTCATGAACCCAAACCATTACTCTCTCATCCTTTCGAGATAAACCCCAGTATGAAGCTGGTGCCCAACAAGTCACGGTAATAGTTTCTCCAGGCTCAAATATACCATTATTATCTGGATCTGAATAAGAACATCCACATCCCGCAATGTCACAACCACTGTTCTTATCGATTCCACTAAAACCTGCATTTACCCTTTGTGTTCTGTAAGAATCCGAATCCCAATTGACCCCAGGAGTTAATTTTGAATAATTTAAGACTTTATAGAATTCAACCCCAACATACCATGAAGTTTGTGGTTGTGTACCTGTGTTTAATACTAGTGTATCTACAGTAATATTTTCAACATTATACACAGAAGCGGAATTACTATTACCATTAACTGTTATATCTTCAATGTAAGAATCATATTTAACTGATGGGATACAATTGCTGTCACATTGTCTGATTTGATTGGCACTAATTAGATCAGAACCTGGAAATATTGGGTTATAATTATCTGGATAGCCCTTTAAACTGTTCGGCGGTATTTCATCACATTCTTTGGTAGAGCCACAATTTTCTTCACATAATGATGAACGATAAATTCCAGTATGATCATACTGCCCGTAACATTGAACACAATTATTTTTACTTTTATCTACAACTAGACCATTTGGACAAACATAAATTCTTTCTGTTTTATCATGTTTAACTATTTCATATAAACTAGTTCTATTACTTGCCCAAAAAGCATTAACATAATAATAATTACCTGGAGTTGGGTTTGTTACAGTAACAGAACAATCGAAACATCTACCATCAACACTTTGGCAACTTGGAAAAGGAGAAACAGTCTCTTCTGTGACCGGATTGCTACCTGAGTCACTAGAATAAACTAAAACTGCTGTATATTCAGCAGGATTACAATACCTTATACCACAATACCTATAATGGAGAACATCATTTTTACTCACAAAGTGTTCATTTACTGTTGTATTGGAATCCTCATACCATGGATTATCGTATTCGCAATTAAAATTATATCCTCTTGAGAAAATGAACCATAATATACCAGCTATAAATCCTACTAATAAACCTATTACTAAAAAAAAGGCAGATGCAAATATGACACCCAGTATGAAAGTAAGAGTAAGACCCATATTCAATATGGTATAAAGAATTCCGACTCCTAAACTGATAACAAAAGTTAAGAGAAGACTCACACCAAATTCCTTTATAACCATGCCATATCTGTATGCTTGATAATCTCCATAATTATTTGCAAGTATTTCAAATGCAGACCCGAAACCAATGAGAAAACCTGGTACAGCAAATAATGGTACTAATGGATTATTTTTAGCTATTTCTATAGGGTTTAACAAATCTTGCCAAGAACCACCATATTCTCCAGGTTTTAATAGCATGCGTAGTCGATCATCTTGCTTAATGTTAGTCATCATTATTTTAAGTTTTTCATTAATTGAATTGTATCTTTCAGTAACTTTTTCAAAAAGTGATGCATCTTCAGGGTTAATATGATAACCTGCTTCTTCTAATTGTTTCATTCTAATAAATCCAAGGTTTTGTGTTTGCATATCTTCTGTATACATCGGTTCTGCCCAACGTTTAAATGCTGAAATCAATTTATTCTGAAGTTCTGTTGGGTTTGATTCACCAAAATTATGATCTTTTATTGCAACTATTGCTTGTTTAAGAGGACTAGTTTCATCACTTAAAACATTATTGATACTAACATATCTATCAGGCGGTAATAAAGGTGTATCTGGATATAAATTTTGGGTTTCTTGTAATGTCCCATGTAACCACTCTATTTCATCCAGATATTGATTTAATAAAGCCTGACCATGTTCTTTAGTCATAGCACTAGTTGAAACTAAGTCTTGCACATCAATTATGTCATCCCAAATATCACTAATTTCTTGAATATAGAATTTAGTTACGTGAATATCAGCAAAATCATACCAAATTGTATCTGGTCGTAAACCAGGAAGAGTTATGATTAAATCTTCTTTAGAGAAAGTAAAAACCTCTTTTACAAAACCAGCTCTTTCAGCGTATTGAGGTTTAAGTTGAGGAACCATTATCCCATTCAATTGATCTTCCGGTATTGAAAAATAATCTCTAGGTATGGAATAAAAATCAGGAAGATCATCAGATAATTTCCAAAATCTAAGGGAAAATTGACTTGGGTCTTCTTTATTATATGCAAATATACCAAAAATTTTAGGCCCATCCTCACCAAACCTATTTTGTAACATTCTATAGCCAGCGATATCACCACCCCAGCCATATCCATACCATCTTATTGCTGGAGTTGCAAGGTCATCAAGGGAAATACCCTTATCTAAAAAACTTGAAAGAACCGTAGAAGAAAAAGGATGTGAATGTATATCTATAAATCCATCAATCTTGCCTTCTCTAATTAATTGTTCTATGACAGTAAGTGCCCTTTCTGTTGCAGGACTATTCGCAGTTGATACTGTTGTACTAATTCCACTGATGTCTTCGACTTGAAATAATTTATCGCCTTTAGTTAGAAGAGCAATTTTTTTTTCAAAGCCATGTTGGTCTACGATTTTACTATCAATTTCACCTAAAATTTCATCAGAAACAGCAACTCCATTTTGTCCATTGTAAGTTATCGGATAATTACTTGATTTTAATTGTGATGTAGTTGCACGGTTAAGAGCCGTTTTCCAACTTTGCCAAATATCTGTAACATTCATATTTCTGTAAGTTTCGTACATTTTAATTGCATTTAATGCAGATTGACCAAGAGCCAATTCAGCACATTGTCCAATTCCTGAAAATTTAACATAATTATCATTAGATGTAAAAGTTATCGTTATGTTTTTTGGGCCTGATAGAAGAAAGACTCCACTTCTACGAATATTTATGTTCTGATTATCTGTAGACCATTCAGCCACTGGATAATCGATTACCTCACCTGTATCTGGGTTAGTTCCACCTGGAGTTAATTCTTCTGAATTAAAAGTGTTCCCATTCAAACCATCTGAATTTATTAAAAAATTAGGATAATTTTTAGGTTTGTTAACATAAACAAAATAATAATAAAGCTTTTCAGTTTGATTATACATCGGTGCAGAGCAATAAACAACATTTGGCCATTTTCCTAGTTCTTCTTTACTGACAGCATCACAATTAGCCTTTATTTGCTGACCTAAAACTATACTTTGGGTAAAGTAAGGAGATACAAAAAAATATATCAAAATCAAACAAAAAATGGTAGAAATTATTCTTTTCATTGATTAACCTCATTTTTTAGTAAAATCTTTCAACAGATTCTGAATCCACTCAGTTATGTCCAAAGATAATGTTCTTTGTATCGATACCTGCTTAGATATCTTTAACCCACTATCTTTCCACTCAAATGAATAAGTATCAACATCACACAGACAGTTAATGCCTCGTATGTTTATGGGTTTGTCGAATGTTATGTATTTGACAGTTTTTGGATTGCCAAAACAACCTTTCATTTCAGGAGTATATTCATACTCGTTTATCTCAAGGATAAAATGAGTTTGATTTCTAGTAGATCTAAACCAGTAACAAGTGTTCTTGTTTTTTAAATCAAAGAGTGTTAACTTATTATCAACGAGCGATTTTTTAGCAGCCGAGTTAATATCCGTTACTCTCTCAACGTTACCGGTAATAGAAAACATCCCTAGGTGTATATCCAACTCTGATACTAAATCTTTTGATAAGAAATAAAATGAAAATGCAAAGACAAATAAAACAACCAAAAGTATTATGTATTTTTTCTGAATCATTATTTAACATTTGTAGTTCTTAATATTTAATTTATTATAAATTGAAATAAAGTAAAAACAATATATAAATTATGAGATTTTTTAGATATATTTTCATCTTGGGTATAATCTTAATCTTTTTTGGTTTAATTTTCGCTTTAAATTCTAATTCAGCAACAGGCAGTTCAGTTTTAAATGAAGAATTAAAAGTAAACAATCTTCTTTTCTTTGTTGGAATCTCTTTAATCTTAATTTTTGGAATAGGGGAAATTGAAGGTATAAAGGAAAGTATAGAAAAAAAACATAACATTCAATTACCTGTTGATATTATATATTCTGGTAATGTTTATCGTTCCTTTGTGGTTCCTCCTTTATACCCCAATTTGGAGCATTTACAACAGATGAGACAAGATGTTTATGAAAAAAGGAAATATGAGCTTAAATCCAGAGGTTTAAATGACTATGAAATTAAAAGTATTGACACAAAAAAATATACAATCTTTTTACCAAAAACCACAAATAACCCAATAAGTCTTTATGGAACTAAATGGGAAGAATTGGGACATGTGACCGCTTATGTTCTTGGCATTAAAGATAAGATCCCAAATGAAGGTTTTGCTCTAACATATAGATTCAAAGGCTTATTACAAGGAGCAAAGGAAGGATTATTTACTGTAGAAAAAGCCATCGATGAGATAGAATATACTGTAAAAAGTGTGAGAGCTGACTCAGCTCTGATTTCAAAACTTAAAAATATGGGTTTAAAAGTTCCTGACAACAGTGAAATGACACATTACGATGATTCATTATTTGCTATCAGAAAATTTAATCCAAGTTTAACATTTCGAAATCGTGAACTAGATGAACTTTTATTAGAATTAGACAAAAGTATAGGCTACACTATGAAAAAATCTAAAGGAGAAAATGTATCAGATAAAATACGATCAATTTTAAAGAAATTTATAAAAAAATAATGTATCAACCATCACTTTTTTTCATCAACATTACCTACTGCAAAAGTAATTAAATTGAAAGATTGCCATGTTTATATCTCTCATGTTTATTACATTGTCAGGTGGATTATTTACATCTGCAATTTTACATCCTTCCCAATTAGGTGAAGGAGAAGAATATTTATCTACAACAACACCATGTTGATTGAAACATGCAATCATATAATGTATATCTCTCATGTTTACAATTCCGTCAACAAAACCAGTAGTACCATTAGTCACATCAGCGCAAGGCCAGCATCTTGTCATTACAACTTGATTTTCATTCTTCCTTAAAGTCCTATCCCAACAGCCATAAGACAGACCAAACTGGCTACAATCAATTGATTTAACTGCATAAGTTGTGGACGATGGTAAAGGACAATAAACCTCATTCAAAGTATGATTATTTGAACTTCTATCACAATAATCCTCTTTTGAGTTCCCTGAATAAAATGTTGTTCCGTTATTTTTTGGATCATCTCCTTTTTGATAATTTAAAGTTTCATCTGTCGACCAACAATTATCAGTCCTAGGTAGTATACTGACTCTTACATCAGCAGGACCTCCAACTATAGGTTCATCAATTCCAGGCCTGTATGATCTTGATAACGCATCATTCCACCAATCAAGCCCAGAATTTCCATTATTACCTGCATCCTGACTCAAATCTTTCTCATGAATCCAGAACATTATTCTTTCATTATCATGAGTGACACCCCAATAAGTGGAAGGAGCCCAACAAGTCACAGTAATAGTTTCACCTGGCTCAAATATCCCGTTATCATCAGGGTCTGAATAAGAACATCCACAACCCGAGATGCCACAACTACTGATTTTATCACTTCCACTAAACCCTGCATTTACCCTTTGTGTTCTGTAATAATCAGAATCCCACCAGACTCCAGAAGTCAATAATGTAAAATCGGAAACTTTCCAGAACTCAACCCCAACATACCATGATGTTTGTGGTAGTGTACCAGTGTTATTTACTTTTGTAACAACCTGAATATACCTTCCATAAGGTACTAAACCATAAACATTATTACCATCGACAGTTACCTCCTCAATGTAAGAGTCATATTTCACAGAAGGAATACAATTGCTGTCACATTGTCTCATTTGATTGGCACTAATTAGATCAGAACCTGGAAATGTTGGGTTATAATTATCTGGATATCCTTTTAAACTGTTCGGCGGTATTTCATCACATTCTTCAGAAGAGCCACAACCTTCTTCACATAATGATGAATGATAAATTCCATTATGATCATAATAACCGTAACATTGGACGCAACCATTTTTATTTGGATCACCGCCATAACCGGCAGGACAAACTGTTAATGTCTGTGGATCAGAAGCTAATGAAGAAATTATTAAACGAGATGGAATATTGAATACGTCTGCCCTAATTTGGTAATTTCCAGGATCTACTGAAACCGTGAAAGAATTATTACAACAACATTCATCAATCCCGCATTGTCCATAAGTATAATATGGCCATGATGTTGATCTTACCATACCCCAATAATTACTTAAGCCTAGAAAACCTCCACAATGTTGCAGTCCATAAACCGCAAAATTTATGGTTTCCCCATTTGATACTATCTTTTTTTCTAACCTTAATTGTGACTTTCCATATGTTGGGTTTACAGAGCAACCGCAAGCTATAGAAGTAGGATCAATAAAATTACACCAAATATAATTCACAGCTATTGATACTAATAAGAATATTACAAAACCGTTTAAGCTCATTCCCAAACCTAGTGTCCCAGTCCCTGAACCTAAAATGTTCATAGGTTCTGCAAGCAATGCAATTGAAGATATGATAGCCTGCCAAAAAGATCCTGTAACAGCATATTGTCCTATGAAAACAGAAGCTACTGCGAAATAACCACCAATCTGAATAACATTTGCCGCTGTCAATGCAAGCATATCACCATGTTTATAAGCATATTCTCTAGCCAATGGTCCAATACTAAATATTGAGAGAAGACCAACTGATAATGTAATTTGTCCTACTGTACCACTAAAGTATTCTCCAAATTTTTCTAAAACTCTAGATTTAGGTTCTATGGCATCATCTAAGCCTTTTCCTCCTAAAACCGATTCACCATTTTTTGCAAGTGCACTTATTTCTGCTTTTTGAGAAGTATCATCTACAGTACTACCAGTAGCTTCTACACTATTTTTGTATTCATGAAAATTTTCATCAACCTCAGTTTCTGCTTTTTGACTTGTTTCATAGTTTTTGTTATCTAATTCTGTTTTAATGTTACCTATATCATCGCCTATCTTCAATCTACCTTCAAAAACAGTAACATACGTTAATGCATTAGCACTGTGTATCTTTATTTCAAAATCAGGTGTTATTTCTGCATTTGTTCCAATAGCAGTTGTTATCGCTTCCATATTTGCATTTAAAGTTCGAATCATTACATCTCTATTTTCCATACCATCTGGTATAAGATTTTTAAATGATGAAATTTCTATTTTCAAACCTTCCAGACCATCAATATTTTTATTATCTATATTTTCATTTAGTCTTTTATTGAAATCTTCGATGTAATCAAGAATACCAGATTTAGTCTTAGAATACGTTATTAAGTTATCATATCCAGTCATCACTTCAGATATGAATGTCTTGTAAGTTTCAATATCCAAAACTTCATTTTTTAGTAAATAAATTTTATGTCCATCCCCAACATCAACTACATTTATATTTTTTATAATCCAAGATTCAAGTTCAGCTGAATCTACAGGAACAAAATCATCATAAACAACATCAAAAGAACTCCTAAATCTCTGTAGTGTTTCACCTGAAAGACTACCAGTTGATTTATATTCGTTCCTAAAAACATTATCCCAGTATTCGTATTTCTCCATAAGCAAATTTTGAATTTCTATAGAATCTCCTTTTATTTTAGAATTTAAGGTTAGTTTTTTATACGCTTTTGCTGGAGTATCATAAAAATTATGCGCATCGTCTACCCATTCTATTTCATTTTTTTGTGAGAACGTACTAGATTCGCTTAAACCATTTAAATATTCTTGATTAATTCCTGTTTTTATATCATCAATAGTGTATCTATCCATACCGGCGGCTAATTTTTCAAGTGCATTATCATTACCAAAAAAATTACCTCTACCGAAAACGATATCATCCCCAAATATTCGATAACTACTCCCCATTTGACAATATGGTATTACCTTTCCATCTGGCATTACTATTTTCAAACCTGTTAGTTCTCTAGAAGAAGGATCTCCAGGTATATTTTCAATATAATTTAAGACCACATTCAGTCCTGATGATTTGGCATAATTTTCAAATCTACTCCAAACTCTATATTCCATGTTATTTATATTCGTAAAAACGCTATTATCAAAATAAAATTCAACTTCCACATCGCTTAGTCTAGAAATTGGGAAATTATCACTACCAGTCCAAACATGACCTAAACTACCTCCAGGTTGAACAATAACATTATCTGCTCCAAATTCATCTTGAGCTGCTTTTAGAATTAATTGAGGTATATTTATTGTAACTTCTCCATTTTTTGAAGCGGTTGAAAATTGAGAAAAAACAGCTCCAAAACCAGCAAAAATAATACCGCCAAAAGCTTCAAGAGGACTTGGAACGTTTAAAGACCTTAAATACATCTGTCTGGCTATTTCTTGTTCATAAACCATGTACTCAACTAAAGGTGAACATTTATCAGTAGATTGGATTCGGATTTTTTTATCAGAATCTCTTCCGCTTGAAAGAGTTAATTTAAGATCATTTCCAGAAGAATGTCTAATTATAAAAGTACCATTACTACTCATAATAAATTTTTTCTGAGTAGAATCCCATCTTGCCATATTTGGATTTAAGTATTCAAAACCAAAAGAAGGGTCATTTGTATCTATTCCTTCAACTTTCAATTCAACTGGTATATCAACAGTTGGATTACTGACGTAAACATAATATTGATTATCTATTTGAACGGGTTGATTTTTCACGTATAGATTGTCTATGTAACCCGCAGTGTAGCCACTATATGAGTTGGAAAGCAAGAAATAAATTGTATCAACTGGTTTTTTTTCTCTAAGCCAGGTGCAATCTTTTGTTAAATTTACGTTATATTCCCTCCATCCATCTGTGATGGAATACCTACCCAAATCGCATGTCAGTTCATCTATCGCCCCACCCTCAGTGCTAAAAGTAACAAAAAAATGATCACTATTGTCTAAACCTTTAAACCAGAAGTGAAGAATATTTTCATAAACATCTACATATAAAGGTCTACCTAAAGCACAGCCTAAAGAAAATTCTAAACCTTTTATAGTAACACTTTCACCATAAAAACTTTTTGACCCGATTCCAGTTCTCGGTGTATCAGATTTAAGTTCCCCTGAATATGCAAGCCAGCAGAGATTATCTAAGTATATTTGTTTTTCAGTCCAATCATCTCTGTTATTTGGAAAATTTTGAACCCCTCCAACTTTGTTTTCAACCTCTAATGGTTTAGAACAATATGCAACTGCAGACCAGTTTTTTTCTTCCTTATCTATGGTCTCACATGTCGCTTTTATTTGTTGACCAAAGACTATACTTGAAGCAAAAGAAGGAGATATTGTCAAGAATATCAAAATTAAACTTAACATCTTATTTATTGATTTCATGGTTTTACCATTTAGTAATCTTTAAATCAACTCTTTGACCTTCCATTATTCTTTCCAAAAGGTATTTTTGTCCACCGCACAAACAGTCGGTATCACCAAGAACATTCATTCCATTTTCTAGATTGACACGAGAATTGTCAACAGTTAATCCGAAACATTTTCCTATCGGTGATTGATACTTTTTTATCTCAAGGAAGTATTCTACATCACGACTAGACCTGATCCAATAACATACATCCTTTTCCTGTATTTCAACGATTATTTTATCCTGTCCACCGATTATTTTTTCAACAGCAGGTGCTAGTTTGTTGTCAGTCTCAGTTGATTCTAGGATATTAGTTAACCTTCCCAAGATATTCCGATTCGAAATAAAGAAATTTAAAGAAAAAATGAGAATGATAAAAAGAATTAGATATTTTTTGTATAACATTAATTATAATTTAACTTCCTACATTCAAAAAAGTATAGTTTTTAGATCATTTTTCTCGTTAAATTCATAGGATTATACAAATCAAGGACTAACACTGCTAATTGAGGAATACTAGGATCATTACCTGAAGTTAAACATATTGTTTCACCAATCTGATCTTTGTATTTCCCAGAGCATTGTACAGTTTCATGAATGTGTCCATGTAGAGTCAAATAAGGTTGATATTTCTCTATGAATCGTCTTACAGCAATACTCCCTATATGATTTTTTTCGTAATCAACATCTAGGTTTGTGTTGTCGGGAGGGGTATGAAATACATAGACAGTTCTTTTTGCATTTTTACTGTACGGATATTTGGCTAAATCTCTTTGAATCGAATCTTTTTTCTCCATTTCTGGTGTGAATTCAAAATCCACCCAGCCTTTTTTTGTACTTTTTAAACCTTTTAAATCATACTCTGTTTTTTTATTTTCGTAATAACTTAACATATCACTCGGTACATCACTTAAATCATATTTATCCCAATCTTTTATTCCAAATGGCGTTATAGGAACATACGAATAACCTACTAAATCTAAATCTTCTGTTAGTTTTAACCTCTTTCCATGAATTAATCGAAATAAACTAGGATCATTTTTCTCTAGAACGTCTAAATTAGCTGCACAATCATCTTGTCCCATCATCAGGAATACTCTTGAATTTGGCAATTTCTTTTTTATACGGTTTAAAATTCTTGGTAATCTTTTTTCTAAAAAAAGTCTCTGACCGGGTATTATGTATGATTCTGGATTGTACAACCCACTGGGAGGTATACCAAATCTCTTTGGAGTTATATCTCCACCTACGATTATAGAATCTGCCGATATTTTTATAGCATAATCTACTAATTTTCTATATTGACTTTCATTGCCATGTAAATCTGACGTGAACAGTATTTTGTGTTGCATAAATATCTCTATGAATAACCACTATAGAGTGACAATATAAAAAGATTTCTATTACGTAGAAAATAAGAAAAAGGGAAACCATCACTTTCGGCTTACCAGCTTTAGCAATTTAGGTCTCTCGGACGATTAGTAACAGTAAGCTAAACATCTCGGGCGAACCCTTGATGCGTACACTACTGCTCTATCAACCTCATAGTCTATAAGAGCCCTCGTCACCCTACCGACTGTTGCCAGCCAGTAACGTGAACGGTTGTCTATTTTTGCGGACAGTTTCCCGCTTAGTTCTGCAGAGCATAGCCTAAGCTAACACTCCTATGCATTCAGCGGTTATCTGTGTACGGCGTGGCTACCCGGCGATGCTTGTACAACCGGTATACTAGAGGCCGCAGGAGATTGTTCCTTTCGTACTTGATCTCCTTTCCACTCAGACAACCAACACCTCCAATAGATAGCGACCGAACTGTCTCACGACGTTCTGAACCCAGCTAACGTCACCCTTTAACCAGTGGGCACCTGTACCCTTGGGTGCTTGTGCACACCCAGGAGGGGTGGAACCGACAACGGAGAAGCAATGCGCTTCGTCGATGTGAACTCTCGGAAGCCACGACTCCATTATCCCTGAGGTAGCTTTTCTGATACCACCGTCACCCATTAAGAGTATACGATGTCTCGCTAACCCATGCTTTCGCATTTGGATCCCTTTTTGTTGAGGATCCAATCAATCCGGCTTTTGCGTTTACACTCAACTCCCGATTTCTGACCGGGATGAGCCGAACTTTGGGCTCTCTTGATCACTTGTCAAGAGAGTACCGCCCCAGCCGAGCTGCCCATCTGAAGTTGTCCCGCTTGCGCGGTTAGCATTACGATTTTAAAAGAGTAGTGTTACATGTTCGTCTCCACTCAACCCGGAAGTCGAGCATATAGCGACTCCTACCTACGCTATGCATTCAAAATCGTAACACAGCATCAGACTGCAGCAGAGCTCTACAGGGTCTTCGTTTCCCATTGGAGGTCTATGGTCTATTCACCATACAATAGGTTCACTGGGTCCTGGTTTGGGACAGCGAGGAAGTCGTTAAGCCATTCATGCAGGTCGTCATTTAAACGACAAGGGATTACGCTACTTTACGACGGTCAGAGTTACCGCCGCCGTTTACTGGGGCTTAGTCCCGTTGGAACGAGATTTGACACACCAGTACTGGGCAGGCCTTAGGAACTGTACGAGTCATTTCTGATTAGCAGTCCCCTATGTTTTTGTTAAACAGTCGCTTCCTCCTTGTCACTGCGACCTGCGTTACCTTGCGATAACACAGGTACGGATTATACCGAAGATACTCCGCTAATTTGCCGATTTCCCTAAACCAGGTTTTCCCATCACATCTTCTCCTTCTCAGAGAGGGGCACCAGTGTCGGTTCTGAGTACGTTCATGAAAAATCCGACAAGACCCATTTTCAATGTCTCCCAGAATCGGTGAAACTAAACATAAGCCTAGCTATTCATGCTTTCACCTAGTTCTCTCCTTTACGGATCTCCCCAGGTTTCGACATTTAAGTTGCCTTCACCTATCTAAAAGCGTCTGGTTCTTGACTAGCGTTGCCGCATGTATTTTCATGGTATTGGAATATTAACCAATTTCCCTTTCCCCAAGTTATGTTAACGGTTGGGTTAGGAGCGACTAACTGTCAGATGATCGACATTGCTGACAAATCCTTGCCCTTTAGATGGCCGGGAATCTAACCCAGCTATGCTGCTACTACCATCAGGATTTTCATTCCTTAACGGTCCACAGGATCTTACGACCCTACTTCTACCCATCAAGGACGCCTTCCTACCACCTCTTTCGAGGTCCAAGGTATCGGTAACCGACTTAGTGTCTTCCATTTTCAAGGCCTGAAACCTCGGTGGGTGAGTTATTACACACTCTTTAAAGGATGGCTGCTTCTAAGCCTACCTTCCCACTGTCTGAGGATTCGGACGCTTTTCTGCAGTTAGTCGGTATTTTAACACCTTAACCTTGGGCAGGGTTCTTCCCCTCTCGGGGCACCAGCTTACCCGATGCACCCTCACTTTAGTCTTCTACGATGATAAAGGATTCGGAGTTTGACAGGAAAGCTGAACCTTTCGGTCCTTGACTTCCCAGTCGGTAGCTCTACCCCTTTATCCATCTCAGACTATGCTGTACGAACATACATTTCGGAAGGAACCAGCTACCACCGGTTTCGATTGGCTTTTCACCCCTAACCCCAGGTCAGTCGAGTGGTTGGTCCCCAACATCGACGTCGAACCTCCATCCGGCTTTCGCCAGACTTCATTCTGCCCAGGGCTAGATCAACCGGTATCGGGTATGATCTCAGTGATTTCAGACACTTTCATATCCAGACCCACACTATTGCTAGTTACGGTCTTTTTGCTTTCGCTCTGGCTACCCATAAAGGTTAACCTCACCACTGAAATTAACTCCCTGACCCATTATTCGACACGGATGTTGCAACTCTGATAAACTTTCGAGCCGCAACTGACTATATCTGCTTGGCTTCGGGCTCTTTGAACCTCCCGTTAGGGATACTTTTCAGCTTTCTGTCGCCATACTAAATACGCTATCGGACTCTAGAAATGTTTAGGGTTGGATGTAAATGCCACCCAAATTCTTGCTCCAAAACCGAGGAGCAATACTCCGGATACTCGCCATTTCACTTCTCATCTTCCTTTACGGGACTATAACCCTGTATCGTATCCTGTTCCAAGGAATTTCAAGACGATGAGTTAGAGAAGACACGAGTCCATAACTCCACATCCGTTTTTGCTCTTCACAAAACGTTCGGTTTGCCCTATACCGCTTTCGCTCGCTGCTATTAACGGCATCTCGATTGATTTCTCTTCCTGCGGTTACTAAGATGCTTCAATTTTCCGCGTTCCATCTCCTCTCGGAGTTTAAAAGGATTTCCTATTAAGAGACCTTGAGATCAAAGGCTGCTTGCGCCTACCTCAAGCTTATCGCAGCTTACCACGTCCTTCTTCTGTCCTAGAGCCTAGCCGTCCACCAAACAGAGTAGCAGACCTAAATTTTTGCCGCTGGTAAACCTGTGATGGTTTCATATTGTTCGAAACATGAACATTCAAACCCTTCACCCTTCAAGCCTTGAAGAGTTGCATATGCATCTTACTCGGCTCAAAAGGTGTCCATTCTCGTCACATACAAATCAGAGAGACAGTTCGAATATCACAGCCGAGAATAATAAGTATAACAGGTACCAATGATTAAATTATCATTGACATACAAACACCAGCTATACCAAGAGAATATTATGATGGTAGTATTATTTAAATCTAACTCAAGAATTCTTGTCTAAATGATTATGAAAGATAAAACTTATGATGCAACCCCTGAAAGTAGAAAGTATAGAAAAAAAATAGACATTATAGCAGACATGCTATCTGTAGCTGATGGATATGTAGGAAGAACGAAAATAATGTATCAAGCAAATTTGTCTTATAGATTATTAAAAAAATATTTGAACGTAGCGATGAAAGCTAAACTTTTAGAAAAAAAAGGAAAAGGAAAGCATCCTATTTACAAAAGAACAGCCCGTGGGGAATTTTTCCTTGAAAAATATCGACAATATATTGGAAAAATAAAGGCTTTAGAAGGGAAATATAATGTATTACGGGATAAAGAAGCCGAAATTTTAGAAATGTTCATTGTTAAAACTAAATAAAACTCAATTCTTTAAAAATTAACTGTCTGTTAAAAACTAGGTAACAAGAAGTAACCAGCAGCTTTTTCTCTAACAATTCTCTTTACAACTTTCTTGTTCGCTAGCATCATCAAATCGTTTGCCACAAAGTTCTTTGGCAACACTGCTTTTCTTGCTATGTCGTCTGCAGTCTTCAGTTTATCATCGGCTGTTGCACCGAGCATCTTCAATGCATCGACAATCTTTTTTTCTCGATCTGTTAAGTCAACCATTTTTTTTTAACCTCCATTGAGTAGAATTTTTAAAAGTTTAGATAATATCCAAACTAAGCAAATTCAGAATTAGCGGCACCGGATAGTATCCTTTAAAATCATGAAAAGAATAAGTCTTCTTATCTATTTAAACTTAACCCTTAGACCGTTTTAAAGCCCCTTTCCAGTTCTGGGATATCATAAAACGAGTCATTTTCATTGATTTTTTTCAATTTTAAAAGCCTGGAAAAGACCTGTTTTTCCTTTTTCTTGGACAATTTCCTGTTTTTAGCCTTAGAATTCAGTTTTAATAGTATATTCTTTTCTTTTTTGTCTAGTTTTCTCCCTGCTCTGAAATAGATATTGTATTCTCTTGGCGAAGCATTCATCATACTTTTGATTATCCTTCTGTTGAATTTTTCACCTTTTTCTCTTAAAAATTCATTTAAAATGGAATAAGAAACATACTCACAGAAAACTTCCTCAGAAATGTCATGCTTCAAAAAGCAGAAAGTGTGTGCAATCCCGTGTAAAATATACTGTAAAGAGGTATAGTAATTCCTTGACAACAGATGTGCATCTAAACAAATGTATTTCCTGTTGTTTTTCCTGAAAAAATATTCATTACAGTTTTCATTTCTAGGGAAAGGGAAAATCCTTATTCTGATGTTATCGAGTCTTTTTGGATCGTAATTCTTAGGAATAAAGGCTAAAATGGACTCTCTTAAATTCAATAAATCTTGCTTGAGGTGTCTTGATTTTGTAATGTTAGCATCTTTAACTTTTATTTGAGGATATATCATGTTTGTTTAGTCGTGGAAAAAGAATAAATCGTTTGACTGCAAAAGGCTTAAAAAGCTAATCTTTTAGGCGATTTTTGGATATATACTAAAGAATAGAAATCTTTATAAGTTACTACTTATAAGTAACGTTTTTAGAGGTTGCTATATGCCAGCTAATGAACAAGTTAAATGTCAACATCATGTTGATCCAAAAAAATGTGGTTTTGGAAAAGAATCAGGAACCACAATTTATTGTCAATTTGATAATCAACAAGAAGTATGGGAAAGACATCCTGAAACTCGTTCATATTTTCCTGAAAAACCCAATAATGGGGAATGTACATACCCTGAATTATACGGTATGAGTTTAACTAAAAAACATAAACCCTATGAAAGAAAATTGTCTAGTTTAAAAGGATTATCATTAGCCTTAAATTTGCCTGCATTATACGTAGTGGGTAATGCTGTTTCAAAAAGTAAGTGATAATATGTCAGATAAAAAAGAATTAATGAGCAATTCGCTTCCAATTGAACTATTTTCAGTGGATCCTGAATATGAAAGAGAAACGATGAGAAAAGTCGTTCATGAAAATGCCGATATTATCTTTTTAGCAAGTATAGTAAACAACCACCGATTGAAATCGGTGGCATTCAGTAAGCAAAGTATTCATTAAGTCTTTTCTGATCACCTCTCTCTCCCTGATTTCTAACGTATCTCTCCACTATTTCCGATTGCACATCCCCGA
>Ga0315274_10002188_pt1 | contig 29709 bp, 24 predicted proteins | sample YL17G02_20_MG_FD_203700 | JGI IMG/M metagenome (GOLD analysis project Ga0315274, IMG submission 203700) | Sediment microbial communities from Yellowstone Lake, YNP, Wyoming, USA - YL17G02_20 | ecosystem: Environmental > Aquatic > Freshwater > Lake > Sediment | place: USA: Wyoming | collected...
GCCCGACGGGCTCGACGTGGGCCTCCTGGTCGCCAAGTTCAAGGGCGCCCTTTCGCCGAGCAAGGGCGTCCTCCAGCTTCAACCGAACTTGCTGGAGCTCAACGGGGACATCAACGCCTTGGACATTGTGGCGGGGGTGGACGCCTTCAGGGGAAAGGCCTATTCGTTCGCCGGTCCGTGCCCGTGCCCTTCGATAGTCCCATGTGGGACGGCGTGCGCGAACCCAAGCGATTGTAGCGGGGGGATGTGTGTCAAGACGTGTGTCGGCGGGACCAAGTCCGGCGAACCGTGCATCTGGAACGAGAATTGTTGGAAATGTTCGAGCGGAGACCCTCAGTTTGACGGCATCCCCTGCGGGCAATCCGTCCTCGGGCCCTACTGCCCTTGGGGAGGGTGTGACCGAGTCGGAACCTGTGGGAACCGTGGAGACAATCCTGGGTTCTGTCGCGACAGGTGTGGCCGGTGCAACCCGTAGCCGCTGGATAGGAGACCGTATCATGTGCCATGTGAGTAGAGTGGTAGTCGCGATGGGGCTTGTCCTCGCGGTGGCTTCCCCCGCGACGGCGGCGACGCGCTACGTCAAGACCAGCGGCGCGGGCAATTGTTCGACGTGGGCGGCGGCGTGCACGTTGGGCTCCGCGCTTGCGAACGCGGGCGGGGGGGACGAAATCTGGGTCCAGGGCGGAACCTATGGTCCGATTACGCTCAAGAACGGCGTGAAAATCATCGGCGGATTCGCGGGGACGGAGACCACCGCGTCACAGAGCAATCCGACCACCAACGTCAGCATCATCGACGGAGGCGGAACGTCACAGGCGGTATCCGGTTCGGACAACGGCGCTTCCGCAGTCCTGCGCGGGTTTACCGTCCGCAACGGCCTAGACAGCGGTTCCGACGGCGGTGGCGGAATCATCCTCAACAACAGCAGCGCTCTGATCGTGCAGTGCATCTTCGAGAACAATCGCGCCGGGGATTTCGGCGGTGCCGCGGGTATCCGAGGCGTCGGTTCACCGCAGTTCATCAACTGCATCTTCCGCAACAACGGACTGGGCACGGCGAATCCGGGCAACACCAAAGGCGGCGGGGCCGTGTTTGTGGATCGTGGCACGCCGACGTTCGTGAACTGCCTGTTCTACAACAACAAGGCCTGGGAGGGCGGCGTGGTGCTGATGGTCCTCGGGGCGCCGACGTTCATCAACTGTACGATCGTCAACAACCAAGCAACGATCGGGTACGGCGGGGTGTTCTTCGACCCGGACGGCCGGGCTACGTTCCGTAATTGCATTTTGCGGGGCAATACGACAACTCGGGGCGTCGGCTACGCCGATCAGGGTTACAGCGGTTCCGGCGGGACTACGACGATCGGTTACAGCGACGTTCAGGGCGGTTGGAGCGGGGCGGGCAACATCGACGCCGATCCGTTATTCAACAACCCTGCGGGCAACGACTATAAGCTGCAATCCACCTCGCCGTGTAAGAATGCCGGTCAGAATGCGGCTTTGCCCCCGGACGTGGGTAACCTCGATTGGGATCTGGACAGTGACGAGATCATCCCGATGGACCTGGCCCGCGGCGTCCGCACACAGGGGACGAGCGTCGATATGGGGGCCTACGAAATCGAAAACTTGCAGCCCCCTCCCAATCCTGAGCAGCCCCCTCTGGGTCCGGACGAGTAATCGCACGCGTTACGTGATCCCGGCGGCGGGCTACCGGTGCCCCGGGATTTGCGACACCCCAAAGGACACTGTCTACGGGCCGTCATGACCCCGAGCCGACCCCCCTGGGGCGGGTTGAAGTTCGCCGGGTGGGCCACTAGAATCCGTACTGGGTATGCCTTACTGCCTGGACCCCGGCGCGCCGGGGCTGCGACCCGGATTCCGCATGGATGCGGCCCGATGGGGCCGCCGGCCGGAACAACAGTAACAATCCCACGAACCAATGGCCAAAGTACGCAAGAAACTCGGTGAGACGCTGGTCGGCTGGGGCATCATCGACGCCAACGCCCTGGCCGACGCCCTCGTCTACGCCAAAGAGCACAACAAGCGGATCGGGGAGGCCCTGGTCGAGCTGGAGTTGTGCACCGAGGACGACGTCCTCAAGGCCTTGGCGACCCAGTTCGGGCTGGAATACATCGACCTGGATAAGCACGTCGTGGATCGCGAGGTGCTGAGCCTGATCCCGTCCAAGATGATCGAGGACTACTCCGTCCTCCCTCTCGGCGAGGACGGACCGAAACTGAAGGTCATCATCACCGATCCCCTGGACTTGGAGACCCTGGACCTGCTGCGGTTCAAGCTGGGTCGGGAGATCGTCCCCACGCTGGCACCCCTGAGCAAGGTGAAGCATTTCATCGAGAAGTTCGTGAACCCGCAGGGCGACATGCTTTCGCAGACCATGGCGAGCATTGACCAGGAGGCGCCGGAGGAAGAGGGCGAGACGGGGAGCAAGACCTTGCAGGCCGAGGAGGGCGACGCCCCGATCGTCCGGCTGATCAACCTCATCATTACCGAGGCGGTGCACACGCGGGCGAGCGACATCCACATTGAGCCGATGGCGGACCGCGTCCGCGTGCGTTTCCGCATCGACGGCCTTTGCCACATCCGTGACGACATCCCCAAGCATATGCAGGGCTCGGTCGGCACGCGTCTCAAAATCATGTCGGGGATGGACATCGCCGAGCGTCGGGTCCCTCAGGACGGTCGGATCAAGATGCGGATCGGGGGCAGCGACATCGACTTCCGGGTCAGTGCCCTCCCCGCGTATCACGGCGAAAGCACGGTTCTTCGTATTCTCCGGCCCGAATCGGTTCGCGTGGGCATCCCGGCATTGGGCTTCGCGGAGGACGATTACCAGAAGTTCCTCAAGATTATTCACCGGCCCAACGGCGTCTTCCTGGTGACCGGGCCGACCGGCAGCGGGAAGACGACGACGCTGTACGCCGCCCTCCAAGAGTTGAACCGCCCGGACAAGAAGATCATCACCGCCGAGGACCCGGTAGAGTACAACTTCACGGGGATGAACCAGTGCCAGGTGAAGGAGGAAATCGGACTTTCCTTCGCAAGGATCCTTCGCTCGATGCTGCGTCAGGCGCCGAACATCATCCTGGTGGGCGAGATCCGTGACCGCGAAGTGGGGGACGTGGCGATCCAGGCAGCGCTGACGGGGCACTTGGTGTTCAGCACCCTCCATACCAACGACGCCCCCTCGGCGATCACGCGTTTGACCGACATGGGGATCAAGCCCTTCCTGGTGGCCAGCTCCATCCAGGCGATCATGGGCCAGCGGCTCGTCCGGGTGATCTGCACGGAGTGCAAGGTGGAGGACCCCAATCCGAACCCCCGGTCGCTCAAGCTGCTGGGGTTTACCGAGGCGGAAACGGCCGGGAAGACGTTCTGGAAAGGAGCAGGGTGCAAGCGGTGCAACGGCACGGGGTTTCGAGGGCGTATCGGCATCTTTGAACTGATGACGATGAACTCGCAAATCCGCGACCTGGCGTTCAACCGCGCGACGACGACCCAGCTTCGGGCGGCGGCCCGGGCGGCCGGAATGCGAACGTTGTTGGAGGATGGGAAGCTGAAGGTGCTGCGGGGCGTGACCACCGCGGACGATCTGGTAAGCACGACCCAGGCAGAGGGGATCGTGGCGGAAACGGCGTAACGGTTCTCGAGGACGAACGGAATGGCGAGCCTTCACATCGATCGTCTGTTGGAGACGGTCATCAAACAGGGAGCATCCGACTTGCATCTGACCGTCGGGCGACCGCCGGTCATCCGCTTGCAGGGGCATCTACGGTCGCTGGAGACCAAAGTCCTCGGCCCCGACGATACCACGGCCCTGATGAAGGCCATCTGCCCCGAACGCAACCAACAAGAGCTGCAGGAAGAGGGCGGCACGGACTTCGCCTTTGCCTTCGGGGACGCGGGGCGGTTTCGTGTATCCATCTTCAAGCAGAAGGGCAACATCGCGATCGTGCTGCGTCTGATCCCGGCCAAGTTGCTGACCTTTGAGGAGATCGGTCTTCCCAATATCTGCCGGGCGTTGTGCCGTCGGCCGCGCGGGCTGTTCCTGGTCACCGGGCCGACAGGGTGCGGAAAGACCACGACCCTGGCGACCATGCTCGACTACATCAACAAGAACCTCGATCGCCACATCGTTACCGTCGAGGACCCCATCGAGTACTACCACACCCATAGGAAGTCGCTCGTCAACCAGCGTGAAATCGGGACGGATGTGCCGAGCTTCTCGGAAGCGCTGAAGCGTGTGTTGCGTATGGACCCGGACGTAATCCTGGTCGGCGAGTTCCGCGATTTGGAGACCGTAGCGGCCGGAATCCGCGCCGCCGAGACCGGGCACCTGGTCTTCAGCACGCTGCACACCACGGGCTGCCAGGGCACCATCAACCGAATCATCGACGCGTACCCGCACGAGCAGCAGGAGCAAATCCGCGTGCAGATGTCGACCAATCTGATCGCCAGTTTGTCCCAAGTGCTGCTGCCGCGGATTCCGAAGGGGATGATCGCGGCGTACGAGTTCATGGTTACCACGCCGGCCATCGCCAACCTGATCCGGGAGAACAAGACATTCCGTATCGACTCCGCCATCCAAACGGGGAAGAAGTACGGCATGCAGTTGCTCGACGAGCACCTGTGGACATTGTATGAAGCCGGCACGATCAACGCCGAGGACTGCATCGACAAATCGCGACATCCGGGGGCCATGCAGGACAAGATCGACGCCCACCGCCGCGGGCTGGACCTCAGCAAGATGGAGAAGAAAGTCGGCGCTGAGGGTGAGGAAGAAGAGGCGCCGGTGTTCAGAAGTTGAACGTTAGGTAATGCCGCCGCAACCGACCACCAATCCTGCGACCGCCAAGCCGAGCGCGGCCCCCGCCGCAAAGGCGAAGCTGAAGATGCCGCCCATCGAGCAGCTTCGCGGGCGGCAGCTCGGTCGCATCCTCATCAAGATGGGGAAGCTGCGTCGCACGCAGGTCCACGAGGCTCTCGACATCCAAAAGCAGAAGCGAGGCCCACTGGGACAAATCCTCGTCGAGTTGGGTTACGTCACCGAGGACGACCTCAACATTGCCCTGGCCGCCCAGACCGGAATGGGCACGGTGGATCTGGGAAAACTCGACGTTCCTCCTGAAGTGGTCGGGGTGATGACCGCACAAATGGCTAACACCTACCGGGTCGTCCCCTTCGAGATGAATCGCGAGCGGAACGAACTCTCCGTCGCCCTCGATAACCCGGACAACTTTATGGCTACGGATGACCTCAAGACGCTCTTGGGCTTCAACATCAAGGCGTGCCTCTGCTCCCCCCAAGAGTTGCAAAACGCCATCGACCGGTTCTATCCCGAAGGGGAGCAGGAATCCATCGCCAACCTGATCGGCGAGCTGGCCGACGACCAAGACCTCGCTAAGTTCAACAACCGGGGAGACAGCATCGACCTCGCCGAAATCAAGGAGATGATGGGCCTCAACCCGGTCAAGAAGCTCCTTAACCTGGTGTTGCTGCAAGCTATCAAGGACAAGGCGAGCGACGTCCACTTCGAACCGTTCGACGATGAGTTCAAGATGCGCTACCGCATCGACGGCGTGCTGTACGAGATGGTGCCGCCGCCGCGGTACGTGGCCCTGGCCATCGCGTCGCGGATCAAGGTCATGGCCAACCTCGACATCGCCGAGCGGCGACTCCCCCAGGATGGACGCATCGAGCTGTCCTTGCGGGGGATGCCCATCGACCTTCGCGTCAGCGTGCTGCCGACGATGTTCGGGGAGAGCGTGGTGCTCCGCGTGCTCGACCGCTCCATCGTGCAGCTTAGCCTCGAGAAGATCGGAATGCGCGACGATGAGTTGGCGACCTTCCGCCAGCTCATGCGTAAACCCAATGGGATCATCATCAACACGGGTCCAACCGGCTGCGGCAAAACCACGACGCTGTATTCCGCTCTCTCGGAACTCAACGAGCCGGACGTGAAGATTCTTACCGCCGAGGACCCCGTGGAGTACGACATCGACGGGATCATTCAAACGCAGGTCCGCCCGGACGTGGGGCTGACCTTCGCCCGCTGTCTCCGCAGCTTCTTGCGGCAGGACCCGGACATCATCCTCGTCGGCGAAATCCGCGACTTGGAGACGGCCCAAATCAGCGTTCAAGCCTCGTTGACGGGACACCTGGTCTTCACGACGCTGCATACGAACGACGCACCGTCCGCTATCGCGCGCTTGTTGGACCTCGGGATGGAGCCGTTTTTGATTACGGCGACACTTGAGGCGATCGTGGCTCAGCGGTTGGTGCGGCGGATTTGTACCAACTGCAAGGCCGAGTACCGCCCGACCGAAGAGCAACTGATGGAAGTCGACCTGCGGCCGGAGGACGTCGGCGATCGGATGTTCTTTTACGGTAAGGGGTGCGACTACTGCAACAACACCGGCTACCGGGGCCGGATGGGGATTTACGAGTTAATGGTCCTGGACGACCCCTTGCGCGAGCTGATCATGCGCAAGGGATCGACGGCCGTGCTGCGACACGAAGCGGTCAAGCGCGGCATGCGCACGCTACGTGAGACCGGCTTGATGGCGATTTACGAAGGGATCACCACCCTCGACGAGGTCGTAAAGGAAACGATCATTGAGGAATAGGAAGCGCGAATGTCGAATGGCGAATGAAGAGAGCTACAACATGTCCTTCGATTCGACATTCGTTATTCGACATTCGCCATTCTGGGCTGCCTTCGCAGTCTTCGACAGGAGCTTGACTACGGGCGCTGGAGTCTGACCATGCCCACGTTTGCCTATGAGGCCATGAATCAGGGCGGGGAGCAGGTGAAGGACGAGCTCGAGGCGCTCTCCAACGAGGACGCTCTCGCCAAAATCCGCAACCTCGGCTACTTCCCGACGCGCATCCGCGAAAAGGGCGGCACCAAGGCGAAGGCCGCCGCTCCGGGCAAGAAGAAGAAGAAAGGCCGCGGCTTCGCCTTCGGGCGGGTCAAGACCAAGATCCTGACCCAGGTCACTCGCCAGCTTTCCACCCTGCAGGACGCCGGTTTGCCGATCCTCCGCAGCCTCAACATCCTCGAAGAGCAGCAAAGACCGGGGACGCTGAAGAATGTTCTGCGCGGGGTCGCGGAGGATATCGAGGGCGGTTCGACGTTGTCGGAGGCGTGTTCCAAGCACCCCAAAGCGTTCAACCGTCTGTACGTGAACATGGTCGCGGCGGGGGAGACGGGCGGCGTGCTCGACGTGATCCTGCAGCGCTTGGCCGAGTTCATGGAGAAAGCGGAGAAGCTGAAGCGAAAGATCATCGGGGCGATGATCTACCCGATCGTCGTGGTTACGTTCGCGATGGGCATCGTGACCGGCATCATGATCGTGGTCATCCCCAAGTTCAAAGACATTTTCAGGGACTTCGACGTCACCTTGCCGGATGTGACGTTGGTGTTGATGAATACGTCGGACTGGGTGGTGAGCGGGAAACCGCCGGGGTGGGCGGTTATCGTGTCCAGCCCGTTCGCGATCTATTTCGTGTTCAAGCTGATCCGATCCTCCAAGGGCGGGCGGTACGTGGTGGACTTCGTGGGGCTGAAAATCCCCGTTTTCGGGACACTGCTGCAGAAAAACGCTGTGGCGCGATTTACGCGCACCCTGGGCACGCTCATCAGCGCGGGCGTGCCGATCCTGGAGGCGATCCTTATCACTCGCGAAACCTCCGGCAACGAGGTTTACTCGCGGGCCATGGAGAAAGTACACGACTCCATCCGCGAGGGCGAGAGCTTCGCCGCCCCGTTGCGGTCGACCGGCGTCTGCGACGGATTGGTGACCAATATGATCGACGTCGGCGAGGAAACCGGCGAGCTCGACAAGATGCTGCTGAAGATCGCGGACAACTACGAGGAGGACATCGACGTCGCGGTGGCGAGCCTGGTCTCCCTCCTTGAGCCGCTCATGGTCGTCCTCCTGGGCAGTATCGTCGGGTTCATCGTGATCGCGCTGTTCCTGCCTCTGGTCAAACTGATCGAGAATGTTTCTAAAGGTTGAGCCGAAACGGCGAATGCGGAATGGTGAATGCGCAATGGAGGCTAAGCATGCTCAATTTTGAATTTCGACATTCCGAATTCACCATTCCGCATTCGCGGCGGCGAGGCTTCTCTCTCGTGGAGTTGCTGACCGTGATCTTCATCATCACCCTGCTCATTGGGATTCTGGTCCCGTCATTGAGCGCCGCGCGCAACGCAGCGAGAAAGATGACGACCAAGAAGGCCCTCGACTCCATCAAGGTCGGGCTGGAAATGTTCAAGAACGACAACGGGCCGGACTTCCCGCAGACCAACGGCTATCCGCCCTCGTTCGCCCATCCGCCGATTTCGGGCGCGCTGACCGTCGTCGAGGCGTCCGAGGGGCGTTTTCCGTTCATGGAGTCGAAACCCGTGATCACCGGGGCGCATTGGCTGCCCGCGATGCTCATGGGGTTCGATCAGTTGGGGTACATCAAACGCAGTATTGTACCGAACAAGGACGACCTGCAGAAACTGCCGTGGAAGTGGTATACGCCCGACCCGCTGAATGAGGGGAAGCCCTTGCAGCCCCGCGGCGGACCGTACGCCGATACGAACGGACTGGCGGTGAAAAAGACAAGGGACTTGCCCGGGCGGGCGAGCCCGGTGGGTCCCCCCCCGCCTCTATTCAAGAGTTGGAACGATATCCAGGATCTTCCCGTGATCGTGGATGCGTTTGACCAGCCGATCCTCTATTACGCGGCCAACGCCCACGGCCGGGAATCGAACATGGTCGAGGACGAGCGGAAGGTGGACAACAACTACGGCCCCGGGGACCAGCAGAACGGGCCCCCGATGTACTTCCATCAGGACAACATTCCCTTCACGGGGAAGGGGGACTCGGACCCGGCGGATCGCGGGTGGGATTTCGGCAACTCCGGGGCCAAGCACACGATCGCGCTGTCCGGGGCGAAGGACACGGCTGTGGAGATGGTGGACCCGAACGACTCCACGCATCGCGACACCTTCGCCCGCTACATCCTCGACCGGAAGATCTACAGCTCTTACGCGGCCCACCCGACCGACGCCAAGCCGACCATGCCGCTCCGGGCGGTGAATCCCGACGGGTATCTGCTCATCAGCGCCGGCGTCGACGGGCGCTACGGTACGAATGACGATGTCTCCAACCTTCCGCCGTGGACGGAGTAATAAGATGAGAAGCTCAAAGTTCAAAGCTCAAAGTTCAAAGATGCACGACCGGGCTCGGAGGCGACGCCCTTCGGTCTTCGAACTTCGAACTTCGAACTTCGAACTTCCGGTTCGCGCCTTCACGTTGGTGGAGATGATGGTGGTGGTGGCGATCATCGCTCTCCTGCTGGCGGCGCTGTTGCCCGCGTTCTCGGCGGTGAGGGGTCAGGCGAAAATCGCCCAGGCGAACGCCCAGTTCAAGGCCCTCGACACGGGCATCAACGCCTTCCGCGCCGAGGCGGCCTTGGGCGGGACCCTGCCGCCGTCCGCCGGGGATGACACGGATCCTCCAACCGACCGCCAGACGATCGCCGATCCGCAGGGCGAAGATCCAAACACGAAGGTCCGAATCGCCGGCGCACATCTGCTCGTTCACGCGATGATCGGAGCGGACGGCTTGGGTACGCCGGGGTTCCGCGACGTGACCCCCGAGGCTAAAGGACTTTGGTCGCACGACACGCACAAGAAATACGACCCGGCGCCCGGGAAATCCGGCATCTACGCCGTTGACCCCGCTACGGGCAAGGAGAAGTTCCCCCGTTACGGCGGGGCCGGGTACGTCGACGAGAAGATGAAGGAGAGCGCCAAGACTTTGCAAGAACTGGCCGACAAAGGGACGATCCTCAACTTGGCTGCGCTGGAGGGTGGTTCGCCCAAGATCGCCAGCGGCCAGCGCGTCTTCACCGACCCCTGGGACCATCCGATCCTGTATTACAAGGCCAACCCAACCGCCCTGCGGATGACGGGCGCCTCGGGCAAGCCGGGCATCTACTGGCAAGAGGACAACGCGATTATCACGGGCAGCGCGGAAGGCCTGTTGGGTGAGGTCAAGGGTCTCGATTTCGGCGCCAGCACCGATGAACATGGGCAACAGCATTGGATTCATGGCGCCAAATCGCCGGACCCCTCGATCGCCCAGAGCGCGGATTGGATGGACACGTTCCGCTCCGATCTGCAATATGATCATTCGTTTGCCAAGTTCATCCTCGACGGTTCGGTGAAGGCCCGCCCCACGCCGGTGCAAAAGGATTCGTATCTGCTCATCAGCGCCGGTCCCGATGCTATCTACGGCTCTGACGACGACGTGCTCAACTGGACGCGGAAAACGGAATAAGAATGTCGAATGACGAATGTCGAATGTCGAATGAGGAAATGACCGATGCACTCCGTCTCAATTCGACATTCGCCATTCGTCATTTGCGACGCTCCGCACTCACGTTAGTTGAGCTGCTCATCGTCATTGTCGTGATCGGCATCCTGGTCAGCGCCATCCTCGTGGCCAGTTCCGGGTTCATCAACAAGGGTCGCGCCAACAACACGCAGTCGGTCCTGCAGATCGTCGCGGACGCGGTGGAGGAGTTCAAACGCGAGCAATCGGCCAAGCCCACGATCACCCGCGCGAATCAACTGAAACGGCCCGACGTGGGGGATCTCAGCAAGGACAAAGTGCTCTACAGCGATCGCTACGGGCTGTACCCGCCCGACGAATTGGAAGTCTTCACCAAGGAAGGGCTTCCCGGCAGCCAACCGCCCTCACGCACGCTCGCGCCCGGCGCGGCGGAGGCGGTGGCGCCGGGATCCAGCGCGCCGTGGGGGGCGATGCGATTCTACAAGGACGGGTCGGACGCACTGGAAAACCGCGACCAAGCGGCGATGATCCTGGCCATTGAGACCTTGAGCGAATCGGCCTCCGCCATCCTCGACCGCATCCCCGACCGCAACCGCACCACAGGCGCTTTGAACGCCAGCAGCGAGCCGGCGTTGTTTTTGGATCGCAACAAGGACGGAAAGTGGGACCCCAACGACCACCAAATCCGTCTCATCGTTGATGACTGGGGCAACCCCATCAGCTATCTCGCGGAGCGCTTTGAGCAAGAGGAGTCGGCGAACTTCAAGCCGATCCCCTCGACCAATCACAAGGACTGGAACCACGTATCGGGAGAGATCATCCGGCTCAACGGGGGACAGCCGGTCATCTTCTCCTACGGACCCAACGGGAAGGACCAGCTCTCCAGGGACGCGATGGGCGCCAACGGAACGGCGACGCTCATGGGTGATATGCACCCGACGACGCCCGGGCCGGACGATCAGGAGCACATCATCGACAATCCGCTCAACGCCGACAACGTTTACGCCAACCCGGCGTTGAAGGAGAAACTGGCCAAGGGAATCAAACCGCAATGAAGTTCAAAGTTCAAAGTTCAAAGTTCAAAGAGACGCAACGCTCTCGCGGGCGCGCAAGAGGCGGAGCCCGTCTTCGAACTTCGAACTTTGAACTTCGACCTTTTTCACCTTCGCAGACTGCGTTCACGTTGGTCGAAATGGTGATCGTGGTGGCCGTCATCCTGCTGATCGTGGGGATCGTGCTCCCGGCCGCGAGCACGATGTGGAAGGAGCGTCGCATCGCCGAGGCCCAGAACACGATCAGCGGGATGCTTATGACCGTCCGGGCCCGGGCCATGCAGGACAACTTCGGCGACAGCGGTCTGTTTTTCTACGTAGATGAGGCCGGGGTGCAGCGGATCGCGGCGATTACCCAGGACGCTTCCAAGGCCGCCGATCCCGTCAAACGCGAGGCCTGGGCCAATGTCTTCAACGTCACGTCCGATCGCAATTACACCCTGCCCGCCCCCATGCGCGTCGTGCCCCGCTACGCGGTGTGCGACAACGAGAACAACAAGTCCACTTGCCACCCGGACAAACTCGGCCCCGATGCGGCGTACGATCTCTTCCGCGAAGACGAACTGGCGAACAACGATTTCAACACGCCCGCAGGCGATCAGGCCCAGCGGCATCGAAACTTCTTCACCATGATCTATTCGAGCAGCGGCCAGTTGCGCGTCCGCCGGGACGTGTTGATTCGCGACCTCGATGCCGATGCCGACGATAACCCCGGCGGGGACGTAACCGGTCTGCACGCGGCTGATGAGGTCAATAACTACTACAGACGCGACCCGACTCTTGGTCCGAAAGAGCCGATCGACCTTGCCGCCGGTCTATCGCAGAAGGAGCGCGAATCAATCGACGTGGTGGTTGACCCAAAGGATCCGACCATCGCGCTGAACTTCCCCTCGGTTGACGGACTGTTGGTGTACGACGAATCCTTGTTCAGCAACGCGGGGACGGCGGAGCAGAAGCGGCAGTTCCTTCTGGACGCGGCCCAGCCCTTCTACGTCCACCGTTTGACCGGGGCGGTGATCCGCGGGCCGGTGGGCGAGACAGTTGCCAAAGCGCCATGAAACACGCCTCCATTGCCAATTGCCAATTGCCAATTGCCGATTCCAGGCCCGGATGGCATCGTGCTCGCACAGTAATTGGCAATTGGAAATCGGCAATCGGCAATTCCAGTTCCCTTCGTCCCTTCGTCCCTTCGTGCCTTCGTGCCTTCTCCCTCGTCGAGATGATGATCGCCATCGTCATCCTCGGTTTGGGATTGGTGATGGTGGCGACGATGTTCCCGGTCGCCTGGGACCGGGCGCGAACGCTCAGCGACTATACCGTCGAACAAGCGGCCTCCTCCGGTGCTCACGCGACGTTGCAGACGCTACTGCGTCCGGCGGGACACAGTCTCGTTGAAATCCTCCCGCATCCGGCGCCCGGACTGCCGCTCGAAGAGTTGCGGCTGACCGCGGGGAGTCTCGCGGGCGACATGTTCTACGATCCGACACTGCCGCCGACGGCCGGTCCCCAATATCGCTACCTGGCCATCCTCGCCTATTCCGACACTTCGGTGCACGCGCTGAACGTGGAGAACATGCTCGCAAAGCCCGACAGGACGGTCGCGGACAACCAGTGGGGCCTTGTCGTCGAGAATCCGTGGGATCTGGAGGACCCGGGAAACCCACCGGGGACTCCCACGCAAATCGTCCAGGATCGGTTCCTTAACGCGAATTACCCCGAACCCCAAGCCCCTCCGCGAAATCGAGGAAAGTCCTTCCCGGATCGGCTCTTCTACGGCGGCGACAAGTTCCTGACTCCTCCGCAACAGGTCACGCCGCAAGTCCGGGTGTGGCAGCGGCTGTACCCGCCGATGGAGGTGCCGCCGGCGCCCGGTCCGGAGCTTGACCAGTGGAACGAGAAGCTGGCGACGCGGCGGTTTTGTTGGGCGGTGCTGCATCGCCTGCGCACTCGCGTCGGCCCAGCGCGTTGGATCCCGTCACCCCCTGAGCCGCCCGATGCGCCGCCCGACACGGCGACCTCGGACCGGCTCGTTCGCGAGGCCGCCGCGGCGATGGGAAGCACACGCACCTTTGACATGTACTATGTCACGCTACGGCGCTCCAAGTCGACCAACCGTTATGCGCAACAAGACCCGGATTCAACGCACATCCCGAATCCCTTCGTGCTCAACTCCGCCCCGGTGACGCCGCTAGCGAGGAAGTGCGAAAGTGCCGTGTGCCCGGACGTGATGTTCCCGGTCGCCTGGCGGGTGCAGATGGAGTTTCCCAATACCTTGGCGCTCTCCGCCAACGCCACGGGCGTTCCCACGGAGGTTACAGTGCCGCCGACGAACGTAGCGGGGGCGACCGCGGCGATGCTCGTGCAGATGTTCCCCGGGGGCACGCAGTTCGTCGATGAGATCACTGGGACCGTCTACCGCGCGGTGAAACGCCGCATCTCCGACGCGAATGGCGCGGGCACAGAGGCCGTGCTGACCCTGGATCGCGAGGTTCTGCTCGAAGACCTCGATCTGTCGCCGAATGACCCGCGATGCAAGACTTGCGTGCCGCTCGGACCGGCCCACCTGATGGCCGATCCCGAGGAATTGTTGCGGACGGTATGGGTCTTCCCGCCGCCGGTGGACCGTACCCAGTCCGGCGGCGAGCAAACGCCGACGTTCGACGGCCCCTCGCCCGTCGTCAACATCGAGGTTGCAACGTTGAGCATTTCGCCGTCGTAGAGGGAAGTTCAAAGTTCAAAGTTCGAAGATTGCAAACGCGGTCGACGCGCTATGCCCAGACGGTACGAGCGTCCCCTTCTTTGAACTTTGAACTTCGCACTTTGAACTTGTCCCCTTGGGTCACGACATCGAAGACCCGTCGGGCGTTCGGAGATCATAACGTCCATTACGCGCGCCCGGCACCGAACGTTTCACCGTTTGGGCAGCCGCGTGCCGCACTGGGCGCAGTAGACGGCCTGCTCACGGTTCACTTCGCGACAGCGAGTGCATCGACGCGAGGGGCGGCGCGAGGATGTCGCCAGGAAAACGATGACGGCGACAATGGCCACGGTGAAAAGGTGATGATCGTCCCAACTGAAGAAGGCGGCAGTCAGTTCGGGGCACGGCACGGTTCACCGTCCAGGGACGTCCGCCGGCCCGATGCGGGCGGCGCAAAGCAGCAGAGCGCATGATCAGACGGACCCTAGAACTCCGATCTGCTGCGCTCTGCACCAACGTGGGCCACGACAACCGCAGCCTCGCGGACCGACGACCGCTTGGCCGTCACGGCGACTCAACCCGCCGAATCCGCCCGCCGCAGCGCCCGGGATGACGCACGTTGTTGGTTCCCCTCTTCCCATTACGGGAGGAGTTGACGCCGCCCCGGTCGCGGACGTCGAATGCCCTTATTTCCATCGTAAGTATATCACGCCGAGATCGAAATGACAAGCGCCGATGCGACCGCGCCGTCCGCGGTGGGGACGAGGCTGCGGCGGGCCGCCGTGCCACACGCGCGATTCGGCCTGCTATAATCGCCTTCGGTTCCTGCGCGGTCCGTCGTGGTCGCGTGTCGGAGGGAAGATGTCGAGGTTGATTTCGTCCAAGCAACGCTATCGGGCCTTTCGCGCCGACCCCACGCGCCGGACCGATCCGGGTGCGCCCAGGACCGATCGGCCGATACGCGACCGCAGCGTCCGCAAACACTACCTGCGGCAATACCGCAAGTGGCTCTGGCCCCATCGCTCCAGGTTGTTGACCATCCTCGTTCTTGCCCTCCTCAGCGTCGGCGCGGGGATGGTCCTGCCGCTGGCGACGCAATACATCATCGACAAAGTTCTACCCAACCCGGCGATCGACTCGGCGGCGAAGCTGCGGCGTCTGGTACTGGTGTGCGGCGGGATGTTCGCCCTGTTGCTTTTCGTCCAGGGGATCGACACCGTCCGTTGGTACCTGATGGCCGTCCTGAACGCCAAGGTCATCTTCCGCTTGCGGCAGCGGCTGTTCGAGAGATTCCTGCGACTCCCGCTCAGCGAGCTGGCGGAGTTGAAGTCCGGCGGAATCGTGTCGCGCCTTTCGCAGGACACGGACAAGGTCACGGGGATGGTTCAGATCGCGGTCATCACCCCCGGGGTGGCGGCGATTCGGGTCATCCTGACCGTCGGCGTGTTGATCTTCCTCAGTTGGCAGATGGCGTTGATCGCCGGGCTGATGATTCCGCCGATTGTCCTCATTAACTTGCTTTACATTCAGCGCGTCCGCCCCATCTATCGCACGATGGCCGAGGAGCGCGAGCGGATCGACGCCCACGTCACGGAGACTTTCGGCGGGCTGCGGGTGGTCCGTGCCTTCCGCCGCGAGCGGCGCGAGGAGCGCGATTACGCCGTCGCCCATCACACCATCATCCGAAAAAACCTTCTCGCCGAGCGGTTGCAGATTGTGGTCAATTCGGGGTGGGGACTGCTGATTCCCGCGACGACCTTGGCCATCGTCGGCTTCGGGAGCTATCGCGTCGTCCAAGGTCATGGCACGATCGGCGACATCATCGCGTTCCAGATGTACGCCCTGATGTTGCTTCATCCGGTTTCGCTGATCGTCAACTCCTACAGCGCGACGCAACAGGCGTTGGCGGCGCTGGAACGGGTGTTCGACATCCTGGAAAGACGAGAGGAGAAGCCCGACGTGCCCCACGCCGTGGATGCTCCGTATCCCATCCGCGAAATCCGGTTCGACGCGGTGAGCTTTGAGTATCGCAAGGATATCCCCGTCTTACACGAGGTGTCCCTGACCGTTCCCGCGGGAAGCACCGTGGCTCTGGTGGGTCCGAGCGGCGGAGGGAAGACCACCCTCACCGACTTGGCGGCCCGCTTCCATGATCCGACGGCGGGGGCGATTCTCATTAACGGGATCGACCTGCGCGGTCTTCGATTGGCCAGCTACCGGCAACGCCTGGCCATCGTGCCCCAGGAGGTGTTTCTCTTCGACGGCACAGTTCGGGAGAACATCGCCTACAGTCGACGCAACGCCGGGGAGTCGGCCATCATCGACGCGGCCACCCGGGCCAACGCCCATGAGTTCATCGACCGACTTCCTGAAGGCTATGACACGCTCATCGGCGAACGGGGCGTGAAGCTCTCCGGCGGTCAGCGGCAGCGAATCAGCATCGCCCGCGCGATCCTGGCCGACCCGGAAATCCTCATCCTCGACGAGGCCACCAGCAATCTCGACACGGAGAGCGAGCAGCTTATCCAGGCGTCGCTCGCCGATCTGCTCTCCACCCGCACGACGTTCGTCATCGCCCATCGCCTCAGCACCGTCACCCACGCCGACATGATTGTCGTTCTCGATCAAGGCCAAATCGTGGAAATCGGAACGCATACCGAGTTGATGAGCAACGACGGCCTTTACCGCGATATGGTCGAACGCCAGCACCGCTTCGCCACGTCGCCTGCGTGGTCGACGGTCAACGCCAGCCCGAATGAATAGATGCGACTCCACTCTTTGTGCCACTGCCGTGTCGGCAGTGCAGGCCACGGCTGACACAGCCGTGGCACACGGCGGCACCCGCTACGCTCGCGGGTGCCACCCCGCGTCCGCCCACAGCGTCCCGCTGACGGCCGAGTTCTTGAGCATGAACACGATCGCCCCGGCGATCTCGTTGGGACGGATCAAGCGACGCAGTTGGGTGTTCGGCAGGACCTGCTCCTGAATTATCTTCTCCCCGAGCGCCCGGACCGCCGGCGTGTCGGTGAAGCCCGGATGAATGATCGCGCAGCGCACGCCATAGTACATGGCCTCCTTGGACAGGGTTCCCTGGGCCCCCACCAATCCCGCCTTGGCCGTCGCGTACGAAATCTGACCACGGTTCCCAGCCGATGAAATCGAGCCGATGAGAATGATGGCCCCCTGGACGGACTCTTCCGGACTCCACTCCTTCAGCCCGCGTTTCGCCCGGTCGACGGCGACCGACCCCACCGTCCGCATGGCCCAGTAGATCGGGGCGAGGAGGTCGACATCGGCGACCCGCCGGAAGTCGGTTTCGCTATAGATGCTCGGCGTGACCCATCCGTTGTTCTGATAGACCTTGACGCACAATCGGTCGCGGGTGATCCCCGCCGCGGGAACGCACAAACTCACCGCGCCGAAGCGGCTCTCCATCTCGGCGAATACATGCTCGCGGAATGAACTGTCCACCACGTCCCCGCGAAACGGAATGAACAGCTCGCGTCCGGCCTGATGGTCGGCCTCACGGCAGATGTCCTCCACATCGTCCATTTGGTCGACGACGCCGATCGCCTTGACCTGCTCCTCCGCGAGCTTCAGACAAGTCGCGCTCCCGATGCCGCTCGCCCCTCCGGTGATGATCGCGACCTTGCCTTTGAGTTCCATGTCGTCGTCCATCCCCGCTCGGCGACTTCACTCGCTGTACCACTGCCGCATGGGCAGTGCAGACCACGGCTGACACAGCCGTGGCACACCGCTTACACGGCGTCCGACCGCTCCGCCAGCCAATCACAAACGCTGGGCCACAGCTCCCGATTCGCCTTGGTGCCGACGGCCATCCCGATGTGCCCCGCCGGGAAGTTGATGCTCTTGCGGTCCGACGAGCCGACGGCGTCGTTGAACGGCAAGCTCAATTCCGCCGGCACGAGGTGGTCCTGCGTGGCCGTCAAGTTCAGGATCGGGCACGTGATCTTCCGTAGATCGACCAACCGCCCATTGATCCGCAGCTTCCCCTGAATCAAGAGATTCTGCTGCATACAGTACTTCACGAACTGGCGGAACATCTCGCCCGCGACGGGGATGTTGTCGTTCAGCCAAGTCTCCATGGCGAAGAAGTCCTCGAGGAACTTCTCGTCCTCCATGTTCTCGTAGAAGCTGAAGTACTTTTCCACCATCGTGGACACGGGCTTGAGTAACTGAAACGACCCCTGCAAGAGGTCCGCCGGGGCGTTGCCGTAGACGTGGATCAACTTGTCCACGTCGAAGATGGACGCATCCGTCCACTTGGCGAGCAGGTATTCGCGATTGGACCAATCGACCGGCGCGGCCAGCAGGATGAGGTTCTTGACCTTGTCGGGATGCAACGCCGTGTACATGGCCGACATCGACCCGCCCATGCAGTAGCCCAGAATGCTGATCTGATCGCACCCCGAGCGTTTGCGGACCTGATCGACGACGGTATCGAGGTATCCCTCGATGTAGTCCTGCATATTGAGGAACCGATCGCCGTCCGAGGGGATGCCCCAGTCCAGGTTGTAGGTGCCGAAGCCGCGGTTGACGAAGTGGCTGACGACGCTTTTTCCGGGCCGCAGGTCGAGAATGTACGGACGGTTTACCAAGGCGAATACCACGAGCAGCGGCGTCGAATACCGTTGCTCCACGTCAGTGAAATAGCGCAGCAGGCGCAGCCTATCGACGCGGAACACGGCATCGCTCGGCGTGGCGCCGACCCGCACCTTGCGAGCGACCTCCAACGCCTTGGGCCAATGGGCCATTTTCCGGACGAAGCCCATCCACTGCTCTTGCATCTGGTCCGGCGTCGTCATCCAAGGCGTGAATGATGGGAACGTTGCGTTCATTGCGGGACCCCTTTGGGCCGGCGTTTGCCCGTGGCCGCGTCGGTGGACGTCCCCGATACCGCCGTTTCGAGGCCGTCGACGCGTTGCGAAAGACGGTCGATCCGATCCAGGACGCGATCTTCCAAGCTGCGCAGCACGAGCATGATGGAATCGGTGTCGCTCCGGGCCGGCATCTGCTGCTCGTGCAACGCCTTGGTCAGAAACTCGTTGAGTTCCTGCTTAAACGCCAAGGCGCTGTCCATCGACTTCTTCAGCACGTCGAGGAACGCATCGGAGCGCAGGAATTCGTCGCAGTGTGTGGCCCACGAGTCGAAGAACGCCTGCCGCATCCGCTTCATGGTTTCTTCTTGCGTGGGGGCCGCCGTCGTCGCGAACGCCGACCCCGACATCTTCGACATCAGGTCCAGCCAGAATCGTGAAAACGGATCGTTCGCGGCGCCGCGGTCGTTTGCGTCGTAGTTGCCCATATCCCGGCCGCCTCCTAGCGGCAACGTTCGATGGCGATGGCGCTGGCCTCCCCGCCGCCGATGCACAAGCACGCGATGCCCAGCGTCTTATCGTGTCGTTCCAGCGCTCGGGTGAGCGTACTGACAATCCGCGCCCCGGTCGCCCCGATCGGATGGCCGATCGCCACCGCGCCGCCCGCGACGTTCACCCGATTGCGATCCAACTTCAGTTCGCGGATCGCCACCACCGGGACGATCGCGAAGGCCTCATTGATCTCGTACAAATCAACGTCGCCGGGTTTGATCCTGAGCTGTTCGCAGAGTTTGCGGATGGCGTAAATCGGGGCGATGGTGAACCAATCCGACTCCATCGCCACGTTCGCGTGGCCGAGGATGTGGGCGGCCGGCTTGAGCCCCAGCGCCTTTTTGGCGTCGTCGTCGAAGACGACCATCGCCGCCGCCCCGTCGTTGATCTTCGAGGCGTTGCCCGCGGTGATGGTGCTTTCCGGGCCGAACGCCGGCGGAAGGGAACGCAACTTCTCCTCGCCCTGGAACTTGGCCACGTCTTCGTCATGGTCGACGATCGTCGAACTCTTTTTCGATTTCACCTCGACCGGCACCACGTCCACCGCGTAGAAGCCGTCCTCCCAGGCGCAGATGGCGCGGGTGTAGCTCTCGATGGCGAACGTGTCCTGTTCCTCACGGGAGATGTTGTACTTGCGGGCGCATAGATCGCCGCAGGTGCCCATGTGGCGGGAGGTATATACGTCCCACAGCCCGTCGTAGATCATCGCGTCGGTGAGCTCGCCGTGGCCCATGCGGTAACCGCTCCGCGCCTTGCGCAGCAGATAGGGGGCTCCGGTCATGCTCTCGCACCCGCCGGCGACGACCAATCCGGCATCGCCGCATTGGATCGCCTGGGCCGCGAGAATGACCGCCCGCAGGCTGGAACCGCAGACTTTATTGATCGTGGTCGCGCCGACCTCGACGCCCAGCCCGGCCCCGAGCGAAGCCTGCCGCGCCGGGTTCTGTCCGATACCGGCCCCGATCACGTTGCCGAATAGGACCTCGTCGACCTCCTTGGGGTCGACTCCGGCCTTCTGAAGAGCGGCCCGGATGGCGATGCTCCCCAGTGCCGGCGCTGTCAGCGTCGCCAGCGCTCCGTTGAACGCCCCGAACGGAGTTCGCACCCCGCCGGCCACGTACACACTCTTCAGCATGAATGAGCCTCCTTCCGCTCGCTTCCACTCGCTGCGGACGCCTCATCCTGAATCTGACGCTCTCGGCGGAGAACTCTATCCGCGGGGCTACGTTCGGCCGTAACTACTTGGCGGTCTTGGGCGGGCCGCTCATCGGCTTGGAGACCGTCTCCTCGTGCAAGACGGCATCGCAGAACGCCGAGCAGTTTTCCATCGTCCGAACGCCGGCCTTGCCGAACGTGTCGAAGTTGGTCCGGACCGCCTCGAACGTCGCGTCCCACATCTGGCGGGTCGCGTTGTAGGGGTCGGCCTCGCCCGGCTGGGCGGTCGCGTCACACGCGGCCTTGAACACGTCGAGGCCCGTCCGCATGCCCGCGTCACAGCAATGGGTGGCCACCTCGAGGTTCTTGCCCAGGAAGGGGACCCACTCGCGCATCACCCGCTCGCCGTTTGCATAGAAGTTGCCGGCCTCACCGGGATGCTTCCAGGCCTCGCCCATCGCCTTGAACCAGGCGTCCTGGGTCTTGCGGCCGGCGTCAAACGCCGTCCGAACGCTCTCCGTCACGCAATCAAGTACCTTCGTCATCGTTTCTTTCGTTTCGGCCACCATGGGTGCTATTCTCCTCAAAGTCCTAAAAAGTCGATCTTATCGTCGGACCGTCGTCCTCGATGTTACCGGCTAAAGTATACCCTATTGTGCAGTTGCGTCAAGGAAAATTTGTGCGATCGCACAAAATGTCCGCATATTACATAACTATATTAGGGACATACACTTATGAACATTATCTAGCGTGATTGTTGACAAACGTCTGCGTTTGCGGTACCTTAGCCGAGGTCCTGCGACGCTTATTGGGACGCTGGATCGAGAGGTTCCGCATGGTCGACGGCCGTCATTCGGAAGTCATTCAAATCAAGAAGTACCCCAACCGGCGATTCTACGACGCGACCCACAGTCGGCACGTGACCATCCAGGACGTCCACGACCTCATCGTGTCCGGGAAGAACGTCTGCGTCACGGATTCGAGGAACGGTGACGACATCACCAACCTCGTTCTGACCCAGATTCTTTTGGAGCAGGACGAACCTAAGCTCGACCTGTTCCCCAGCTCCGTCCTGCACCTGATGATCCGCTCAGACCGGCAGGTGCTGCGTTCGTCGATGGAGCGGTTGTTCGGGCCGTTTCTGGGCTTGTTCGCCAGCTCGCAAAAGCAATTCGACGCCTACCTGCGGCAGGCCATGCAGGCTAACGTCACTTCGCCGATAGAGTGGGCGGGGAGGATGATGCAAGCGTTTTCCGGCGCTCCACCGACACCGGATCCGGTCGTTGCACCCCCGCCTGAGCCGCCACCCGACGGCCAAACCACCGAGGAAAGCCTGGACGATCTCCGCGAACAACTCGCCGCGCTTCAGCGACGGGTTGAAGAGCTAAGCCAAGCCCAACATCGGAGCGAGTGACACGACACGCGGGGCACCCTAGAATACAGCACTGCGCTCGCCCCGCGCGCCGTCCGGCCAGGAGCCTACGTGTGATACGCCGACGATCTGCCTTTACGCTCCTCGAACTTCTGACCGTCATTGCCATCCTGACGCTGCTGATGGGCATTCTCATTCCCTCGTTGACGGCGGCGCGACGGCAGGCGAAGGCCAACGTGTGCCTCTCAAAGATGAAGGGGATCTCGACGGCCTTTACCATCTATCTCAATGAGAACAAGGAGCAATTCCCGCCGGTCCGACTGCCCAAGCTGTACCCGGCGGCCCCGGATACGCCGGAATACGCCAACGAGTACCGGGCGAAAAGTCCGCGCTGGCAATGGTTCCTGGAGACCGATTCCGGACCCGTGATCGACCCGAAGCCGATGGAACGACTGAGGCGTCCGTGGGGCGACGAGGAGGCGGGCATGGGTAAGAAAACGACGACGATGACGATCGACGTCTTCACCTGCCCGGCCCTGGACGCCGAAGAGTTCGCCAAGGACATCAGCGACGGCGCGTACGGTTACAACTATCAGTACTTGGGCAACACGCGCCAGGATACTGATCCGAAGCGTTGGGACAACTTTTCGGTCCCCCGGCACCGGCTTAAGACGTCGTCGATGACGGTCCTGATGGCCGACAGCCGCGGGGCGGGCAAGTCGCACGGCAAGCACTCCTACACGCTCGACCCGCCGCGATTGGCCGTCGAGCAAAACGCCAAGTTTTTCGGCCCCGGTGAAACTGACCTTCCGGCGGGCGATTTAAGCAATGAAGAAAAGGAACGTTTTCAGTTCTCGCCCGTGGAAATGCGCCACAGGGAGCTCGGGAACGTTGCCTTCGTCGACGGTCACGGCGAAGCGATGACGCTCACGCAGTTGGGGTACGAGATGTTGGGGAGTGACGCGCACGAGAAGAAGAAAAAGAACACCGCGGTGCCACTCGGTCCGACGGTGAGCACGGTGCGCACGGTCACGGCGCCGAACCGCCTGTGGACGGGGTCGGGCCAGGATACGTACGCCGACGAACATACACCGCCGACGCCGCCGCCGTGAATCGCGGCGCGCGTGGCGGCGGAGCTATTGCGGGTCGAAGCTGTCGAGCATGCGGGTTTCGGCCATCTCCACGTTGTGGGCGGCGGTGATGCTGTACAGGTCGTAGCACTCCGACCAATGCACGGCGAGCACGGCGTAGGCCAGCAGGATGACGAAAGAGCCGAGTTCGGTGATCCGCGCCGCACGGAAACGCAGGAGCGGGTAGCTGCCGATCAACACCAGTCCGATCTTGAAGAGGATGATCGACGCCGTTCCGTAGGCGAGCATGTGCCGGGCAAAGGGGTTTTCCTCATGGAGCATTCCCTGATCGTAGGAGAGGATGGTGAAGGCCAGGTCGAATCCGTTGAGCAGCCAAATCCCCATCACCAAGCAGATCACGCGGTGGGCCCGGGCTTCCACCACCCAGTGAACGAGGCGCGCGGACCAGGAGCGTCCGGCGGGCGCGCCGGCCATCGAGTCCGGGAGCATGTTCGTCGACAACCCGGTCATATCTCCGCTATCGGTTGTCAACGGGGGCGGAATCACCGTTGCGGCGGGCGCCGCTCTGACCCGATAAACCGTTGCGACAAGTTAGCGGCGACGGCTCGCGGAACAGCGTAAGCGGAGGATCAACTGATGGCGGACACGACGGGCGGGCGGGACCTCTCGCATCTCGGACCCAGCGGGGAGGCCCGGATGGTTGACGTTTCCGATAAACCGGTCACCGAGCGGGAAGCCGGCGCCTCGGCGAGGGTGCGCATCAAGCCTTCCGTGCTGGACGCGCTGCTGAGCGGGACGCTACCCAAGGGCGACGCGGTCGCTACCGCACGGGTGGCCGGGATTCTTGCCGCGAAACGCACCAGCGAGTGGATTCCGCTGTGTCACCCGCTTCCGCTGGATTGGGTCCGCGTGGAGTTTTCACGGGTGGCGGCGGATGAGTTGCTGATCGTCTGCACGGCCAAGACCAGCGCTCGAACGGGCGTGGAGATGGAAGCCCTGACGGGTGCCGCCGCGGCGGCGCTGACCCTCTACGACATGGCCAAGGCCGCGGACAAGAGCATCGTCATCGGTCCCATCCAACTCGAGCGAAAATCCGGCGGACGAAGCGGAACCTACCAGCGAGGGTAGGGCGCCGGTCGCGGTCGCGTTTCGCGGCGTCGCAGCCAGGTAGCCGGGTAGTGTTCATCCCGGTGCCGACAACGCCTTTCTCCAATCGAGCGCCTTGACCACTATTGGCTTCGGAAATGTTGCATCGGACATTCGATCGACGGTCGATTCTGCGAATGTCGGGTCGATGGCCCGACGTTCTACCCAGCTTTCTCGCCTTGTTCAACCCTCGCGAATGTTGGGGCAAGAATAGGAATCTTGCCCCGGTATCCGTAGAATGATGATATGAGGCCGACGCTTTACCTCGACTCGTCCGTACCGAGTTACTGGCTTCAGCCGGAACGCGACGATCCCGTCGTTGCAGCCAGGCACCTGGTCACACGCCGTTGGTGGGCGGACGAGCTTCCCCGTTTCGAAGTGTTTATCTCCCAGATCGTCCTCGACGAGCTCGCCGGGGGAAAACCGGAGCGTGCGGCGGAGCGCCTCGCCCTGGTGCGAGAATTCGCACTTCTCGACGTCGACGAAGCTGTAGAGGATGCGGCCCGTTTTTATGTCGAGAACCTGGCCATGCCGAGCCGGAACCTGCGCGACGCGTTTCATCTGGCGCTGGCGTCCGTCCACGAAGTGGAGTACCTCCTGACCTGGAACTACGCCCACCTCGCCAATGCGAGCAAACGTACGCATCTGGAAGCGTTGAACCGTCGGCTGCACTTGCCCTCGCCGGTCATCTGCTCTCCGGAAGAACTCATGCTCGAGCCGACGGATTGAAGGAGATGCGATTGATATACAAAGATCCCGTGGTCGAGGAACTACGCCAGAACGCCGCCAAACTTGTGGAAGAGTGCGGCCACGACCTGCACAAAGTGGCCGAGCGCCTTCGACAAGAGCAATCCCGCCACGCGCACCGCGTGATACGACGGCGCAGCGCGCCCCGCCAACCGGGCGGTCCGACGCCCCAAGCCGGGTAGTGTTCATCCCGGTGCCGACAACGCCTTTCTCCAATCGAGCGCCTTGACCACGATTGGCTTCGGAAATGTTGCATCGGACATTCGATCGACGGTCGATTTTGCGGATGTCGGGTCGATGACTCGACCTACGCAGCTACGCAGCTTCGCGGCCTCGCAATCCTTTCAAAACGTTTGAAAACCATTGGAGGCTTGGACCGCCGACCCTAGAATCCTGTGCGGCGTGGAAGCGCGGCGGGGCCGAAGTCGGCAAACGCGCGGAGCGGCAAGCGGATGAGCCCGATCAGTTCTTTGTTGACGGACGTGTACAGCCCGATCCGCGACGATCTGGCTGTCGTCGAACGCATCTTCGACGAAGAGATCGCCAGCGATCTGGAGTTCATCAACGGTCTTTGCGACACGATTCGCTCGTATCGCGGCAAGATGCTTCGCCCGGCGATGCTGCTGCTGGTCGGCAAGGCGACGGGGGAGCTATCGAGCGCGCACCGCACGTTGGCCGCGGTGGTCGAGATGGTGCACATGGCCGCGTTGGTCCACGACGACGTACTTGATGAGGCCGATGAACGCCGCCGACAGCCGACCATCGGCACGATCGCAGGGAACACGGCCGCCGTCCTTCTGGGGGATTTTCTCATCAGCCACGCCTTTCAGCTCTGCAGCGGGTTGCAGAGCCAATACGCGTCGCGGCGGATCGGAGCGGCGACCAACACGGTGTGCGCGGGCGAACTTCTGCAGAACCACCATCGCGGCGACATCGAGCTGACCGATGACACGTACTTCAGCATCATCCGGCGGAAGACCGGGGCGCTGACCGCGGTGTCCGCCGAATTGGGGGCGAAGTTCGCCGGGGCGGGTGATGTCCTGGTCCGAGCCATGCGCGCCTACGGCATGGCCTCGGGGGTTGCGTTTCAGATCGTCGACGACGTGCTCGACATCGTTGGTGATGAGCGTCAGGTCGGCAAGACGCTCGGTCTGGACTTGAGGCGCGGGAATCTCACTCTGCCGGTAATTCACTGCTTGAGCCACGGCGACCATTCGACTTCGAGCCGGCTTCGCGAGGTGCTTCGCGGCGTGAGATCGTGCGGGCGGGACCAGATCCGCGAGCTTCTAGAGCAGACAAAAAGCGTCGCCTACGCCATGGGTGTCGCCCGGCGGTTTGTGACCGAGGCGGTCCGTCAGCTTGACTTGGTGCCTCACAGTGACGCTAAGCAATCGCTGGTCGCGATGGCCGAGTTCATCGTCGCGCGGCAGTTTTGACCCTCCCTTTACGGTATAATCACGTTGCGTCCGACGACGGCGATCCGCGAGCGTCCCACTCGGCATCGACTCGTCGCAACGGGCCTATTCGGATTGTCGGAAAGCCGACCACCATGACCGGTCCTTCGCCAATGCGCTTGATGCGACACGTCGGCTTCGTCGTCGTTGCCTTCGCAGCGTGGCGTGTCGGCTCGGCCGCCGCGCCCAACGGCGATGGGGCAACTCCGACGAACCCCGCGTCGGAGCCGGCCTCACTGGCGAGCTTCGCGGATCTCAAAGAATCGCTGGCGGGTCTCAATTGGGACGAGGAAGCCCAACGCCTCCGCCGTGCCGCGGAGACCGTTTGGGAGCGAAACGGCTGGACGAATGAGTCCGATCGTTTCGCACGCGACGTGGCGTGCGAGGTCACGACCATTCCTCCCTGGGATATCGCCGCGCGACTGAACCTGCTGACGACGCGAGTTGCGGAGCGGTATCGTCTGAACGACGAGTCCGCGATGCGCTTGAAGGGTTCCGTGATGCGTGAGGCCGGCGGGTTCCTCATGCGGAACGGCGGGGCGATCATCGAGAACGGTCGCGAGGCGCTCGTCGCCCGGGCCCGCGGAGAGCCCTACACGGCTGAGCAAGTCGCGAAATGGGCGAAGGTGCTTGAACCGCTGCTGACCGACATGCGGGCGAGCGTGGACCGCCTGGGCGACGAGATCAAGCCGTCTCTCGACCCGGAACATCAGCGGCTCTTCGATCAAGATATGCAGAGTGTGGAGAAGCGGACGCGCTACGTGGACGCGATGCGCACGCGGTGGGCGGAGGGGAAGTGGCAGCCGACGGACTGGGGATTGGAGGCCGATCCGATCCAGAACCGGCCCGTGCCGCCGCGTGCCCCTGATCCGTCCGCGGCGATCCCGATCCCAGTCGCACCGGCGGCACAGCCGTCGCCGAACGTATCTCTGCCCACGTGCGTTTCGTACGATCCCGCAACATGGTTCGCGTGCGTGCTGGAGTTCGAGAAACGATTCCAGCTCGACGCCGGGCAAAAAAGCACGGCCCAGTCGATTCACGCGGAGTTGGTCGAGCGGGCGGGCGACTATGCAAAAACGCATCGCGAGGAGCTTCGTTCCGTGCCGACGCCGGGACGAATGACCCACGCAGCCTATGAGCCGATCCGAGCGCTGTTCGCCGAACTACAGGCTCGCCTGGATGCGTTGCCGACGACGGCGCAACGGGAAACGTACAAGCCCTGAGGCGCCCTGACGGGTCCGTGACAGTTTAGGCGACGTTGGGACGGTCCCGGAGGGACCGAGGATTGTAGCCACGGGTGGAGCGCCGCCCGCCGCTAGGCGGGCAAAGCGCAACCCGTGGATACCAACGCGGCGCGGCGCCCGCCCCGAAAGGGGCGGAGGAGGCCAGCGCAGTCGCGGTTCCGCCGCCCCTTCGGGGCGGTTTGACTTTTGTCCCCGAACACCACGGGTTCCGTCCGGCTGCACCGGACTCCACCCGTGGCTACAGTCCGGCACCCCTTCGGGGCGAACGGATGCTCCGCCGAAAGTGTCACGGACCGCGCCCTGACGGCCTTCCCCGCGTCCCCGACGCACCGCTATTCGCCGGCAAACGGCCTCGCAGGCCGTCGCCGGAGCGTTGGGGGATAGTTTGGAACCCTAACTATTTTCTGAAAGAAAGGCTTGACTCGCGAACACCGGCGCGGTAACCTACTCGCCGTCGTCCGCGGATCTGCCGGTTGTGAGAGGGGCTTGCCGACCCACCTTCTTTTGCGTCGAGCTTGGGCCGGAACCAGTCCGGGATCCTCGAAGTAATACGCGCAGGAAGTCTGCCGTGAGCACGTTGGACGTGGTCGCGGTTGGCGCGACGGTTAGACTCTATAACGGCGCAGGAACCGAGCCCACGGGGGAGGCACTAGCCCACCCGATGGCGATGGTAACGTGGTACGGAGCCCCAAGGAGTGGTCTTTGGAGGGTAGAGCATGGTAACTTGGACTGGAAAATGCGTTGCGTGCGTCTTGTGTTCCGTCGCGGCGTTCGGTTCGCGAGGGGCTGTCGCCGAACGGGTCGTGATGTTCTTGGAGAACCCGCGACTCGCCGACGATGCACAAACAAGGGAGCTACCGACAATCTGGGAGCTGGTGACTCTGGGGGAGACCAGTGGCTGGGTTTGGGGCGGCGGGCCGCCAGCCACACGTATCATAATCGGTCTTCGGTGGCAGTTCAACGACCAGTGTCGGTACGGCGTAGTGATTGAGGATTTCGATTTTGTGCAATACGAGGCGGAATCCAGTTGGGACCTGCTCGGCTATGACCTGACGGCTGGTACCCCAGAGAACTTCCGGGCGATGTTTGAAGCCTACGGTCCTCGACATCCCGGTGTTTGGATCATGTATGCCTGGATTGGTGGAGGAGGCGTAAACGGAGCTGCTTTGACGGACTTGGTCACGACAACAGACGTGCTACCCAGAACGCTTTACGCGATTGACACGCTTGGAGACTACGTACCGTTCTACGCGGTGCTTACCGGAATCCCTGACATGGGTGATGGTGTCATTGGATGGAGTATTACTGGGTCGGTCGTCGCAGAGAACATGCCGATCATGGCTGACTTCGATCGAAGTGGTCGGGTGGATCTGCGTGACTTCGCCGCGTTCCAGAGTTGTTTCACCGGCCAAGCCCCTACTGACGTCTCGCCCTGCTGCCGAATCTTCGACTTCGACCTCGACAAAGACGTGGACGTACGCGATGTTGCATTGTTGGCCTCTTTGATTACGGGCCCGTAGATCGTCAGACCAGCCGCGCCGGCTCGGGCGGCTTCTGGGTGATGCGGCGGCGGGCGGTGGGGTAGCGTGATCAGAGCGGGGAGCGGGAGCGACCCGATGTCGTTGTTCTCGTTACGCCGGGACGACCCGATTTAGAGTGCGTCCGGAAACCCCCTCACCCTACCCTCGGACCCTCCCTCCTCGGTCGGCTCGTCCGACCCCCCAGCGGGGGAGAGGGGTTCTAGGGTGCACTCCTAACCCGGATTATTCATACCTCGGTGCGTTATTGGAGTTGAAGAGTTGTTCGTTGATCGGGACGACCTTTGTACCTGGCGGCGTTGCGATGCGCGCAGAAAACCCCCTTAGGACCGGCGAATCAATAACTGGCGTTATTGCTGAGGCGTAGCGACGTAGTTCCATTTGGGCAGCAAGTCGTCAAAAAGGAGGGTCATGGTGGTTTTGAAGTTCTCCGCCACTTGGCGGCCGGTT
>Ga0315274_10002189_pt1 | contig 29703 bp, 19 predicted proteins | sample YL17G02_20_MG_FD_203700 | JGI IMG/M metagenome (GOLD analysis project Ga0315274, IMG submission 203700) | Sediment microbial communities from Yellowstone Lake, YNP, Wyoming, USA - YL17G02_20 | ecosystem: Environmental > Aquatic > Freshwater > Lake > Sediment | place: USA: Wyoming | collected...
GTCGAAGGGAGTCTTGCCGGTGACGAGGTCGTAGGCGAACTCCATCGACATCTGGGAGGCCGCGACCTCGGAGGCGTGGAGGCTGCAGGTGATGAGGACGATGGCCTTGCCCTCGCCGGCCAGCTTGCGGGCGTCGTCGGCCGAGAGGCCGCGCGAGTCCTTGAGCTTGCGGGCGATTTCGCGATAGGCGTCGAGCTTGGCCATATTTTCTTCGGCCGTGATCACGGCCATGATCATCGGCCTCTTCTGGACGGATTCGCCGATCGTGAACAGCGTGAGCTTGGGCGACTCTTGGTCCAGCTTTTCGAAATAGGCTTTAATCTGGTTGTAGTCGGCCAGCTTGCGGTCGGCGCCGACCTGGTGGCCCAGGAATTGGTCGGGGGGAGTCTGGGCGGACGCCGCAAAAGGTACGAAAAGCGATAAGACAAGGATGAAGACTTTCAAGTACGGGGACGAAATTCTCATGAAGACCTCCTCGTGATCGAAAAGTCGGGGTTCATGCGCAAGACATCTTTCTACACCCGGGAAGGCGCCCTGTCAAGGCCGGAAAGATCGGGGTTAACCCTGCACTTTGTGACAAAGTGCAGGGTTTGACCCCTTTGAGGTTGACTTTGATCACCGGCTGGAGTTATTGTTTTATTAGTGGAGGGCAATACAAATTCCGGGTTCAAGGGAAGTCCAACATGGCTTTCCCCGGGGTTTAACATGATCCGGAGGGCCGGAGCGCTTTTTTAAGGAGGGAACCATGGACACTTGCATCGGTCAGGTAACCCACTTTTTTAATCACCTCGGCGTCGCCGTCTTGCAGCTCAGCGGCGAGCTGAAAGTCGGCGAGACCATTAAGATCGTAGGGCATTCCAAGGAATTCACACAGCCGGTCTCTTCCCTCGAGGTTGAACACCGGAAGGTCGAGTCGGCCGGGCCGGGGATGGAAGTGGCCATGAAAGTGGCCGAGCCCGTTCATAAAGGCGACAAGGTGTTCAAAGTCTCTCCGCAATAAAGATCGGTAAAGATCGGGGTCAAACCTACACTTTTGCCTTTAGTGCAAATTGACTTTTTGCACTTTGTGACAAAGTGTAGGTTTGACCCCGATCGCTAGTGGGCGGCGATGCCGAGGGCGGCGATCGAGTTACTGTCATGGACGCCGGCCGCGGGGCTTCGCCCGTCTCCTCCTCCCGCATTTTGCCGCCGGTCGAATGAATTTCTCTTTTTTCAGGGCCTCTGCGGCACAGGGCTCCCGGGAATTTGACAGGTATCGGCTATTCGCGTACCCTGTTTAAGGCGTTTTGAAAGGACGGAGATTATGTACCGACATCGCCTCCCCAAGCCCGCGCCGGCTCTGATTGCGGTCGGATTTCTCTGCGCCGGGCTCGCCGGAGGGTTGGCCGGCCAGGAGCCGACGCAAGCCCAGGATCGGGTGGGGCGGCTTTTCGCCGCGGCCGACGCGGCCTTCGATCAGGGCGATTTCGCGACCGCCCTCGAAAGCTACTTTGAAATCACGACCCTGGCCCTCGACCGCGCGGAGCTCGCCCGGGCCTCGGTCGGCCTGGCCATCAGCTATTTTTCGTTGAACGACCGCGTCGGCGCCTCCAAATGGCTCCGCCAGGCGCTTGTCTACGACCCCAAGAAAGAGCTTATCGACCGGATCTATCCCGAATCCTTCGTCCTTCTCTTCATGGAAATCCGCAAGGAAGGGACGGCCGCGGCCGAACCCGCCCCCCAGGAGCCTCAGCCGGCGGCCCCGCCGGTCCAGGCCCCGGTCCGAGAGCCTCCCAAGCAGGAACCTCAACCTCCCCCGCAAAAGCAGCCCGAGGCCGGCTTCCGGTTCCTGGGCGAGACCAAATGGAAGGATAAATGGGAGGTCGAAGCGCATCTCTCCTCCTGGAACGTCAACCTGATCAAGGGTATCTTCGAATCCTTCGTCACCGACAACATGGCCGAGGAGATCCGGGACCAGGTCCTCGCTAAACTCCGGAAATTCTACTCGCCTCTGTATCAAAGGGGGTATGAAGAAAACATCACCTTCGATTCGGACGGCTCAAACTACGGGTTCGGGGCCAGATACTATCCGAGAGGACGGGAAAGCGGTTTCAGCTTCGCCCTGTCCTTCGAGAAAACCCATATCAAGCTCATCATGGCCGGCCCGGTCAAGCAGACCTACGCTCCCGGCGGCTCCTCCCAAGTCGATTCGAACAGTACCATCGAGACGAGCCCGTTCTCGACGAACCTGAGCTTCCGCTGGGAGTTCATTCCCGCTTGGCGGGTGACGCCCTACTTCACCTGGGGCCTGGGGTTGGCCGCCCTGGACGGCGAGGTCAGCTACACCTGGCAAGGGACGGTCCAGTACTTGGGGCGGGAGGAGAGCATCGGGGACAGCACCGTCAAGACCTTTGCCGAAACCGAGGAAGAAAACGACTTCAACATTCCCAACATCTTTGTCATCCTCCACTTTGGGTTCGGCGTCAAGGGCGAAATCGTCCCCGGGCTGTCCGGGATCGCCGAAGCGAGTTTCTGGGACGGGATCCTGTTACGGGCCGGAGTCGCCTATCGTTTTTAGAATGAAGAATGAAAATAAGACCGTGCTAGACGGGGAGCCAGCGGTGCCCTGTAGCCCACAATCCGCTCCAGTGGGGTCGAATCCCCCGCCGAGGCCGTCTCTCTGTCTGGCCAGTGGCTTGGTGCAGCGGCGTTGACGGTTGGGGCCCTGCGCAAAGCGCCTCCCGCGAACCCCGCCAGGACCGGAAGGTAGCAACGGTAGCGGGACGGTGTCTTGTGCGGCAGTCAGCCTCGCCCGAGCCGGCGGCCGGGCGCACGCGGGTAGAGAGCGGTCGAAGCGGGGTGCACGGTCTTTTTTAAGACTTTGGAGATTCTGAGGAGGATGTCATGAACGCTCGTTTCCTGAAATGGGTCGGGGTCCTGCTGGCCGCGCTGCTCGTCCTGGGAAGCCTGGCCTGGGCCCAGGAGGAAGACGCGGAGAATTGCAAGGATCATCCCATGTTCTCGCGGATGAAGGGGTTCTATATTACCGGCTGCGAGTCCGATTTCGACGCGGTCGAGTTCTATCTGGCCGACAGCGAGGTCAAAACCGTCGAGGGCGATAAAACCGTCATCAACTACTCTCTGCGGGAAGGGTCCCCCAAGCCGAGTGTCCTCCAGGTCCGCCGGAACTACGGCAACGCGATCAAATCCCTGGGCGGGGAGATCCTGCTCGACGAGCACATCACCCTGACCGCCAAGCTCCTCAAGTCCGGCAAGGAGTACTGGATCTCCGTCGCCGTCTATAACGACGGAAACGATTACACCCTTACCGTCCTCGAGATCGCGGCCATGGTCCAGGAAGTCACGGCCAACGAGATGCTCGACGCTCTGAACAAGGACGGCTTCATCGCCCTCTACATCAACTTCGACACCGGCAAATCCGACATCAAGCCCGAGTCCCAGCCCATCGTCGCCCAGATCGCGGAGCTTCTTAAGGCGAACCCGGACCTCAAGGTGAGCATCGAAGGCCACACCGACAATGTCGGGACTCCCGCTGCCAACAAGACCCTCTCCGAGAGCCGCGCCAAGTCCGTCCTGAACGCCGTCGCGGCGCTGGGGGTTCCGGCCGTCCGGATGAGCGCGGTCGGCTGGGGCCAGGAGCGTCCGGTCGCCGATAACCGGAGCGAGGAGGGCCGGGCCAAGAACCGCCGGGTCGAAATCGTCAAAAAGTGAAGGGGTCGTCCCCGGGAGCGAGCGGCCTGAGCCGAAAGCTCTGGGAATAGGACCTCGCGGGATAGAGGTACTGGGGGTGCGGCTTCGCCCCCCAGGAATCGTCCCCGCCGACGCCCATCTGTCCGAAGTCGAGCGTCACGGCCGTGAAATCCCTTTTGGCGATGTCGACCGGGTGCTTGTCGCCGCGGCGCTCCTGGGTCAGGTCCTCGGTTGTGTAGGGGAGGGCCGAGAATTCAAAGGTGGGGATTCCGTAAGCGGCCAGCCCGAAACCCTCGGCGTTCCGGAAGGCCGCCCAGCGGACGTCCGTCCTTGTCCCGTACTCCTGGATGCTGACGTAGGGGAGAAGCGCTTTGGCGACGCTGCCGTCATGGATTCCGACCAGGGCCGCCGTTTTGCGGTCGTTATAATTCTCCTGAGGGCCGCGGCCGTACCACCGGAAACGGGAGTATTCGGCGGGCAAGGCCAGCTTCATCCCGACCCGGGGCATTTCGGGTAGGGCGGCCCCTCCATCGAGGTTGAACGCGTGATCGACCAGGATTTCGCCCGTGAATAAGATTCTGTAGCGGAGAAGGACGCGGGCCGGGACTTTATTGAGAACGTAAACGGCTTCCACTGTCACCTCGCCCGCCGCGGTCTGTTTCGCGCCGAAGGACTGAAGCGTCCGGTCGTCCCCGGCCGTCCTCCAGACGGCGCACCGTTTCGGCATCCCGTTTCCGAAGTCGTTGTCGGTCGGCGCCCGCCAGAAGTTCGGCTCGGGTCCGCGCCGGACGAGCTCCTGGTTCCGGAACAGGAACGAGGTCATCATCCCCGTTCCCTTGTCGAACCTGACGGCGAAGTCCCCGCCCTTGACCGTCAGCGCCGTTCCTTGTTCGGCCAGGACGAGCGGAGTGATCCGCCCGGGTTTGGCGGCGCCGAAGACAACGGGCGCGGACAGAGGGAACTGCTCGACGGCCGCAATGTGGCCGGCCGGAATCAAACCGGACGTCTCGCACGTCTTGGCGCGGATATTCAGGAAGCGCTCCGTCCCCGGCGACGCCTCAAGGGCCGGCAGTCCGAGCTTGATCGTGGTCGATGCGTGAGGGGGCAGGTTCAGCTTCGGAACCGTCCCGGAGGCGACGACGGCCCCGTTGGCCTCGACCTCCCAGGCGATCTCGAATTGGTTTAAGTTCGTGAAGTCGTGGGCGTTACGGACTTCGACCTCGCCTTCGGCCAAGTCCGCCGCCTTAAATTTGATATATTGGTAAACCTTCTTGACTTCCCAAAGGGCGGGATGGGGCGTCCGGTCGGGCGCGACCAGGCCGTTACAGCAGAAGTTCCGGTCGGACGACGTCCCGGGCGGACCGTAATCCCCGCCGTAGGCCCAGAAGAGCTCGCCCTTCTCGTTGCGCTTGGCGTAACCCTGATCGACCCAATCCCAGATGGAGGCGCCCTGGAGCTGGTCGTGGCTCTCGATGACGTCCCAGTAATCCTGGAGGTTCCCCGTGCTGTTGCCCATCGAATGGGCGTATTCGCACATGATCAGAGGCCGCGGTTGCTTCGTTTTGACGTAGGCTTCGAGCTCCTCGATCGATGAGTACATCGGGCAGTAGATGTCCGTGTTCGCCCCGAGCTCGGCCCGCTCGTAGTGAACGGGACGGGGCGTGTCGCGGCCGTGGATCCATTTGATCCCCTTCTCGAAGTTGATCCCGTCGCCGGCCTCGTTGCCCATGGACCAGATGATGACCGAGGCGTGGTTCTTGTCCCGCTCGACCATGCGCCGGATCCGGTCGAGGTGGGCCGGTCCCCAGGCCGGGTCCTTGGCCAGGCTCTTGGGGCCGTAACCCATCCCGTGAGACTCGATATTGGCTTCGTCGATGACGTAGAGGCCGTACTCGTCGCAGAGCTCGTACCAGCGAGGGTCGTTGGGGTAATGGCAGGTCCGGACGGTGTTGATGTTGAACTTCTTCATCAGGGCGATGTCGGTCCTCATCGACTCCTCGGAGATGACATGGGCCGCGTAAGGATCGTGCTCGTGGCGGTTGACGCCCTTGAGACGGACAGGGACGCCGTTGACGAGGAGGAGGCCGTCCTTGATCTCGGAGGTCCGGAACCCGACTCGGCAGGCGGCGGCCTGGACCGTACGGCCTTTCTCGTCCTTGAGAAGAACGGCCAAGGGATAGAGGTTCGGCGTTTCAGCCGTCCATTTCCGGGGGGCGGGCACGGTCCGAGAAAAGACGACGGAAGCCGTCTCCGCCTTTTCGATGGACGCCGGCTTCTCTTCCTTGAATATCAGGCCGCCGTTCCGGTCATAGAGCCGGATTTCGACGGCGCGGCGCCCGGACTTGATCTTGGGGGCCGTGTTCTTGACCTCGACCGTGACGGCAAGCGTCCCGTCCGTGTAGGTCTTGTCGAGGCCGGCCCGGGCGAAGAAATCCCGTATCCTGACCTTGGGCGCGGCGTAGAGGAAAACATCCCGCTCGATGCCGCTGATCCGCCAGAAGTCCTGGCATTCGAGGTAGGAGCCGTCCGACCAGCGATAGACCTCGAGGGCCAGCGCGTTCTCGCCGGGTTTGAGATAGGGCGTGATATCCCACTCGGCGGGGGTTTTGGAATCCTCGCTGTACCCGACCTTGCGGCCGTTGACCCAGATGTAGAAGGCCGACTTGACGGCCCCGAAGTGGATGAAGACGTCCATCCCCCGCCACGAGTCGGGGACCGTGAAAGCGCGGCGGTAGGAGCCGACCGGATTGTTGTCGTGGGGAATCCGGGGCGGGTCGGGCTGGGCGGGCGGCTTGACCCATTCGTAGCTCATGTTGACGTAGATCGGCGTGCCGTAGCCCTGGAACTCCCAGTTGGAGGGGACGGCGATCTCCTTCCAGCCGCTCGCGTCGTACTCGGGCTTCCAGAAGTCGAGCGGCCGGTCGGCCGGCTTTTCGACCCAGTTGAACTTCCAGGGGCCGTTCAGGGAGACGTAGAAGGGCGAGCTTTTCGGGTTGCTGCCGAGGGCGCTGTCCGCGTCCGGGAAGGGGATGAAGGTCGCGTGGGGGGCTTCTTTATGGATGTCGAAGACAAGGGGGTTTTCCCAGTCATTGACGGCTTTATCCTGAGCGGGAGAGTACGAGAAGGCCAGAGCCCAGATGACACAGAGACCGGCGACCCAGTGTTTCATTCCATGACCTCGCTGTGTTGAATTCATCCGACGTTCGTTGTTTCATATTCTCAAGAATCGCCCGTTATGTAAAGTCCATCCATCTTGCCCCGAGCGAGGCCGGCCTCAAACAGGATTCTGCTCGGCCGGACACCATGCCCACGATGCTCCGGGTCTTTTTCTAGGACAACCGCAAGCTCCTCCCTATTGTCGAGGATGAGTTCCCTAGCCTAATAGAGCGGACTTCCGGGCCGGCCGTCGCGTTGACAAGCCCTTTGCCCGGTGCTATGTTTAAGGCCAACGGGGAGGAGGGGACTGATGTCCATCGAATGTCCGAAGTGTCATTCCGAGAATATTGACACGTCAAGATTCTGCAGCAGTTGCGCCGCACCTTTGGGCCAGGCCGCCGCGCCCCCCGTCTCCCTGACGAAGACCCTGGCGATACCTCTTCCTGTTTTATCCAAGGACATCCTCATCGCCGGGAAGTACCGCATCGTGGAAGAGATCGGTCGCGGCGGGATGGGCATTGTCTACAAGGCCGAGGACATCAAGCTTAAGCGCTGTATCGCCCTGAAATTTCTCCCGCCTCATCTCATGAGCTCGCCCGAGTTCAAGGAGCGTTTTCTCATCGAAGCCCAGGCGGCCGCGGCTCTGTCCCATCCGAACATCTGCGTCATCCATGAAGTCGGGGAGAGCGAAGAACGCCCCTACATCGCCATGGAATACGTGGAAGGGGAGACCCTCCGGGACAAGATCAAGAAAGGGCCGTTAAGGACTGAAGAGGGTCTGGATATTACCATCCAGGTCGCCGCCGGTCTGGGCGAAGCCCACCACAAGGGCATCATCCACCGGGACATCAAGAGCGCGAACATCATGGTCACGAATAAAGGCCAAGCCAAGGTCATGGACTTCGGGCTGGCCAAGCTTCGGAGCGGGAGCTCGCTGACAAAGAGCCAGACGACGCTGGGCACGGTCGCCTACATGTCCCCCGAGCAGGCGCGAGGCGGCGATTTGGATCAGCGGACGGACATCTGGTCGCTGGGCGTCGTTCTTTACGAAATGCTATCGGGAAAGCCGCCTTTCCGGGGAGATCACGACCAGGCCGTGATTTACTCTATCCTCCATGAGGAACCGGAGGCCCTGACCAAGGCCCGTTCCAACGCTCCGTCCGGGCTGGAGCAGATCGTCGGTCAGGCTTTGGTCAAGAACCCTGCCCATCGCTACCGGACCATGGAGGAATTCCGCGAAGACCTCGAGGCCGTCGCCGAAGGTCTCAAACCCCGCATAGCTAGGCCGAAGTGGATCAGGGCCAAGATACTCGGGATCAGAAAGGCTTATCTCTATGCCGCGGCCGCCGTGCTGGCGGTTCTTGTGGGTCTCAATGTGGGTGGGGTGCGCGACCTCCTCCTGGGGAATCCGAAGGGAACCATCATCCGTTCGCTGGCCGTTTTGCCCCTGGAGAATCTCTCGGGCGACAAGGAACAAGAATATTTCGCCGATGGCATGACCGAAGAATTGATCACCACCCTGGCCAAGATGGGATCGCTCCGTCTGATCTCGCGGACCTCGATGATGCAGTACAAGGGTACCCGGAAGCCCTTGCCTCAGATCGCCAGGGAATTGAATGTCGAGGCTGTGATTGAAGGTTCGGTGATGCTCGAGGGCGGCCGGATGCGCATCACGGCGCTGCTCATCCAAGCCTCGTCGGACCGGCACCTTTGGGCCGAGAGCTACGAACGCGACTTGAGCAGCGTGCTAGCGTTGCAGAACGAAATCGCGGGTGAGATTGCCGAGAAGGTCCATGCGGTGCTGACCCCAGCCGAGCAGGCCCGGCTGGCCGCGGCCCGGCCGGTCAATCCCGAGGCGTATGAAGCCTATCTGAAGGGAAAATTCTATTTGAACAAGATGACGCCGGAAGGATACGAGAAGGGCCTATCCTACCTCAATCAGGCCATCGAAAAAGACCCGACCAACCCCATGCCTCATGCCGCGCTGGCGCTGGCGTACAGCATCATCGGCCACGAAAGGTTTCCCGATGCCCTTGCTCTGGCCAAAGCGGCCGCGCGCAAGGCAGAAGAGTTGGGCGGCGACCCTCCGGCGGAGATGTTACTGGCCTTCGGCATGACCAAACTCTATTCCGATTGGGATTACGAGGGGGCGGGCAAAGATCTGAAACGCGCCATCGAACTGAACTCGAGTCTCGGCGAGGCCCATAGAGATTACTCGTGGTATCTCTTCCTCCCCGGCCGGCGGGATGAAGCCCTGGCGGAAATGAAACGGGCACAAGAGGTTGAGCCGCTCAATCCCCTGTTCTACGCCGATCGGGGCTGGCAATATTGGTGGGCGGGGCAGATTGACAAAGGGATAGAGGAGGCCCAAAAAGCGCTCGAGCTGGATCCTAATTTCAATGAGGCGCTCTGTCCCCTTGGATCGATGTACGCTGAAAAGGGGATGTTCGCCGAAGCCATTGCCACCCACCGGAAGCTTGCCGAGGTGGATCCTGCCTGGAGGTGGTCTCTGGTCACGACCCTTGCGCAGTCGGGCCCTGCTAGCGAGGCGCGCCAGACGCTGGCCAAGTTCTTCAAAGAGAAACCCGAGGCCACGGGCGCCTGGGCGGGATGGTTTCTGGCTGAAGCTTATGCAGCCCTCGGGGAAAAGGATGAAGCTTTTCGCTGGCTAGAAGCGGCTTACCAGGAGCGCCATAGCTTCCTTCCGTGGATCAATGACAATCCCGCTTACGCGTCTTTACGCTCGGACCCGCGTTTCCAGGACCTGCGGCGCCGGATGGGCCTCCCCGTAGAAGAAAGGAAATAGACAGATCACGTTCGCCGTCGAGGGCAGATCCGCCCGGGTCGAAAAGCCTCCGTGAACCGATTAGGGGGGCTTCTGCGGCGGAAAGGACCCGCCGCCTAAAGCCGCTTGTCTCGAATTTTTGTTGGCCACTCGTCCGCCGGTCGAATATTTCTCCTAAAGCTCTCTCATGCCGGATGAGGAGGCCGCGATGAACGGCCGGATGAAATAATTTCCTCTCCTATAAAGCCGACGAAATCCCCACTTCGAGCTTTTAAAAGCGAATAGTTGATCCCGAAAAGTTGCCGATTGCGCGGGCCGCGATTGAGTGCTATAGTGCCCGAGAGTCGACCCGTTCGCCGACGCTAAGCCCCGCCTTTCAAGGCGGGGACGAGAAGCGACACTTTTGTACTCAGCCCCTTGAGAGGAGATGGGGCTGAGTGGGCTCAGGGTTAACCCCGAACAAGCCCCGGCATTCATGCCGGGGAGTCGAGGGGTTGACTCCCTGCCTTTCCGAGGAAGGGTTCGGCCCGGATCGAGTTCGACATGAATAAGGAGGCAGCAGTGAACAAAAAGTCATCCCGGCGTTGGCTTGCCGTCATCATCCTGGCCCTGCTTTTTGCCGTTCAGATCGTCGCCCAGGAAAAGGTCGATCTTCAAATCGTCCAACGCATCCGCAAAGAGGGGCTGGAAAATTCCAAGGTCATGGACTACTTGAGCTATCTCAGCGACGTCTGCGGCCCCCGCCTGTCGGAGTCTCCCCAATACCGCAAAGCGGGGGAGTGGGTGGTGGGCAAGCTCAAGGAACTCGGCCTGGCCAACGCGCAAATGGAGCCGTGGGGAACCTTCGGCCGCGGCTGGGAAATGCAGAAGATCTACGCCGCGATGACCGCTCCCCAGTACATGCCTTTGATCGCCTATCCCAAGGCGTGGACCCCCGGCACCGATGGAATCGTCAAGGGCAATCCGGTCCTGATCGAAGTCACTAAGGCCGCCGACTTCGATAAATACAAGGGCAAGCTCAAGGGAGCCATCGTCCTGACCCAGGCCGAAAAACCGCTCGAGATCTCCTTCGAACCGATGGCCGAACGACTGTCGGAGGATGGGCTGAAGAAGCTCATCATGGCCCCCGAACCGGGCGCCAGGCCGCCCTTCGGGCCCACGATGCAGGAGATGATGGCCCGTCAACAGCTGCAGGCGGCGATTAATAAATTCTTAAAGGACGAAGGAGCCGCCGTCCTGCTCGAGCCCGGCCGGGGAAAATACGGGACGGTCTTCGTCCAGGGCGGCGGATCCCAGATGAAGGGCGCCACCGAGCCTCCGCCCTCGGTCGTCGTCTCGGTCGAACAGTACAATCGGATCGTCCGCATCCTGAAGCTGAAAGTCCCGGTCGAGATCGAGGTCGAAGTCCAGGCCCGTTTCCTGGACGACGATCCCCAGGGAACGAACGTCATCGCCGAAATCCCGGGCGTCGATAAGAAGCTGAAGGGGGAGGTCGTCATGCTGGGCGGACATTTCGATACCTGGCATGCGGGCACCGGGGCCACGGACGACGGTGCCGGCTGCGCCGTGGCCATGGAGGCGGTCAGGATCTTGAAGGCCCTGGGCGTCCGGCCCCGCCGCACCATCCGAGTGGCCATGTGGGACGCCGAGGAGCAAGGATTAATCGGCTCGCGGGAGTACGTCAAGAATCATTTCTTCGATCGGGTCAAGAAAGAGAAAAAGCCGGAATACGACAGGCTGTCGGCCTATTTCAACTTCGACAACGGCAGCGGGAAGATCCGCGGCGTCCACGCCCAAGGCAACCTCGCGGCCGCCCCCATCCTTGAGGAATGGCTGAAGCCTTTCCATGATCTCGGGGCGCAAACCGTGACGCTCCGCAACACGGGCGGCACCGACCACCTGTCCTTCGACGGGGTCGGCCTTCCGGGGTTCCAGTTCATTCAGGATGAATTGGAATACGACACTCTCACCCATCACTCGAACATGGACGTTTACGACCATATCTCGAAAGGGGACTTGATCCAGGCGGCGACGATCATGGCCTCGTTCGTCTACAATGCGGCCATGCGGGACGCGAAGCTGCCCAGGAAATATTTCGACCCCAACGCCCCGCCGCGGGGCATGTTTTAGGCCGACGCTCCGCCTCCCGCCGCAAGTGACGACACGTTTTTAGAGAAGCGGGGAAGAGCCCAACAGGATAGGACCGTCCGTCGGGTTCAGGATTTCGGGGCCAGCCCCACGGCCACCCAGAAGATGTACTTCGGCGTCCCTGTCCGGATCCGCGAGTCCATGCCCGGCGCGTCCCTCTCTGACAAATCCCGCATGAAGTTCGCCTCCTGCTGGCTGGGCGGCTCGGTCCTCCCGCCCCATTCGATGCCGATCTTGACATCCCGTCCGGGTTCGACGCCGATACCGAACGGCTGGTTCTCGTCCTTGACCAGGGGGATCTTGAACTCGAATATCCAGACGTTCCCGTCCACGGTTGCGTTGAAATCCGGATAAAGGGGCGGCTTGGCGGCCGCCATCTGTTCCCGATCCTTCTTGTTGACGATGTCGTACAAGAATAGCGGGTGAAAAGGCTCGGCCATGATCTCCGCTATCTGCTGATCGGTCAATGTCCTTCCCTGGCTGCGCCGGCGGGCGATGAGTTGGTCGGCCGTGAGCATGAGTTTCGTGAACTTGATCCCGCGCTCCTTTTTGTTTTCCCCTCGGGTGTCGAAATAGACTGTGACCCCGCTCTTTTCGAGCGTGCTCTGGAAGAGGGGGTCCTTGAAGGCCAATAAAAAATAGAGGTTGTCGGTGTCATTGCGGAAGGCGAATTCCACCTTCGTTTTACCATGGACGGTCATGGGGTCATCGTCCCAGTCGTCCGCGAGGCCGTCGATCGGCATCGCCTTTGCCGTCCAGACGCTCCGGGCGCCAAGGTCCTCAGAGAACGCCGGAACCGCCGTGATAAACCCGATGGACGATAAAATCAGGCTGAATGCCGCGATTCGCTTTGACACGATCACCTCTCTTCCATCCAAAATTCGCTATGGACAAGCGGGGGCGGATGTCAGCGCAAGAGCCCGAGCTTTTCGAGGAGCCCGCGCAGCTCGGCCTTGCCTTTGTCGGGCACATCGCCCAGCGGCAGCCGGCACGGCCCGCCGTGAAATCCCTGGAGGTCGAGGCAGTACTTGAGACCCGCGATGCCGTACGTCTCCATCACGGCCCGGTTGAGGGGGATGAGGGCCTTTTGGATCTCGAAGGCCTGTTCCAGCTTCTTCTCCAAAAACAGGGTATAGGCTTCGGCGCAGAGACCCGGCGCCGCGTTGGCGACGGCCAGGATGGCGCCGCTCGCGCCCAAGGCCAGGCCCGGCAGGAAGACGTAGCCCGAGCCGAGCAGATAGCTGAAGTCGGATTTGACCTTGAGCAGGACTTCGGCGATCATGGCCAGGTTGCCGCCGCTCTCCTTGATCGCGACGATCTTGGGGTGGGCGGCCAGCTCGACGACGAGGGCCGTCTCGAGATTGATGCCCGTGTTCTGGGGGACGTTGTAGATGATGACCGGGACGCGGCTATGATCGGCCACGGTCAGATAGTGGCGGCGGAGCGCCTCGCGGTCCATCTTGGCCTTGTAGTAGGCGGGCGGCCGGACCAGGACGGCGTCGATCCCGAGACCGGCCAGGCGGTTGCCGAATTCGATCGTCTGCCGGGTCGATTCCCGGGCCGTGCCGGCGATGACCTTCATCCCGGCCGCGGCCGACTCGCGGGCCGTCCGGACCAAACGCTCCGATTCGCCGTCGTCGAGGTGGACGCATTCGCCGGTCGAACCCAGGACGACGAACCCGGACAGGCCGTATTCGTTGTACATATGGATGTTGTCCCGGAACCGGTCGAAGGCCACGGCGTCCCCGGAGAAGGGCGTCGTCAGGGCCGGGAAGATGCCGAAGAGCGGGGTTTTCATGTCGGGTATCCTCCTGGATTTTGTTCGCGTCACCAGTCGTCGTCGCCTTCGATCTTCCGGAGCTCCCGGTCGCTCATGCCGAAGAAGTGGCCGACCTCGTGGAGGACGACCTCGCGGACCTTTGCCTTGATCGCTTCGTCGGTCCGGCAGAACTCCTCGATCGGTTCCTGGTAGATGACGATGACGTCGGGCGGTATATTGCCGTAGTAAGGGCCTCGATGGTGGAGGGGGACGCCGTGGTAGAGACCGAGCAGGGTCCGGTCGGGAGCGGCGCCCATGTCCCGCAAGGTCCGCGGCGAAGGCCGGGCTTCGACCATGACCGCGATGTTCTCGAGATGCTTCTTGAACTTGGGAGGGAGGCGGACCAGGGCCTCCTCGACGAGCTTCTCGAACTTCGCTCTGTCCATGGCTCAGTCTCGGCGGATCTTCATTTCTCGATGCCGGTCCGGGCGCGGACGCCTTTGTCCGAGTAGTGCTTGCGTTCCTTCATCTCGGTCACCAGGTCGGCCCGGCGCAGGATGGAGGGCCGGGCTGATCGGCCGGTCAGGACGACCTCGACATCGGCGGGTCTCCGGTCGAGGAAAGCGAGGACGTCCTTTTCCGGGATGAGGTCCAAGTCGACCGCGACGTTGACCTCGTCGAGGACGACGATCCGGTAGCGGCCGGAGAGCATGGCCTTGAGGCAGCGCGCCAGGCCGCGCCCGGCCCTGTCGATATCCTCACGGTCGGGGTCTCCGTCAAGCCGGACGAATCCCCGGCGCCCGAACCGCTCGATCGCGATAAGAGGCGATAGACGACGGGCCGCCTTGAGCTCGCCGGTCGGCCGGCCCTTCAGGAACTGGCCGACATAGGTCGCGAAGCCGTGGCCGGCGGCGCGGAGGGCGAGGCCGAGCGCGGCCGTCGTCTTGCCCTTGCCGTCGCCGGTGTAGACCTGGACGCGGCCTTGGAACGACGAAGGAGCGGACATAGTGAAATTTTAACATAAAAAACGGTGACGCCGCTGCCGTTTCCTTATGATATAATTTCGGCATGCTGGATCCCAAATTCGTCCTGGAGAACAAGGACCTCGTCCTGGCCAAGGTCGCCTCCCGCGGCCTCGCCATCAACCTCGACGAATTCGTCCGCCTGTCCGAGGTCAAGAAAGACACCCTGCGCAAGGCCGAGGAACTCCGGGCCAAGCGCAATTCGGCCTCCGAACAGGTCGCCAAGCTCAAACGCGAGAAAAAAGACGCCTCGGCCATCATCGCCGAGATGAAGGGCGTCGGGGACGAGATCAAGGCCCTCGATAACGATCTCCGCCGCCTCGAGGACGAGATCCGGCTGATCCTCCTCAACATTCCCAATCCGCCCCACGACTCGGTCCCGGTCGGCAAGGACGCCTCCGGGAACGTCGAGGTCCGGCGCGCCGGCGAGCCGCCCCGCTTCGACTTCAAGCCGCTCGCCCATTGGGATATCGGGGCGAACTTGGGGATCCTCGACTTCGAGCGGGCCGCCAAGATCGCCGGCTCCCGTTTCGCCGTCTATCTCGGCCCGGGCGCGCGGCTCGAGCGGGCCCTGATCAATTTCATGCTCGACATCCACACCCGGGAACGAGGTTTTCTGGAAGTCCTGCCCCCGTTCATCGCCAACGCCGAGAGCTTGACCGGGACGGGCAATCTCCCCAAATTCGCCGCGGACCTTTTCAAGCTCGAAGGTGTTCCCTGGTATCTCGTCCCGACGGCCGAAGTGCCGCTCACGAATTATCACAGGGACGAGATCCTCGATGGCGCCATCCTGCCGCGGCGCCTGGCGGCCTATACGCCCTGTTTCCGGAGCGAGGCCGGGTCCTACGGCAAGGACATCCGCGGCCTCATCCGCCAGCATCAGTTCAACAAGGTCGAAATGATGACCTTCAGCCTCCCCGAGGCGTCCTTCGACGAGCTCGAGTGGATGACAACCGGCGCCGAGGAGGTCCTGCGGCGTCTCGGGCTGGCCTACCGGGTCGTCCTCCTCTGCGCGGGCGACATGGGCTTCGCGAGCATGAAAACCTACGACCTCGAGGTCTGGATGCCGTCCCGGGACGGCTACATGGAGATATCCTCCTGCTCGAACTGCGGCGACTTCCAAGCCCGGCGGGCCAACATCCGCTTCCGCCGCGAGCCCAAGGCCAAGCCTGAATTCGTCCATACCCTGAACGGATCGGGACTGGCCGTGGGCCGGACGGTGAGCGCCATCCTCGAGAACTTCCAACGGCCCGACGGCTCGGTCGTTATTCCCGAGGCACTCCGCCCCTACATGGATGGCCTGGAGCGGATCTCCTGAAAATTCGGCGGCGCCTCATCAATGAGGCGGGCCCGTCGTTAAGGACATCGTCGAGAAGTATCTGGACTGCGGCAGCCCGCGCGAGATGGTTTTCCGCCCCAAGATGCTTTTCGGGCGTCGATTCACACGATTTTCGTGGTGATTGACATCGCCGCGCGGCCGGCGATATATTACCGACATGGTTAGGAGGGGAGATTCAGTGCGCGGAGCGGAAATCCGCCGCCCCGCGGAAAAAGCAAATTCTTAAACATCCCCATGACGCGAACTCATTTAAGTCACTGCCGGGAGGTTTTCATGAAAAAGTTTTTTGTGATTTGTTGGTGCGCCATCAGTCTGTCAGCCACGGCAAGCGCTCAAACTTTGGTCACCAGAAGCGTTGTGAGCGATCAGAAGGGGAAAGACTATGCGCCAAATATCGTGCCGACGAGCGACGGCCAGCGGGCCGTCTTTTGGGCCCGGGACAAAGGTAGTGAAAGCGTGATGATCCGAGGCCGAGGAGTGCAGTCAGATGGGACGATCCTTACCGGCATTAGAAACCTGATCGGAGCGACACTCTATCGCTGGACGGCTTTCGGAGGAGCGTCTCTCGGCAAGGGGCGGATCGTGGTGGGAGGGACGCGTGAATCCGATCGCCAAATCGTGACGCGCGTCTATGACTCGAAATTGACGGCCAAGACCAATCTTGTCGCAACTGGGCAGACGGGGTACAACGCAACGTTTGCTCAATGCGCTTCGGGTGTGCTTATGGCCTGAACCGACGCCATCGGCGCCCACATTGCTCCGCTCGACTCGACGGGCCGATTCACCTCTTCCCCCCTTGATCTGCCGACGGCCTCAAAGGCGCATTTTCTTCAGCCAACCCGCATCGCCTCGACTCCCAACGGATATCTGGTCGTGGGCCTTGAAACGTACGCTGACTACAGTTTGAGACGTACGAGCGGCAATCTTGTAACCACCGATTTATCGAAGGCCAGCAAGGCCATCGTCTACGAATCATCATTCAGCGAGCGCGCCTTTGCGGCCGATGCCGCGTGGGGGGGGGAGACCGGTTTTATGCTGTTCGGACGGCGCGTCAACGACTCAAAAACCAGCTGTTATTTACGAAAAATTAGCGCCGCCGGAAAGCCGGCCGCGGTAGCGAAAAAGTTTCCGCCCAACAAAGCTCCTAACACCTGTGACTACCGAATCATCCCCCTCACGGGCACCGGCTGGTTTGCCACAACATGGTATGACTACAGCCAGGGGCTCATGTATCTGCAAAAACTGTCCTCAAAGGGAACCTTCATGGGCAGCCCTGTCCCCATTTCGGAAAATGCCTATCGCATCCTGGACGACGTCGTCGACATAACGTGGGACGCGGCATCGCAGAGGATCTTTGTCGCATACGCCGAGTACGCGGCGGCGCCATCAACACATGAGGACATTTGGGTCGCGATCTTCAGCCTGGAATAATCTCGGGTCCGCGGGCCGCCCAAAGAGGACATTATCACGTTGGCGTAACACAGTGAAAAACGGCCTTGACAACGCTTAAGAAATGGATTTTTATATTCCATGGAATTCGTTGTCCGGAGGTTCCGACATGAAAAGCCTCTTCGTTTCGCTTTTGCTGCTTCTGGTCAATAATCCGGTCGCGGCGGCGGATGAGCCGTTCTTCGCGCTCCTGAAATCCAGCGGGAACATCACCGTGAAGCTGTATCCGACCGAGGTCGTGAAAACGGGGTCCTCCGTTCTGGTCAGCTTCGGGATGCCTTTTACTCGCGGTTCGATCACGACGGCGGGCCTGCGGACCGTCCGCGTCCTTAAAAGCGGCACGGAGATACCGGCCTACGTCGACCAGCTGACGCCGTGGCGGCATGCGACGAAAAAATCAATCGATCTCAAGTCCGTGCGCGTCGCTCGCATTCAATTCAGCCACACCTTCTCGGCGGCCTATCCCGCCTTCGAGAGCCTGACGATCGAATGGGGACTTCATGATCGTGCCAAGAACGTCACGACCCTCCGGAAGCCGCGATCGGCCTGGCACCTTGTATCGAGCGGCACGTTCGTGGCCGCGGACCTGGTCTATGAGCCCGACGTCTACGTGGTCCTACCCACGGCCGCGCTGACGCAGGGAGTCCTCCGACCGGGCCGCATGAATCCGTTTTCCAATTCGGTCGCCTCCAAGCGAGACTCGCCGACCGCCATGTGCAATAAATGGAATTGGCCCGGATACCAAGAGCTGGAGCACGCGGCGAAGAACAACTTCTATGCGATCATCAATGAGGATGACCCGCATGTGACGAAGGAGAACCTCTGCGATTACAAGAATGCGTTGTCTGACACGAACGGCGAGCCGTGGCTCTATGATCGCTCGTCGGCGATGTTCGGACTCTATTTCCGGAGCGGGTTCTTCAGGGCCCTGCGGGAGGCCGTGCGGAGCGCGGAGTATTACCGAAACCATCTTTCTCGTGCCGGGTTCTTCACGCTCAAGGATTACGATGATCCCAAGTACAGCTACAGTGAATGTCTCGCCTACCTATGCTGGACGACCGGCGATCAGCAATCGCTCGCGGGTACTTCGGCGGTTGTGTCGGCCTTCAAGGACGTCACGGCCAGATGGAACTCCAGCCTCAACTTCTGGACCGAGCGCCATGCCGGATTCAAGTTGCTGGCGAACGTCGTCGCCTACGAAGTCTATGGGACATCCGGCTATCGCGATGCCGTGTTGTCCGAAGCCAAGGACTTCATCTGGCATCAGAACGGGGCCGGAGGATTGATCCCCGCGAATCACGTCGACGGCGGGCTCTACCACCTCGGCTCTCAGCACGATTGGGATTGGGACCAGGATTCCTACGGCGCCTCGCCCTGGATGACCGTGCTGCTCCTGGATGCCATGGTGCGCGCTTTTGCGGTCACTGAAGATCCGCTGATCGCGAAATTCATCCAGCGAGTCGGCGCCTTCGAGAAGGCGGCGATGAACGTCACGAAGAATCATCTTTACGAATACGGTCCGTACGAAAACCAGGCTCTGGCCGTCCCGGTCTATGCGTTGCTTGCCGACGGCACTTTCGGAGCTACCAGCTGGGAAGACTCCGAGCACGCGCTCGACGTCGCCTCGGCCCTTGCCTGGGCCTCCTATTTCGCAAATCTTCTCGGTTCGCCCGACCCCACCCTCCGGCAGGCCGCCGTTTCCTACTACAAAACTTATCAAATCGGCGTGAACTACTGGATCCGTCCCGACTCCCCGGTCCAGTACGGCAAGACGGCCTTTCGCGTCTCACCGTGGCGAAAGTACGGGTGGGAGCACCGCGTGAGCGCGAGCTTTTCCTGGATCATTAGCCCTTAGACATTGAATATGAGGTCTGGGTATGTCTGAATATCTCAAATTGCTGGCCACGCCCATGGTGTGTGTGATCGTTTTTCTTGCCTCCGGCTTAGTCTTGACGCGCCGTGCGAAACAGAAGTCGTTACGGGCTGCAATCGGCTGGTATCTGGCAAGTGGGGTGCTTTTAATCCTGTTCCTGCTGAGTTTCAAGCCCGTTGCCAACATTCTGGTGAACACGCTTGAATCGCCATATAAGCCGGTAACGCAGGCAGACCTGGAAAAAACGGATATTATCGTCATCCTGACAGGCGGGATAAAGCCGGTAGGCAGTTATCAAAGGACCGCGGAGGCAAGCGGCACGTCGTATTCCCGGATATTCAACGGAGTCGAGATGTTCAAAAAAAGTCACGCCCGGCTATTGGTTGTTGCGGGCCTGGGGCGTGAAGGAGAGGCAGTGTCGGAAGCGGCGGTCATGAAAGACGTGGCGATTAAGCTGGGCGTGCCGCCGGATATGATCATTACGGAAGAGCGATCGCATACGACTATGGAGAGTATTATGGAACTGCGTAAGATGGGGCTGTTCGATAAGAATACCACAGTCGGGCTTGTTACGTCCGCGATCCATATGATGCGTTCGGTCTGGACGCTACAGAAGGCATTTCCTGATATTGAGATCGTTCCCCTGCCGGCCGAGTATCTGTCTGACCAGAAATTGTTTTCTTTTCATAAATTAGTCCCGTCAGGGGATGTCTTTGTGAATAGCACCAGCGTTATACATGAATGGATCGGCCTTCTGTGGTACAAGCTTAAATTGAGGAAATAGTGCAAATACAAAGACACACATGTAAATTTCAGAAAAATGAGATCACGGAATATTTTATCTATTCAAGGTAGGCGCAGGATACCAAAAATCAGGCCAATTCTGAATGACTTTCGCTTTTGCTCCGGTGTTTTAATCCTACGCCGTCATCCGGCTTATATCTGAGAAATACTCATGGAAGAATTTCTCAAGTCTTTGGAAGTGAGCCGAGGATTCTGCCGCTCGTGCCATGCCGGGCGGCTGGAGGAGTGGGGCGAGTGGATGCGGGAGACGCTTAAGCGTCACCGATTATTTTCGCCTGGCATCTGCGATAATTTCAGCTTAATCCGGTCTGAATGATTCCTGTCATCCCTGTTTAAAGCTTGAAAGAGCTGCGGCCCCGCCGGCAAGGAATTCGGCCGTCAGGCTTGCGGCCGGTCCCGGCGGCAAGTACAATAGCGCTGCGGAGGGATGGCCGAGTGGTTTAAGGCGGCGGTCTTGAAAACCGCTTTCCGGTCTTCCGGAACGGGGGTTCGAATCCCTCTCCCTCCGCCAGACACCCCGGTTTGATTCCTCCCCGAAACGTGCTAAAATAACTCCGCTTTTCAGGCCGCGGAGAGGTGCTGGAGTGGTCGATCAGGAGCGCCTGCTAAGCGCTTGTCTCGGCTTAAACCGGGACCGCGGGTTCGAATCCCGCCCTCTCCGCCAGTTCTCCCCCCCGCGACGCAGTTTCGACCCTCGGCTTGTCTAATCCGGCCTTTTCCATTATCCTTTAAGCAAAGGAGCGATCACGATCCGCCATCGAAACGCGCTGCGTTTTGTCTGCTGTGTCTGGGCTTATTTGCTGGCAGCGGCTCCCGCTCCCGGGCAGGATGAGGAAAGCCTCCAGGAACTCCAGAAGCTCCTCAAAACCCGTATCAGCACGGCCGCCAAGTACGAGCAAATCGCCGGCGACGCCCCGGCCTCCGTCGCCATCGTCGGCTCGGAGGAGATCCGGCGATACGGATTCCGGACCCTGGACGAGGTCCTCCGGATCGTCCCCGGATTCGCCGCGAGCTACGACCGGAATTATGCTTACCTCGGCGTCCGGGGCTTCAGCCGTCCCACCGACTACAACGACCGGGTCCTTCTGCTCCTCAACGGGAACGCCCTGAACGAAGGGATGTACGGCAGCGCCGCGATCGGGACGGATCTGGGACTGGACCTTGGAGCCGTCGAGCGGGTCGAGATCGTGCGCGGTCCGGCCTCCGCCCTGTATGGGACCGGGGCGATGTTTTGCGTCATCAACATCGTTTCCAAGAAAGGGAGCGACCTCAACGGGTTTCGCATGTCGGCCGAGGTTGGGAGCTTCGGGCGGACCGGTATGTCGGCCGCGTTCGGAAAAAAGTTGGCGGATGGGACCGATATTCTGCTGGCAGCCCAGTTTTCCGACGTCAAGGGGCGGGACCTCTACTTCAGGGAATTCGACGATCCCGAAACCGACGGAGGATGGGCTCGGGGACTGGACTGGGACGTCAACTTCGGCCTTAACGCGAGGCTCGTCCGGGGCGGCTTGACGTTCCAGGCCATGGCCGCGTCACGCGGGAAGGGCGTTCCGACCGCCCCCTGGGACACCGTCTTTGACGACCCTCGGGCCAAGACGCTGGACGTTAGGAGCGTGCTCGAACTCCGCTATGACCTCGATCTCGGGGCGGCCTGGATGGTCGGGCTGCGGAGCTATTACAATCATTGTCTATATGAAGGCTATTATTCTTACGGATATCTCAACAGGGACGAGACAACCGCCGAAAAGCTAGGCGGGGAGATCCAACTTCGCTGGGACCCGAGCTCGGAGCACCGTTTATTCGCCGGCGTCGAATATCAGAACCATCTCCGGGCCGATTATCGCAACTGGGATCCCCAGACGGTCAATTTCGACGGGAATTTTCCCTACCGGATCTGGTCGCTGTACCTTCAGGATCAGATCAAGATCCTCTCGAACCTCTCCCTGACCCTGGGGCTGCGCCGGGACGAATATTCGACGGCCGGGAGTTCGACGACGCCCCGGCTCGCTCTCGTCTATCATCCCTGGGCGGACGGCACCTTCAAGCTCCTCTACGGGGAGGCCTTCCGGGCGCCCAATCCCTACGAAGTTCATTACGAGCTCCCGAGCGAAGGCTATAAGTTGAACCCGGGACTCCGGCCGGAAAAAATCAGATCCTTCGAGGCTATCTGGGAACAGAAGTTGGGCCGCCCTCTGCTCGGCTTCGTCAACGTCTACCGCTACATCCTGTCCGGCCTGATCGACCAGGCGCCGGACCCCGCCGACGGGCTCCTCCAGTTCCGGAACTTGGGGAAGGTCCGGGCGACCGGGGTCGAGCTGGGGCTGACCAGCCGTTGGGCGAGCGGCGTCTGGGCCCAAGCGTCCTATGCCTTTCAGTCGGCCGAAGACGCGGCGACCGGAGCCAAGCTGACCAATGCCCCCACCCATGTCTTCAAGGCCGGCCTGTCCTGCCCCGTCTTTAAACTCGGTTTCGTCTCGATTCAGCTCCTGGCCGAATCGGAGCGGCTGACCGTGGCCCGGACCGCGACGAAACCCTTCCGGCTCGCCGACCTGGCGTTTGTCTCGGGCGATCGCCTGGAGCCGTTCAGGATCTCGATCCGGATCCGCAATGTTTTTAACGAGACCTACGCGCTGCCCGGAGGATTCGAGCACCGGATGTCCGCCATCGTCCAGGATCCCAGGAATTATTCCGTGAAGCTCGAATACCTCTTTTAGAGATCCGATGAGGACCCTGCGGCCGGCCGCCCTGTTGTTTCTGGCGATCGTGCTGTCCTCCGGCCAGGAGCCGGCCGTCCCGGTCGAGCTCCAGTATAACCTTATGATCAAGGTCTTGACCTTCGACCGCAATCTCCGGAGCCGGGTCGGCACCGAGATCGTCATCGGGATTCCCTACCAGAAGTCCGTTTGCGAATCCGTCGCCGCCAAGGACGCCCTCCTCAAGGTCATCCGGACATCGGGCCCCTCGCCCTGGGACGACCTTCCCGTCCGCGCGGTCGCCTTCGAGCTCGACGATCCCAACGATTTGGACGAAATCTTCGGGCGGGAGGGGATCGACATCCTTTATATCCCGCCCCTCCGGGCGTTCGACGTCAGGGCCATCGTCCCCGTCTGCAACGCCAGGCGGGTCCTGAGCTTCACGGGCCTCCCCGATTACCTTAAAGCGGGGGTCTCGATCGGATTCGACCTCAAGGAGGAAAGGCCCGAGATCCTGGTCAACCTGGTCAGCGCCCGTCTGGCCGGCGCCGACTTCAGTTCCAAGCTGCTGAGACTCGTCCGCGTGGTAGAGGAGTGAATGAAGATCATGGCCGTGCCCCGGTTCATTGTTCCCCGCCGAATCAGCACCAAGCTCATCCTCGTCCTGATGCCGCTCGTTTTGGCTTTCAGTCTCTTGATCGTCCTGCTGGGTCCGCGCTACTTCCGGATCCAAGCCATCCGCGATCTCGAAGACAAGTCGCTCGGCATCGCGGAGATTACGGCCTACAGCCTGGCCCCGGCTCTCTACCTCAACGACCGGCCGACGATCGACGAGGTCATCTCCAACGCCCGGAAAAACACCGACCTGGACTACCTGGTCATCTTGGATAGTACGAATAAGCCGACGGCCTCCTACGGCCTCGAAGCCGCCGTCCGCTCCCGCTACCTGGAGATCGAACGGGCCGGGATTTCGGCCGACGGCCTGGTCTACGGCGTCAAGGTCCCGGTCATCTACAACGACAGGAAGCTGGGCGATCTCCACCTCGGTTTCTCGATGAAGAGGGTTTATGAATTTATCAGAAACCTCAAGCGGACCCTCGCCCTGGTCGGGCTCGCTTTCTTCGTCATAGGGCTTGCCGCCGTTTTTCTGATCAGCAACGCCATTACCGGGCCCTTGCGCCGCATGGCCCAGACGGCCGGCCGGATCGTCGAGGGAGATCTGACCAGGCGGGCCGACGTCTCCTCCCGGGACGAAACGGGCGAGCTGGCCAGGTCCTTCAACACGATGGTCGATCACCTCGAAACGGCCCGCCGGACCCTCGAGCAGAGGGTCGAGGAGCGGACCCGGGAATTGAAAACGGTCGCCGACGCCCTCCGCGAAAGCGAGGAGCTGTTCCGGAGCATAGTCGAGTCGATGGGCGAAGGGGTCGGGATCGTGGGCTCCGACGAGAAATTCGTCTTCGCCAACGCCGCCGCCAACGCGATCTTCGGCTTGTCCGAAGGCCGGCTGATCGGCCTCGGTCTGGACGAGTTTATGACGGCAGAACAGTTCGCGCTCATGCAGGAACAGACCCGGGCCCGCCGGCGCGGCCAGAAGGCGGCCTACGAGGTCGAGATCAAATCGGCGGACGGGAAGAGCCGCACGCTTCATGTTTCGGCCATCACCCGCTTCGATCGGGACGGAACCTTCATTGGGACACTGGGCGTCTTCTCCGACGTCAGCGAACGGAAATGGACCGAAACGTCCCTGCGGGAGGCAAACGAGAGGCTCAGGCTGAGCGTCAAGGAGCTGGAGGCTCGGACGGCGGAAATGACGCTCCTCTCCGAGCTCTACGACTCCTTCCAAAGCTGTAAAAACGAAGACGAGATCTATAAGTACACCGCCCAGTTCGCCCGGAAGCTTTTCCCGGAGACCGGCGGAGTCCTTTTCATTTTCAATGCCTCCCGGAACATGCTCGAGACGGTCGCCCGCTGGGGCGAGGCCGCTCCGGCTCAGGACTTCATCGTGGAGGACGATTGTTGGGGCCTGCGACGGGGTAAAGCCTACGTCATGGATAATCCTTCGGCCCAACTCATCTGCCGGCACGTCGAACAATCCGGCCGGACGCCCTCGGTAACCATCTGCGAGCCTCTCGTCTCGGGCGGGCAGATGATGGGGCTTCTCTATTTAGAGGGATTGTCGGCCGCGCCCGTTTCGAAGGCCGATTCGGCCCGGAGGCTCAGGGTCCAACTCGCGGCGAACTTCAGGGAGCGGATCTCGCTGGCCCTCAGCAACCTCCGCCTGAGCGAGAAGCTCCTCCAGCAGTCCATCCGGGATCCGCTGACGAACTTGTTCAACCGTCGCTACATGGAGGAAACCCTCGAGCGCGAGATCTTCCGGGCAATGCGGTCCCAGCTTCCGCTCGGCGTCATCATGATCGACATCGATCATTTTAAAAGTTTCAACGACAGCTACGGCCATGAAGCCGGCGACGCCATGCTCAAGGCCATCGCCGCTTTCCTCCAGGATCAGGTCCGCAAAGAGGATGTCGCCTGCCGCTTCGGGGGGGAGGAGTTCACCCTGATCATGCCCGGCGCCGGCCTCCCGATCGTCCTGTCGCGAGCCCAAATCCTCCTGGAGAAGGCCCGCCTCATTCATGTTCCTTTCGCCGGGCGGACGCTCGGTCCGGTGACGCTCTCCCTGGGCGTGGCCATGTTCCCGGAGCAGGGCCGGACGGGCGGCCTCGTCATTCATTCCGCGGACGAAGCCCTGCTCAAGGCCAAGCGTTCGGGTCGAAACCGGGTCGTCGTCAGCGACCGTTGACCGTCCACGCCGGACGATCAAAGAAAGATTCCGACGAAGGGCAGAAGATCCACGGACGAGAGTCTGTGGAGCTTCAGTCCTAATCGAGCCCCCCTTTCGGGGGGGGCTCGATTAGGGTTGACTTTTTGGATGAGGTCACATACCATTTTTCAAAAAAAGGAGCATTCCATTGAAGACAAGCCTCGGCTGGAAACTTTCTCTTCCGGTTCTGCTCATAGCTCTGGCCGGCTGTGCGCCCAAACCCTTGTCGACGGACGGCTATGCTGAAGTCCTGGCCGCCTTCCGGGAGCCGCCGCCCGAATACCGGAGCGCGCCGCTCTGGGTTTGGAATGAGCGGGTAACCGAGACGGCCATCGACGAGCAACTGGCCGACTTCAAGGCCAAGGGAATCGGCGGCGTCTTCGTCCATCCCCGGCCCGGGCTGATCACTCCCTACCTGTCCGAGGAGTGGCTCCGCCTCTTCCGCCGCGCCGTCGAGACCGGAAAGACGCTGGGAATGAAAGTCTGGATCTATGACGAGAATTCCTATCCCTCGGGGTTCGCCGGAGGGCATGTCCCGGCCTTGATCCCGGATGCCGTCCGGACCGGGCTCCGGATGAAGCGCTACTCCCTCCTCCCGGCCGAGTTCCCCGTTCCTCCGCTCATCATCCTTCGCGCCGCCGAGTCCGGTTTTGAGGACGTCACGGAGCGGGCGGGCCGCGAAGATCTCGGCCCGGGAGATTATCGGGTCTTCGACCTCAATCCCCAGAAGCCGAGTCCCTGGTACGGGGGATTCACATATGTCGACATAATGAGGCGCAACGTCACCGACACTTTCCTGGACGTGACCCTCAACGCCTATAAGCGCGCCGTCGGCCCGGAGTTCGGCGCGGTCGTGCCCGGCTCCTTCCAGGACGAGGCCGAGATCGCGCCGGCGGGCGGCGCGGACGTCGTCAACTACACGCCCGCCCTGTTCGACCGCTTCGAACTGCGCTGGGGCTACGACCTCAGGCTCCATCTCCCGTCCCTTTTCGAGGAGCGGGGGGATTGGAAACGGGTCCGATATAATTTCTACCAAACCCTGCTCGATCTATTCGTCGAGAACTGGGCGATTCCCTATTACGAGTACTGCACGGCCAACAATCTCGCGTTGACCGGCCATTACTGGGAGCATGAGTGGCCCGTCCCGCGAGTCGTTCCCGACAGCATGGCCTTGTCCGCCTGCGCCCACGTTCCCGGCATCGATATCCTCATGAATGAATTCCGGACCGACCCTCACGCCCAATTCGGGAACGCCCGCGCCGTCCGGGAAGTCCGGAGCGTCGCCAATCAGCTCGGCCGGTCCCGGATCCTGTCCGAGACCTACGGGGCGAGCGGCTGGGACTTGACCTTCTTCGACCAGAAGCGGATCGGCGACTGGGAGTACGCGCTGGGAGTCAATCTCCTCAATCAACATCTTTCCTACATGACGATCGCGGGCGCCCGCAAGCGCGATCATCCGCTCTCCTTCTCCTATCATGAACCCTGGTGGCCCCACTACGGCATCCTGGCCGACTACTTCGGCCGTCTGTCGGTCGTCATGACCATGGGGCGGCAGGTCAACCGGGTTCTTCTTCTTGAGCCGACGACCACGGCCTGGATGTACTATTCGCCGGAAGGGCCCACGGCCCGGCTGGACGAAATCGGCCGGGGCTTCCAGGATCTCGTCAGCGCCCTCGAGACGGCTCAAATCGAGTACGACCTGGGGGCCGAATCCATCCTGGAAAGCCGCGCCGAGATCGGCGGGGGAGCCCTCAAGATCGGCGAGTGCCGCTACGAGCTCATCGTCCTCCCGGCCGGCCTGGAAAACCTGGGCGCGGGCGTCGCCGGCCTCCTGGACGATTTTCTCAAACGGGGCGGGAAGGTCCTCTGCTTAGGCGATCCTCCGGGCCTCATCGACGGGACGCCCTCGGACCGGATGGCGAAACTCGCCGCCCGCCATGAGCGGCGCTGGGCGGCCGCCCCCCAGGCCGAGGCCGTTGAGGCGATCGGTCGGCACTATCGCCAGGGGATCCTCTTCAACCAGGAGCCGGGCGGGTCGAGTTTTCTGTTCCATCAGAGGCGTCATTTGAAGAACGCCTGTCTCGTCTTCCTGGCCAATACAAGCCCGGACCGGAACGCATCCGGGTCCTTCGTCATGCACGGCGCGAGCGTCGAAGCCTGGGATCCGTTCACGGGCCGGGTGAGCGCCTGGCCCGCGGAACGGAACGGCGACGATCTTCAGGTCGAGTATGACCTTCCTCCGGCGGGAAGCCTACTTCTCTGCGTCCTGGATCGTCCGTCCCCGCCGCCGGCGCCGGCCGGGACGCAGCCGGAATGGAAGGCAATCCCGGCCGAGGGGACAATCCAGGTCGAAGCCCTGGCGCCCAATGTCCTGACGCTCGATTTCTGCGACTTGGCCATGGCCGGGACGACGGCCCGGGACCTCTATTTTTACGAGGCCCAGCTCAGAACCTTCCGTCAGCACGGGTTGGACCGGAATCCCTGGGACAGCGCCGTCCAGTATAAAACGAACATTATGGATAAGGACCGCTTCCGGCCCGACTCCGGGTTCGAGGCGACCTTCCGATTCAGGGCCGGCCGAGGCGTCGACCTGAGCTCGATCGAAGCCGTCGTCGAGCGGCCCCGGCTCTTCCGGGTCTCCGTCAACGGCCGTACCGTGGAGCCGGACAAAGACCGTTGGTGGCTGGACAAGGCTTTCGGCGTTTTCGCCATCGGCCGGCACCTCGCGGAGGGGGAGAACCGCCTGACGATCAGGGCCCGCCCCTTCACCATCGAGACCGAGCTCGAGCCCGTATACCTCCTGGGCAGCTTCCGCGCCGTGGCGGATAGACATGGATTCAGGCTTGAACCCGCCGCGCCTCTTATCTTGGGCGCCTGGGCGGACCAGGGCCGGCCGTTCTATTCGGATCGGGTGAGCTACACAAAGGCCTTCCGGATTCCCGAATCCGCCGCAAACAGGACGAGCTATAAAGTCAAGCTCGGCCGTTGGCAGGGCGCCCTGGCCGAGATCGCCGTTGACGGACAACAAGCCGGGACGATCGCCTTCCCACCCTACGAGCTTGACCTGGCGAACGGCCTGATGCCCGGGCTTCATGAAGTGAGCGTCGTCGTCTGTGGGACTCTCAAGAACCTCCTCGGCCCCCACCACAACAGCCCGCCCCGAGGCATGGCTTGGCCCGGGAATTTCCAGAAGTCGCCTCCGGGAGGACGGCCGCCCGGTTCGGAATATGATATCAGGCCGTACGGCCTGATCGAGGACTTCGATCTATTGGCGGGGAGAGACAGGTGACAACCGGAACCGGCTTCGACAATGAACGCTACCTCCGGGAGCAGACGGCCTCCATCCTCGATCGCGTCCGGCGTTTCAACAGCAAGCTCTACCTCGAGTTCGGCGGCAAGCTCCTGTTCGACTACCACGCGGCCAGGGTTCTCCCCGGCTACGATCCCAACGTCAAGATGATGCTCCTGCGCGAGCTCCGGGACCAGGCCGATATCCTCCTCTGCATCTACGCCGGCGATATCGAACGACGCAAGGTCCGGGCCGATTTCGGGATCACCTACGACGTGGACGCCCTCAAGATGATCGACGACCTGGCCGAAGGGGGGCTGGGGATCCTGGGCGTGGTCATCACCCGCTTCGACAACCAGCCGGCCGCCACGATCTTCAAGAACAAGCTCGAGCGCCGGGACATCAAAGTCTATACCCACGCCTTCACCAAGGGATATCCGACGGACGTCGATACGATCGTCTCCGACCGGGGCTACGGCGCCAACGAGTATATCCCCGGCCGTAAACCCCTGGTCATCGTCACCGGTCCCGGTCCCGGCAGCGGAAAACTCGCGACCTGCCTGTCCCAGCTCTACCATGACTGGAAGCGCGGCCTGAGCTCGGGCTACGCCAAGTTCGAGACCTTCCCGATCTGGAACCTGCCCCTCAAGCACCCCGTCAACGTCGCCTACGAGGCGGCCACCGCCGACATCGGGGATTTCAACCTGGTCGACCCGTTTCATCTCGATGCGACCGGGAAGGTCGCCGTCAACTACAACCGCGACGTCGAGATCTTTCCGGTCCTCAGGCGGATCCTGGAGAAGATCACGGGCGCGTCATCGATCTACGGATCGCCGACCGAAATGGGAGTCAATTGCGCGGCGGCCGGGATC
>Ga0315274_10002191_pt1 | contig 29699 bp, 25 predicted proteins | sample YL17G02_20_MG_FD_203700 | JGI IMG/M metagenome (GOLD analysis project Ga0315274, IMG submission 203700) | Sediment microbial communities from Yellowstone Lake, YNP, Wyoming, USA - YL17G02_20 | ecosystem: Environmental > Aquatic > Freshwater > Lake > Sediment | place: USA: Wyoming | collected...
CGGTACGACAAACTGGGTATTCCATCTGAATCGATTGTGGGGTTCGGTCGGAAACCTCGTGGTATTCAGCAATCCTCCGGGGTTCAGTATTGGGTCGAGCTACACCCAGTTTCCTCCGGCAAACTTCTTCACGTTTTCGAGCAAGGTGCATCGACTGTGGCCTATCGGGACCGCAGGACTTCTGGTTTTCACGGCCTCCGACATTTACATCATCACGGGGACCACGACGGCCACCTTCAGCCCGGCTCCATTCTTGAAGGGCGTTGGACTTTTGAATTATAGCGCGTTGTCGATCATGGGTTCTATCATCTGCATGTTTACAGCAGATGGGCAGCTCATCACGTTAGACCCAAATTCGGGCGTCACTGAAGTTGGATTCCCAATCGGAGATCTCATCAACGCGAGTTTCGATCCTCGCGAAGCTTTCGTTAGCTGGCACGTTTCCGGATCTCAAGACAAGGCTTTGTACTTGTCGGACGGATCAACGGGTTGGCACCGGTTGTCCCCAACGGCTGCGCCGGAGAGCGGCTTGATGTGGAGTCCGTTCGCCTCGATTGTTGGCGGGATCTCAGCAGTGCAATCCATCGAAGTATCGCCCGGCGTCTTCCGGTTGCTGATCGGGTCTTAAAGGAGAGTTTTCAATGTCTACCTTAACCAAAGTTGTCCAAACAGAACTGCTGCCGATCACTCTGATTGCTGCGGGAGCGAACTTTACGGGCACAGCCTTCGACGTGAGCACCAAGTTTTCGGGCACCTTTCTGTGGGACTTCGCTGCGGTAAGCACCCAAGCTACTCCGGCTCAAACCGAGTTCGCTATTCAAGCATCTCAGAAGTCTTCCGGCAACGACACCTGGGTCAACCTTTTTACGTGGCTGTCGCCTACCTCTGTTGGCGTGACGCAGACAGTCAGTGCTGGCGGTGGGGTCGGAGCATCAACGATTACTCTAACCCCGACTCTCGGGTCCGTGAACGTTTATTTCTTTCTTCTTAATGGGACCCCGGCCAATAGCGAATGGTCTCGACGGATTGGGATCTCAGGTGGTGGACCTTTTGTCGTAACTGTTGAGGACCCGTTCACCGGTAACCAGAGTGCCGCCGCCAGCTGGACTCCAGCGGAACGTTATAAGTTTGACATTGACTTCTCCTCAATTACTCGCGTTCGGGTTTGTGTCAACAACAACCGTTCGGCTGCCGTCAATCGTGCCGTGTACTGCCGTGTGGCGCTCATCACTGCTGATTCTATTACATAGGAGCTTTCGATGGGTAATCTGGTCAAAGTCGTACAAGCGGAGCCGCTGGCGATGCAGATTCTCGTCGCCGGAACGTCTGTCGTCAGCGCAGTAATCAACGTTGCGACGATGTGGAATGCGCGGATCTTCTTCGACGCCGCTTTTCTAACCATCGTGGCCAGCGCCTCCCCGGCGCGCATGGAAGTTCAAGTCTCTGAAAAAGATTCCGGAAACGACACTTGGGTTGTAGCCCAAGAACGCATCGTGGCAAAAGTTAATGGTGGCAATTCCTTTGCATTGACAGCCGCAGTTACTGCTGGAGACTTCGTGTTTTCGACCGTTAACCCTGTTTGGGCTGTTCCGCTAGGCCCTCAATACTTGTTCATCCGAGATCCTGTGTTTGGGAGTTCCGAATGGAACCGTTTGCTGAGTCGATCTGGTACTGCCAGCACAATGTCTGACGCCTTCACAAGCTCTCACGTAATCACGACGACTCTTGTGTATCGAGCGTGGCGGACCACATTCGCGATGGACCTATCATCCGTTCGTCGCCTAAGAATTGCGTTCTACAACACCAATACTGTGGATGCCCACGCTCCGGCGGATTGTGCTATCCGTGTGGCAATGATTGCGACCGACAGTTTGAGCTAACCCCATCATGGTCATATTAACACCGGTCATAGTCAAAGTTCCGAGGGCTCCGATGTCGAAGCCCAATCCCGGAACTCCCATCAATTGGGCTCATCCGCTGTCAAAGTACCTCGTCGCCAGCTTTCCTTTTAACGAGGGTCGCGGAGATTTTGTTAAGGAGTACGTTAATGAAGGTGGTGAGTATTCCGTTGGAATTTCCTCCGGCTTCACCACCAAACCTGTTTGGAACACCGTTGGTAAAGTCCTGTGTTTAGATTCTGATCTAGCTGCCCGTGCAAGCAACGGCTCGGGTCTTGATTCTGGTTCTGCTTATTTCGTCAATACGAGCACTGACCAGGGATACACGAACATCCCCCCAATCGATTGGTCCCACGGTTTCACGGTTCACCTCTGGGCTCAACTGGGACCCACGGCGAGCAGCTCTGAAAATCTTTTCTCTATCGGGAACGCCACCGATACGGGCTCTATTTTTTACATCAGCGCCGGGACTTTTTTTGGGAACTGGAGATGGGATATTGGCTTACAATCCCGCTCTCCCGCTGCGGCCACATCCCCGGTCTACACCGCAGCTAACGATAGTTTGCCTAATGAGATAATCGTATCCTACGAACGCGCAGGCACCAACGCTTGGACAATGAAAGCGTGGGATACGTGGGGAACGCTGATTATTGATACCGGAGGAACCGGCGACTACACGGCAGGTCTTCTGTCGTCTGTCGGTGCATACGAGTTGCTGGGCATCGGTGGTAACTCCGGATTTGGGCAGTGGGGAATATACGCCGCCAACGTGTGGAACCGGCCTCTAGGAGAGTATGCGGTTAAGGCTCTCCTCGGGAACCCGCTCCAGATGTATCAGGCGTCTAATACCGGTGGCATTGCAGGCAAGCCCGGCCCGCCTCCCGACCTTCCCACGGTTACGCTGACAGCGACCCCGGCTTCGATTTCGGCGGGCTACCCGTCTACCCTGAGTTGGACAAGTGGCTTCGCGGACACCCTATCGATTGACAACGGCATAGGTTCGGTCATAGTTCCGAGCGGTACGTTCGTTGTTTTTCCTCTCGTCACCACGACGTACACGATTACAGCAACCAACGACTTCGGCTTCGCTCAAGCCTCTGCCACAGTAACCGTTTCGGCCCGAGGACAGGGCCGACCGGTTGGAGTTTCTCCGGGAGCCATCTTACAGCGAGATCTCACAAGATCTTCTGATGCTGGGTTAGGCCCAACGGACAACGGAGTTGCGTATCCCGCGTTTGTGGTGATCGGATCAGTAGTGCTATCGCACCCGAGCGAACTCGCGATGGTGTTGTTCCTCACGACCGAAGCCTTGGCTACCGGGTCTCATCCGACTGTCAGCGTCGTCTTAGACGAAATCGAGGGAACGATTGCGGTGCCCTTCACATCGTTGGGTGCTTTCGTTCCGGATACTCCGGTTCTGGTTGCATCACAAACTTTGTTCAGCGACCGATTCTATATTTCTCAAACACAGTTGCCCGCTGTGTGCCGACACATGCAGGTCAAAGTTACTTGGCCTACCGAGATTGCAGCGAATGAGCTACTGACTTGGTCGGTTATCGGGGCGAACATCGAGGAGCGGTAGGTAGATGCCTTCTATAGACGATGCTGTACGTCAAGCTAGTTCACTCGTAGCGCACGATGCTTTCGTGCCTAAAGAATCCCACGCGGACGGACACGTCAGCCCACCCCAGGATTTAGCGCCTGCTGTCGTGGACACTCTCCAGCGCTTCCCAATGCCGGGGCAGCAATCGTTCAACGACTCGGTTCGTCAGGGCGACCGGAAAGATTTGGTGCCGCAGTACAGGACGTTTCCGCCGAGTCAGGCCCCCTCTACCAACGTTGAGATAGTGAGGGAGCTAGTGACCCGAGTCGCGGGCGGCGGAATGATCGTCGTCAGTTCTGGCGGCTCTTCCACGGTAACAAACTTGCCGGGTGTGCCGGGGGCTCCGGGGGCACCAGGAACCCCAGGAACTCCGGGGACTCCGGCTGGTGGTATTCCAACTCCCCCGAGCGACACCGGAAACCTGACGGCGTCTGATCCGATCAACGTTAGTTCGGTTCGAAAGGTGATCGGCGGACCGGCCATTATTTCGGTAGATACGTTTGGTGCCAGCGGCGCAGGTCATAAACGCGGAGTCGTACCCGATCCTGGGGCGGTCGCCGGGACTTCACGTTTTTTGCGAGAGGATGCAACTTTTGCTGCGCTGCCTCCAGATATCGATTTTGAACCTGTGACAAACGGGGACCCAGATTTTCCAGAAATCATATTCGCCGGTGGCGACGTAGTCATGGCGTAAGGTGGGGATCAAATGGCGATTCATGACGATCTAGTAGCACCGGTAGCGATTCACCCTGCGGCCTTTTTTGGCGTGACCGATCCAGCGTTAGATCCCACCAACAATGTTTTGGCGTACAAGTTGTGGGTCGATACTACGAGCGGTCCGCCGTATGCGCTGAAGATTCGCAATGCGACGAATACTGCGTGGGAGGCCGTGAGCGGTGGCGGGTCTGGCTCCTCGACGGTGATGGGTCCACCGGGATTTGCTGAAGACGGCGAGCCCGGCGAAATAGGGGTTCCCGGCCTAGCGGGTGCTCCCGGAGTGGCGGGGAGCATTGCCGAAGACGGTTGGATCGCCGCAGGCGAGACGTGGACTTTTGCTGCGGCTGACGCCCCGACATTCACTTTCACGGTTCCCACGGACCTCACAGCAAAGTACACGCCGGGTACTCGGATCAAGTTGACTCACGCAGCTACGGTGAAGTATTTCATTGTTACGGCGTCAGTTTTTGGGGCCAGTACCACGGTGACGGTCTACGGTGGAACGGACTATACCTTGGCTGCGGGTGCAATCACGCTGCCGTTCTTCAGTCGGATGAAAGGACCGGCGGGTTTTCCGCTCAGCCCGGATAAGTGGACGGTCGTCACCACCGACACGACTCTCGCAACCCAGGCAGCTCCAGTGGCAGGAACTTGGTACAACCTTGGGTCGATTCAAGTTTCTATTCCCATTGGTGCTTGGTACGTTGATTATCAAACGAACCAATATACGGCTCGAACGGGAGCCGCGACCGGGATCGGACAAACGGCCACACTCTCGACGGGCAGCTCTAGCGAGACGGATACAGAATTTACTTCCTTCTCTCAGACAACTCAGGCATCCACAGCCAGCGTAGACTGGGCGGTGTTCGCGTCTCGAAGCAAGCAGCTTGTCCTATCGTCCAAGACCTCGTACTTTTTGAACGCGAAAACCGTGTTCTCAAGCATTACGTCCATTAACCATTATGGCAGTATCGCGGCCACGAAGATTCGTGCGCTCTGCGCGTACTTGTGAGGACGGGAAATGCCCGCATATCCTAACCATCAAGACATCCGCCCGTCGTATGTGCAGCCCACTGACCCTGGGGCAGTCAAGGCGGGCGTGTTTTGGGTAGACACTTCATTCCCTCAGCCCTATCCGCTCAAGGTCCGCAATCTAACGGATACCGGCTGGGACCTCATTGGTAGCGTTAGTCCATTCGGCGGTTCTCCGCTGCCTGGGAACGAAGGTGAGAAAGGTGAGGAAGGCGACCAGGGCATTCCGGGACCTCCGGGAAATGTCGGTCCTGCAGGCGCTATCGGACCTCCGGGAGCGGAAGGGGAAGAGGGCGAGTCCGGAGAACCGGGACCTCCCGGAACTGCGGGCGCTACCGGTGCCACCGGAGCGGCGGGAGCGGCGGGAGCCGCAGGAGCCGCCGGACCTCCGGGATTTGAAGGGGAAGAGGGGGAGCCCGGCGAGTTTGGTCCTCCAGGAAACCAGGGGGTCCAAGGCAACCAAGGTACTATCGGACCAGCCGGACCTCCGGGGTTCGGCGAAGACGGAGAACAAGGGGATCAGGGAATTCCGGGTCCCCCCGGAAATGTCGGAGCGACCGGCTCAGCGGGAGCCGCAGGGGCTGCGGGACCTCCGGGATTTGAGGGAGATGAAGGAGAGCCCGGCGAAACGGGTCCCCCTGGGGTAGCTGGCATTGCTGGGGCAACCGGCGCGGCAGGGGCTGCCGGAACCCAGGGTCCCCCCGGATTCGGCGAAGAAGGCGAGGAGGGTGATCAGGGCGTTCCGGGACCTCCGGGTAATCAAGGTCCTATCGGTCTTATCGGCCCTCCGGGACTCGAAGGCGAAGAAGGTGAAGCCGGGCAGCTGGGGCCGCCTGGAATTCCTGGCACTACTGGAGCTACGGGAAACACAGGGGCGACCGGGCAGCAAGGCCCTCCAGGGTTTGGTGAGGAAGGTGAGCAAGGCGATACCGGAATCCCAGGTCCTCCCGGAAACATAGGCCCTACTGGTCCGGTGGGTCCTCCGGGACTCGAAGGCGAAGAGGGCGAGGCTGGACAGCTGGGGCCGCCTGGAATTCCCGGTAGTGCAGGAGCTACTGGGTCCACAGGTCCGACGGGACAAATCGGACCTCCCGGATTCGGCGAAGAAGGAGAAGAGGGTCCGCCCGGAATTCCGGGACCTCCAGGAACGGCAGGTGCCGCTGGAGCTGCCGGAGCCGCAGGTGTCGCCGGTCAACCAGGATCGCCCGGAGAAGACGGAGACGATGGAGAATATCCAGCCTTCGGTCCTACTGGGCCGGGGGGTGCTAACACAAATGTTCAGTTTAACAACGGAGGGACTTTTGGTGGAGATCCGAATCTAATTTGGGACAAGACGAATCAGCGATTACGTGCGGGGCCTCCCACACTTAGTTCGTTGGGACCCTTCGAGGTCACCTTAGATGCGTCCGGGGTCACCAATGGACCCGTATTCTCCCTTCACAGCGGGGACACGGTTGGACCAGTCGTAGGCATTCGGAAAAGCCGAGGGACCGGAGCTGCTCCAACAGTTATCGTTTCTGGAGACATCGCGGGTTCGATTATCTTCTCCGTGTGGAACGGAACCTTCTACGCGACTGCATCCCAGATGCAAGTCCGGACTCAGGGGACAGCTGGCGAGTGCGACGTTGAGTTTTCTATCAGGGGCGAACATAGACTTTCTCTGAAAAACCTCGGCAGCGTCCTTCAATCGCCGAATTTCTCGGATCTGGCTACGACAGCAACGGATGGGTTTCTCTACATAGCTCGGTGCGTTGGGACGCCAACAGGAATTCCGACTGCGTTTGGTGGTTGCCTGCCACTCGTCATCGACTCTTCTAACAACAAGCTCTATTTCTACAACTCCGGATGGAGGCAAGTCGGCTTCCCTGGTCTGCAAGGCCCACCGGGACCCGAAGGCGAAGAAGGTGAAGAAGGTCCACCGGGTCCTCCGGGGCTAAAAGGTGATACAGGTGCGGCGGGTAGTGGTGGGTCTGCCACAACCTTCGAACAGAATCTCGGATCTGTTCCGGTCTGGGAAGGGAAATTCACCAGGGTCGATGCCGCGATTACTGCCGCAAGCAAGGTTCTGATTTGGCAGGCTTCCGGCCCCTATACCGGAAAAGGAACTCGGGCCGACGAGGCGAGCATGGATCAATTCACGCTCGATGCGGAGCCTGCAGCGGGTTCGATGGTCGTGCGCTGGCGATCTGTTCAGGGCTTTGCCCCAAACTACCAGGGGCCAACAGCGATGAATTCATTCGTGCCTGTAGCCGCAGCGCGAGACATAGTATATGCCGAGCCCAGAGGCGGAATGCGGGTACTCGGGAAGGTGCGCGGCAATATCAAATTTAGTTACGTGGTTTTTGCATAGGGAGATTCTATGGCTATAATCGAAGGCGGGACAACAGGGCTTCTGCAAGAGGTGGGAGTAGCCGCCGCAATACCGGCGCACGTCACAACCAAGCCGATCCCGCATGGTGCGCTCGGGCACTACCGGGTTGCCGTTCGATTCGGGCTCATCGCTGCCCAGGTCGCTAACTCTCGTCTTTTCGAACTACGAAATACAGCCACGAACATCATTGTCATTACCAAGCTAGTGGTGAAGTGGCTACAGACGGCGGCTCACACGGCGGCGATCCTGGACTCTCTGGACTGTTTCAAGCTCACCGGCTTCACGGCAGTCGATACCACCAACACCGTGACGCCAGTGCCGTCCGTTAAACGAACCGCTGGCATGGCGGCGTCCCCAGGTGGAGCGGCAATTCGTCATGTAACCGTGGCAGGTGCGGCAGCGGGAATGACCGGTGGCACACTCACCAAAGATGCCACGGCCTTCTCTCAGATTGGTCAATGGTTGTTGGCGGCGGTTCCGACGACGGGCGTGGTTCCCTCGGTCGTCTCCGAAGTCATTGACCCGAACACTTTAGGTCATCCTTTCGTATTTGCCCAAAACGAAGGCTTTGAAATCGAGAACAGGGTTCTTCTCGGAGCGGCGGCGGGCTCAGATGTGATAATCGAACTTGAGTATTGCGAAACCACGGCATTCTAAAACAAAAAGGAGAACGTACTATGGCGTGGTACACAGGCGGGATACTGAATAACCCAGCAGCAAACACAATTTTGGCGGATACGGGAGCTGTCCCAGGAGGAGATCAGAAGGTCATTCTTGGAGCGGACGTGGCTACGGTTTGCACCGTGGAATGGCGGAACGCGGCCAACACAGCGAACAACGCTGCTCAGGTGATTGCGGTTCCCGCAAATCAGTCGATGGATTTTGATTTCAGGGGCATTCCTTTCGCCACAGGCGAGCGACTGAGAGTCAGGCTGAATACAACGATTGTCGGCAATTGTCAGGTTTCGATTTTAACGCTCTAAACTCAGGTCGTAGGGTTGTACCAACGTGAACATATCGTGTACTTATGTACAGATGCGTGCCATTTTTTCCACGGGTCGAGTGGTCTACAGCTTGAAAAACAATGGAACCCTGAAGTCCGCTGTCTTCGTGGACTACGCCCCGGAAATGCGATTCGATGTCTCGGACTCGATTCTTGAACTCACTTTGACTCAGGAGTATCCGATAGCTCACCGGGTCGAAGCATTAACCTAGACTAAGGAGAAATACAATGACTGGAACACCACGAAGAGTACACGGCCCCGCGCAGGTCACCAACGCCGCAGCCACAAAGTATACGGTGCCCACAGGCGTCAAAGCCTGGACCCGGCACATTCATGTCCAAAACCCCTCGGGTTCGCCGGTGACATTCACCCTGTCCATCGGTGCCGATGCTGCGGCAACTCGCATTTTCGATGCCTACAGCATCCCAGCGGGGACCACGCTTGATTACTGGGGTCGCCACACGTTGGAAGCTACCCAGATCGTCCAGGCCCTCGCGGGCACGACTCTCATTCTGACGTTGACCATCGACGTTGATGAGGCAATCGTCGGAACCCCATCGGCATAAGCCCTGGGTAAAACTCAATGGGGCCGGGCTCACCCCCGGCCTCGTCTTCTCTAGGAGACCTGCGTGCGCAATCATATTTACGTGCGGCCTGCTCGTCCTGAAGACCGAGAGTTGTTCATTCAGTGGACATGGAACAACGTCGGCAGGAACGGTGCAGATCCAGAAGTAATTTCGTATCCCACGACCTTTGTCCTATGCGCCTATGACGGCGACGGCCCGCTGGTGTTCATGCCAATCCAGCAACCGTTAGTTCTCGATTCGATTGCTATTCGACCTGGAGCCGACAACCTCAAGGTCGCGACGGCGCTGTTCGATCTCTTTAAGGCGGCGGTGACACAAGCACACCTCAAGGGATCAGGCGAAATCTATTTTATCAGCGACGAAGAAACCATCCAGAAATTTGCTGGCCAGCAGGCCTTTGAAAAACTGCCGGTCAACGTCTACCGAGCAAAGTTGTCGGACCTCGAAAAAGTGAGATAACCACCATGTATATCTACACGCGACTTGTTCTCGACTCCAGCGGCAACGTCATCGAGCAAGAGGGCTACGAGTACCACGGTCCTCTGGCCTATTGCAAGGGTGCCAGCAAGGAAGAGAAAGCTCAAGCTGCCCAGCAGGCCGAAACGTCGAAGAAGCAGGCGGCGTTTTTCGATGTCATGACGGCGAGTTACAACAAGATGTTTGAGGGGCAAACCGCCATCCTGAGCACCTTGAAGAAAACATTCGAGCCTATTCTGGCTAAGGGTCCTAATCAGTACGGGCTCTCCGCTGGGGAAGATCGAGCAATTCGAACTCAGGCTTCGGAGTCTACGGCTCAAAACTACAAGATGGCGAAGCAAGCCGTTGCGGAAGGTCGAGCGGCTCAGACAGGAGATGCGTTTATTCCTAAAGGCTCAGACGCGCAGCTGGACCTGCAGTTGGCTACCGCCGCCGCAGGGCAGGAATCTCAGCAACAGCTGGGCATTACGCAGAAAGGTTACGATGTTGGACGCCAGCAGTTTGGTGCCGCAGCATCGGCATTGAGCGGTGTGGCCCAACAGATGAACCCAATCGGTTTCTCGGGCCAAGCTTCTTCAGCAGGTCAGACCGCTACTCAGGGCAGCGGCGAAGCTTTTGACCAGTACAAGGATATCTTTGAGCAGAACAAGGCAGCCAGTGGCTGGAACATTGCCGGTGGAATTCTCGGTGGCGCGATCACGGCGGGCGTCAAGGGCTTCACAGGTGGGTACGGGGGCGCGCTTGGCGCAAAGATGGGAGGAAAGTAATGGTAAATCGAGTGGAAGCCATCGTTGACATTCTGGGAAAGTTGAACGGCATGGGAGATCCTGATTCCGAGGCCTACGCGCTCAGGAACCCGCTGCTCATCCGATCTTTTGCCCGGCCCGGTAAGCATGAAACCGATGAGGGTGGGCGGAGAATTTTCAGCTCCTTCCTCAGCGGGTACAAGGCCGCGCTGTTTGATGCGCAGTTAAAGATTGGCGGAAAAAGCAGAGCGGGCCTGAAGCCCACCGATGGGTTGAGTCATCTTCTAGGGGTCTACGGTATAAAAGAAGCAGGCGGGGTGAAGGCGGTCGTCAACCACCTTCGTCGAGCCCTTAAAGATGACTCCATTGACGGTCACACTCCGTTATCTTACTTCCTGTCGGGATGATCCTTTTCCCGTGGAGGGCGCTCTAAAGTCGTTGCTGAATCACCACCAGGAGAAATCACATGGCAGATCCCACCAAGGTTCCGCAAGCCGTCGAAGCTCCTCAAGCTCCCGCTACTCAGCTGGAGACTCCGCTTCCCAGTCCAGTAAACCAAGAGGTGATGGCTCCTCAACCCGCCCCAGCTGCGCCCGCCCAAGAGAAGCACTCATGGCTGGGGAAAGCCGCTCGGGCACTGTTGACCGGCGACAACGTCGATTATGCCTACGACGATTCGGGTAAGTTCGTCGAGACTCGGACGCCGATGAAGAAGGGCCAGATCTTCCGAAACATGTTGGCCGGTGCTCTGCTTGGCGGAGCCATTGGTGCCGGTGATCCGACTCACACTTTTGCTGGTGGAGCTGTTCGCGGCGCTGCCGGAGTGAGTGAGCACGAGGAACAACGGGATGCGCTGAAGCACCAACAGGCGAAGGACGCCTATGACGCGAGGCTCAAGGGAGTTCAATCTGGGCGCGAAGGCGAGAGGCTCGACCTCGAAACGCAGAAACTCGAACTAGAGCAGAAGGAACAGAAGACCAAAGAGACCTTGACGCAAGCACAGACGGCGATGTACAATTCTGAGGTCTTCAAGAACAACGTGTTGTCTCAGGGTGCGTCTCTGGATCAGCACTTGGCGGTGAAGAAAGCGGACGAGAACGACCTCAATGTCTTCAAGTCGATGGGGATGCAACCAGCATTCAGTGTTCCAGAGAGTGAGATCACGGACCTCCTGAAGAAACGACCGGATGCCACCGGTCTGATGTGGAAAGTCTCGGATGTCAAGATGGGTCTGGACAAAGATGGCCATCCAACCTATCAGTACATTTATGATGGGTACGATCTGAAGAAGGATGTGCCAGTCACTGAGCCCACGATGAAGCTGTGGAAGCAAGCGGGCTTGGACAAAAGTTACCCGGAGATTTTCAAATTGAAACCGGGGACGAAGATCTCCGCCAACAACTATAAGGCGTTCCAGCAGCTGGCGCTGGCCTCGCTTAACGTGTCCCTGGAGAAGAGCAAGGCCGAGGTGGATATCGACCTGAAGCAGGCTCAGGCGGCGGAGTCGCGGGCGCGAGCCATCAAGGATCTCGCGGAAGCCAAGAATCAGAATGTAGCCTTGAAGAAAGACCAGCTCTTCACTGATGCTATGAAGGCGTATGACGCGGCGGGGAAAGATATCACCAAGGTCGGCGCGGAACATCAGGGGGTCATCGCGGAGCACGCCGGGAAGTTGGCGTCTGGACTAGCACCGCTGTACAAGCAGGCCGTCGAGACAGGGCAAAATGAAGTGGCCCAGTCCTACGCTCAAAAGATCAAGGACTTGACCGATCTTTCTGAGGCCGCTTTCAAGAAGACCGTGGACATCTCGAAGTTGCCGAAGCCGACCACAGGCACCACTTCTATCACGTCTGCCGAGGGCATCCAGGCTTACGCCCGGTACAAGAAAGAGTTCGGCGATGCGGTTTCTGCTACTGCCGCGATGCTACAGAATGGTTGGTCTGTTCCACCGCCTGTGCCGCCTGAGCCGGGTCTCCTTGAAAAGGCAGGCGCAGCGGCCAGCAAGGCTGGGGGCGCGGTCGTCGATTTTCTGAAGAAACGTGCGCCGTAGGCGTTTGACAATCTCCCTCGTGAATCTTGGACATTGGAGCCACAATGGCTATACCCGAAGATAGCAATCCTCTAGCTGAAATTCAAGCGAGCTTGGCACAACTGAGCAAGATCCCGCCTAGCACATTGGCGTCTGGAGGGGTTGCAGCTGCAGCGAAGGGCGCGGCAGGAGTGACCCCCGAGGAAGCTCCCTCCGGAGCCCTAGCTGAAATCACTGCCAGTCTTACTCAGATCTCCAAGTCTACTGTTCCTCCTCTCATCGGAGCGCGGCCTTCTGTCACTGGACTCGGAGCCGAACCTGGGCCTACAGAGGGTCCTGTGGTTGCGGCACCGGCAGGAGCACCGAAAGCTCCCAGTCCTCTGGACGAGATCCACGCCAGCCTCGCTCAGCTCCAAGGCGGGGCTGTCGCCCCCGAGAAGAGAACCGCTGTCGCCACAGCCCCGGCAGAGGATGTCTTGGCTCCGTGGTCAGATCGATTGTCCAAGCGTTTCCACGAAGCGTGGAATGCACCGGGCGAAGGTGTGGCCGGGCATACCTGGGGCACAATTAACACACCCATCATCTCAGAAACTGATCTCGAAGCTTGGTTGGGGAATCCATCCGAGCAAGTCGGCACCTTGTTTGGTGGTATCACGAAAGGTGTCTACGGTCTGTTGGGAGGACTCACGTCGCCTCTGTCTCTGGGATTCATCCTTGGAACAGCTGGCGTCGGCGGTCTGGTCGAAGGCGGAGCTGCGGCCACGCTTCGAGTTGCCGGTATGGAAGCGGGGGAAATCGCCGCCGTTGTTAAAGGTTCAGAGGTGTTGGCGAAGGGTATTAAAGCCGGAATGACTTCTAAAGAGGCCCTGGGTGCGATGGAACTCGCGGGCATCAACAGCTCGACCGTATCCAAGGGTTTGGACATCCTCAGCAAAGCTGGGCTGACCAGTCACGATCTGATCCGTGGCGGTCTTATTCGCACAGTGGGCTCCTCAGCCCTTCGTAATGTTGGGATGGGAGTCACCAAAGCTGAAAACGTTGGCCGAGGCCTACAGTTGTTGATCGACGGCGGCTTTGCTGCCCAGAACGTTTATGGCGCTGCGGTGGCTTTCCCGAGTGCGCTCGATGCGCTTAAAGAAGGCGACACCGAAACGGCTGCCCGGCTAATCACGGAGGCGACCGGGATTGCAGGCTTCGGGCTACTCGGAACCAAAGCGTTTCTGAAAGAAGCCGGTGGCCTGATGGAGGACTTCCAGGTCAACGCGGGCTTGAAGGTCAAGCCCTCTGACGAGAACATGATGCTGCAGCGTGAGTTCGGAATCGCAGATCGGCAACTAACTGAAGCCGGGCGAACCCACGAGATCTGGGCTGGAGATATTCGGAAGCTGTACAAAGCGGCCTTGGCGGAGGATGGCGGAGCCTTAGTACGCAATTTTGTGGATGCCGGTGGCGACGAAGCCACCATGTCTCGCAACTATGACTTGGTTAAGAAGAGTGCTGGTAGGCAGCAAGACTCTACCGCCAGCTTGCTAACCATTCAACCGGAGATCACGGAAGCTCCGAAGGCTCGGATGCGGAAGACTCAACCGACCGTCATTCCGAAAGCAGCGGAAACCGTGCCGCTCTACGAGTCGGAGAAGTATCCAGGTGGCGACGTATCTCTGGTGTTCGACAATTATCACAACGCCTCTGAGGTCTTGAGTGACCAGAACCCATACGTGCGCTTGTCCGCAGATCCCGTGAAGAGTGCGAAGTCCACGACCAACGAAGGTCGAACTCTGTTGGTTCAGATCTCGTCGAACCTGCTCAACGAGAGCGTTGCCTCGATTGCCGAGAAGCTCAGAGCCGAAGCCGACCTCGACGTTCGTCCCGGAGTGCGCCCCTTAGCAAAGGCTGGGGAAGCCGTGGTCGAGGCTGCGGCTAAGCCCGAGCTGACGCCTGACGAAATGGCGGTCCAATACTACGACAAGTTGTATGCCAACACTCGTCCAGGCTACGCAAAGCTCCACGACTTTTGGGAGATCCCGGATTGGATCGCCCGCGCCAGCCACTTTTTGCCAGACGCTGATCTCTATGTTGTCCGTAGCGCGGAAGCCGCGAAGAAGTTCCTGAACAACGCGAAGTATGATCGCGTATTGTTCTCGGCTCTCGATGTCAACCGGGACATCATCAAGTCTATTCTCTATTCGGAGGAAAACAAGAGCGGATATTCGGGCCGCGTTGATATGGGTGGCTACATCGATCCCGCGTTCTTCAAGGATCATCCGAATGTCAACTGGCACGACAGTCTCGACACGATGGCGACGGCGATGGGCGCGGAGTTCAAGCCCGGCGTCAGCTATCGTCATTTCCAGGGCTCCGATACCATTCCCCGCCTAACCTTGTCGGAGGGTTGTCTGCACAAGTGCGCCTTCTGTGTCATCGCGAACACCGCGCTGAAGCTGAGTCCCGAGGAAGTCGTCAATCAACAGGTCGGCGAGATCGCGAAACTTGGAGCCAAACTGGTCTACCTCAACGACAAGACCTTTGGTCAAGCCAAGAACTACCAGGATCTCGCGGGCATCTACGAGAGAATCAAGAAGGAGAACCCCGCGTTCCACGGCTTCGCGGTGCAGACTACTGCTGCGCAGCTGAATAAGATCCCCGAAGAGTGGCTCGCGAAGTCGGGCATCAAGTATGTCGAGCTGGGAATCGAGAGTTTTAACGACCCTCTCCTGAAGGAAATGCACAAGCCTGCGAACGAGATGCTCATCAACAAAGGTGTTGACAAGCTGCGTCGTAACGGTATTGCGCTGATTCCGAATATCATCATTGGCTATCCTGGCGAGACTGCTGCGACCTATCAGCACACGATGGATTTCCTGACGCACAACCGGGACATCATCAGCCACGCCAACGTCTACAATCTCGCGCTCTACAAGGATGTTGAGCTGGGGAAGAAGATGACCACGGCGTCGGACGGTGACTTCAACGAGAACATCTTGGAGAAGTCGTGGCACACTGATCCGCACGTTGTGAAGAAATTCGCCGGTGACTTGTACGGGATGCTGCAACAGCACCTCGATCAAATCCCTGACGTTCTACAACCCCTGCGCCCGCTGAGTGAACTGACGCCAACGGAGATCAAGCAACTCTCGGTTGGAAGGCGCGCCGAGGTGTTTCTGAATGTTCTGCAGCAGGCTCCGGAAGTCCAGGAACTGGTGGCTGCAGCGAAAGCCGGTAGCAAAGGCCGTGACTGGTATGACCGATCCATCAAGGCTTTCGACGCCATGCGCGAGCTGGCTCCGGGTTACTTCAAACCAGAGGACGCCGACGTGTTCGCGGGCGTTCTAGCGGCGACCTCGCCCGTACAGCCTGTCGTCATGAACCTGCGCGAAGCCCTGACCTTCTGGAAGGAATGGAAGGACAACGGGTCGCCAACAACCGCAGAAGAGATCCTCCGGCTGCAGAAGAAAAAGAAGATCACGCCGTTTGTCAACCAGGGGGCCAAGCTGCCGAACGCCCTGAAGGCGATCAATCGGGAGACGATGTTACCAGAGACCAAGGATATGTATTTCAAGGTCGGTAACTTCGCTCAAAATCTGCAGGACATTTTCAAAGATCCGTCCGGCACCTTTGACTCATGGATGGGTGTGTTCTTCGGGTTTGACGAACGCAAAGTCCCGACTGCTTCGTTCTACCACGCGATGGCTGTCCAAACTCGGCTGGCGGCGCGGGAGCTGGGCTGGAGCCCGAAGCAAGCGCAAGCCGCAATCTGGAGCTTTACAAAAACCTTGGCCGAAACCAGTGGTTGGAAGGGGGATGTGGAGCGTGCGAAGTACCGTCCCCAGGAAGTCATTGACTTCATGGTTCCAGAGGACTACTCTACATACTCCAAGGATTTCGCGGATCTAATGCACGAAGATCCCGAGGTCCGGGCAAAACTGCACATGATGGGGGTGAATATCAATGAACTCGATAAAAGAATCCAAGCTATCCCAAGACCAGCACCCGTCGCGGGAGCAAACGAAGCGGCTACTTCTGAGATTCTTAGACGGTCTGCACAACGAATTGGAGAGGCCCAACAGAAGCTCGAAGGCTTCGGAGGGTATTCCGAGTATTTCCCAGGTGAAAGATTTGACTTCGAACGAGAAGTAACCGAGGCCAAGCCGAAGACGGAGACTCCGGAATTCAAGAATTGGTTCGGAGACTCGAAGCTCGTTGACTCCGAGGGCAAGCCCGTGGTGATGTACCACGGCACCACCACGAACTTTACAGAGTTCTCAAAACGTAAAGGCAGTCCCGAAGGAGACTGGGGTGCCGGGCTCTACTTCACCAACGAACCACAAGATGTCAATGTCAACTACGCGAGCGCAGGGGCAGCGGATCTACTTGCAAAACTACAAGACAGAGCTTCGCAGATCATGGACCGTACCGAAGAGCAGCCGGTCGGCTATGGCACACCGGAGTATGAAGCCCGTCACCAGAGGGCGATGCAGCAAGCTCGTAAAGAACTGGGCGTTCAGCATGGCGGAGCTGTGCTCCCAACCTATCTTACGCTGAAGAATCCCCTGGAGATCGGCGGAGCCGCAGAACCGCGTTGGGACTACAAAGACATCCGCAAATTTTTATCGAAGTTGCGCCAAGCTGGATCTAAGGCGCAAGATTTTAGATTCGATCAGCTAGACCTGGATATTATCGCAGACATGGACGGGCGCAAGGTGGGAGAAATCCTGGATAATTTGTGGACCCACGGAGAGGTGCTGTGGAATACAAGCGACGCGAAAGGACGGTTGAACGGCAAGGACTTGGTTCGGAAGGCCATCGAGGGGATGGGGTACGACGGGATCATCGACCGCACAGTGTACGAGAAATTTCCCTCTATGGAGGGTATGAATCCGGAAACCTTCCACGCCATCGCCTTCAAGCCGGAGCAGGTCAAGTCGGCGACCGGAAACCTGGGGACCTTTGATCCAGCGAATCCGGATATTCGGGCCGAGATCAAGGTGCCGGGCTTCTTCTCCCCGTTGCAGAGGGCCACTACTACTTTGCCTGACCGCATTGGTTCTTTGAGCGTTGGGAAGTGGCTCACGAATCGAGGCGTCACCAAGATGGAGCTTGAGGAGTCGGGTCTGCCGGAGTGGCTCTCCGGCGCGAAGCGCACCGTTTCAAAAGAAGAGATCAAGCAATTTCTAGCGGAGAACGCCGCAACGGTCTCCGATAAACTTTTAGGCGCGACCGCGCAATCACTAACCCCAACGGAGCAAATGTGGCTGGCTCAGTTCCAGAAGATGGAGCGAACCAACCGTGGTTTTTTCAGCGTTAAGTTCACGCCCGAAGAAACCAAACGCTACGATGCCATCAAAGCCAAGGTGGAAACTAAACCGACTCAATACGAGACCCACCAAGCACCTTTCCAAGCTGGAGCGGTCCCCAACTCTTATCGGGAGCTGATTGTTCGAAGTGTTCCTGCGGGCATGAAGGAGGAATTCAAAGGAACGCACTATGGGGCGGAGGGCAATGTTTTAGGATGGCTGCGGTTCGACGAGCGGGTCACTCCTGACGGCAAACGCACGATGTTCTTACACGAGGTCCAGGAAGGCGACGCCATCAAAAATCTCAAGCAGTATACCCCAGCGCAACGAAAGGAGAACGTCCGGAAGTCAGAGGCGGATATACAGGAAGCCAAGGTGAAGTTGGATAGCCTCTTAAACGAGATAACGCCATCAATCACCGATCCTCTCATCGCTTTGGAGAGAATCTATGAACAGTACAAACGTGACCGAGAGGAACGGATATCCGGATTAGCTGGATCAAAGGTTACCCAAGATACGTTGGAAGCCCAACTAGCCGACTACAAGATCCTCGAAAAAGCAAAGGACGAACTGCGCGCCGCCGAAGGAGTGCTCCGCGCCAGCCAGCAGGAATTGTCCTCCGCGCCCAGGGTTCCATATAGTGAAAACTGGCTCCACGTTCTTCTGAAGCGGGCGCTGCACTACGCTGCAGAAAACGGTTATGACCAAGTTGCCTGGACTTCAGGAGAGCACCAAAACACCCGCTGGAATCTGAGCAAAGTAGTGCATAGTTTGAAGTGGAGTTTGAATCCGGATATCAAGGAGCGCATTGTTACGCTCGCTGGTCCAAGGGCTGCCGGAGATCTGTTTGTTTCACCGGAGGGTGTCGTTAGATACGCCTCCGCCCCTGGTTTGGGTGGTCTAGCGGGTCACCCATTAGACGAAGTCCTGGGTAAAGACCTCGCCAGAAAAATCATGTCCTCGAACGAAGGCAACCTTGCAGGGACCCAACTCGAAGTCGGCGGCAAAGGCATGCTGGGCTTCTACGGAAGCCAGAAGACCGGCGAACTGGGGATGGTTGGAGAGTTCTATCGAGGATACGGGAAGAAGTGGGGAGCCCGAGTCGGAAAAACAGAGATTCCAAGGCATCAGGGTTATGAGTACGTCACCGGACCACGGAAACAATCTCCGATAGTGGGGGAGCCGGTTCACGCCGTAGGCGTAACTCCAGCAATGAAGTCAGAGATTCTAGGTCCTGGTCAGAACATCAGCAAAGAGGTTTCCAGCGGTGGTAAGTGGATGGTCGATCCAAAAGGCAATGCCGTCAATCTCGGCAACGAGTCCCACGCCGCGTGGAGTACTCGCAATTTCCCCGGAAAGCGGTTGGATGATCTGCTCGACCAAGGGTATATTCGCGCTTCGCAGACACCGAGCATGCTTATGTTGGACGTGTCGATGGATCACCCAAACTGGAAGAAGGCGCTCTTGTCTCTCGAAGAGCAGACTCCGGGGAACCGGGAAATCCACGTTGATATCAACAAAGGCCAACGGTTAGTCCAACAGGTCTCCTTCGACAGTACGGAACAGTTCCGGGATTACTTTTCCGGCGAGCTTGCCGACAAACTTAAACCGGCGAAGCCCCTTGAAGTCGGCAACTACATGCGCGATCCCAAGGGGGTTCTGCATAAGCTCGAACCCTCCGAGACTCATCGCCAATGGATCGAGCGGAACTTTTCTGACCCGGATGCTGGAGTCGAACAGCGCCGCGCTGACTTTGACCGAGCGCTGGAGGAAGGGTACGTTCGCGTTCGCAACGAGAAGGACGGTCTACTGATCGAGGCATCTAAGCTGAACCCCAATTGGGTCCGAGATGTGAACTATGTTGAACGTTTGTCTCCAGGGGATAAGCCTGTCTACCTTGACACCTTCCAGAAAGGGAGTCTGAAGCAGCATCACTTCGAAGATCCCCAGGAGTTCAGGGATTGGTTGACCATGCAACGTGAGATCACACCCGAGGGCCAAGGTGCGGCGGAGGCACGCAGCTCCGGTCGTGCGGCGGAGGCCCATCCTTTGGCGCAGTTCGAGGGCACCCAACCTCCATCTGTGGTAGCACCCTTCGTCCAGGACAAGCTGAATCGTCTGGGCGGTCAGCTGGCCCGTATCGACGATCCCGACACCGGAAAGCAGGTCGTTGGGCTTTTCAAGAACGAGCGCGGGGAACATGCGCTTGTCTTAGCTGGCAAGGGGTTCGAGTCTATGAACCGAGTGCTTAGAGGTGCTCTCAGCGGCATCAACGGTGGATCGGCACGAGAGGAAGCTGTGGCGGGCTTGGTGGACTTCATGGCGCGCCACCCGAATCAGTACATCCGGGATCTGGCGGCGGTACTCCAGCCGGTTAAGGGTCACCCGCTCACCTTTTTAATGTTGACGGGTCCCGATCCTTTTGCTACCCTTTTACACGAGCACGTTCACGGTGCGTTGTCGGACGCAGAGGTGTCGGCTGTTCACCAAGCTCTTCAGAATTTGCCTGGGTACGATGACGCCTTGACTGAGATTTCTGGCCTCACCAGTGAAAACGGCCAAATGTATTCGAGCGAGGCTCAGATCATCGGTGAACTCTTACCTCGGTTGTTGGCTGGTCAACTTCTCGGCAAAGGAATTCCCGCAGAGGCCTTGATCAACCTTACCTGGGAAGCCCTGAATGCGGTTAGTGACCAGTCTGCGTATGAACGAATCCTGGGAAATATCCATCCCGATGTGAGGGGACAATTCGATGCCTACATCCATCCCGAACGAGCAGCAAATGAAGGACGCCCAGTTTCTGAACAGCCTACCGGAGCCGCAGAGGGAAGAGGCCCGACACAGGCTGGTGCTGTTACGGGCGCTCCAGAACAAGGACGAGGAAGGGTTCAAGCAGGAACTGAGGAATCGGCACCACGCCAAGACGAACTCGACCAGCGCGTCAGTGAAGGTCTAATTGCGTCGGTGAAGCGGGAGCTGGACGAAGGGGAGCCCGGAGACCAGCGGTGGGAGCCCCTTGGACGGACAGAAGAACCGGGCAGCCGATGGGAAAAGGTTCCTCAAAAACCTGTCTGGAATGAGAAGACCCAACAATGGGAGTCAGCTATTCCTAAGTCTCGTATGACGCAGGCCTTGGAGAACGTGAAAATCACCGAAGGGTTCACAGTGAATCCAGCCACCGGGTTTGTTCCGAAGTCCGAGGGCTTCGCTGTCGAGGCTATTCCTGAGCGTCGCCAGACCTTCAAGCGTGACATCACAATCAAAGATATCGAGGCGTTCGCAGAAAAGAACAAGGTTCTGCTATACGCACACCCGGAGCTGTTTATCGGCGGCTACGGTAAAGAGTTGAATATCTCTACCGTTCTGAAGACGGCTGAGGCCGCAAAGGAATTTGGAAAGCGGCTAGATCAAGAAACAGCTTGGGACTTCGCAAAAGGGGAGCTTCTCACCATCGGAGGCACCGGCCAGAAGGTTTCCTTCGAGGCCTTCCCACTCGATGAGCGCTTGGCTTTGACGCGCCGGAACTCTATCAACGTCAAGGGTCCAGTCGTGCAAATCCAGCGGGAGCTGGGAGAGGCCCCTCGCGACACGAGCGAAACCCGACTTCATGAACTCGCGGCGCAACAGCACATCAAGAAAAACTACAGCGAAAAAGAGATCGACGCGCTGTTGAGATCCTACGATCCGAAGCGCCTGACTGACCAGCATCGTGCCTTGGCCGGGGATGTCAAGAAGCACTTCACTGGTAACTTCGAGCGCGCCTCTGAGGGCGGAGCCCTAGAGGAGGGTCTGGAGCATTACGTCACCCACATGTGGCAGAAGGATGCCAACAACCCAGCGGCGAACCGGCTACTGGCGGAAGCTCGCTCGGGAAGCTTCGCGGTCAACACCTCAATGGCTCGGCACCGTACTTTCAGCCACGCCATCGAAGGTCAACTGCTGGGACGGAGGCTCGCCGTGACAGATCCCATCGCCTTGGCGGCACACAATGGCAACACCTTTGACCGCGTACTGGCAGCTCGGAAGGTACTGGAGCGTCTCCAGGACAAAGGATTGAGGGCTTCTGACGGCAGGCCTATGGTGGCTCTGTCGGGGAGTGGAACAATCGTCCAAGGCAAGGATGGCGAAAACCCCGCCGTTCTCGTTCATCCGGATAAAGTACGATCTATTCGCATAGCGAACAAAGTGGTGGAGGGACTACGCAAGACCGGTGATCTCGACCGTCTCCTGAAAGAAGGACGGGTCGTGAAGTACGGGGAAGTCGAGCCTATCGCTACAGCTGTGGATACGGGAGGAGAGTCCTCCGCCCAAAGCTCCAAGGGAACCCAGCACTATGCCTGGGCCACCCATGACTACCGTTCTGTCAGTCATCCTTCGTTCGAGGGTTGGCAGATGGCCTCCCAGGATACCAACGGCAACCCGGTCCTAGTCCGGGGCGAGCTGAAGGCCCACCCAGAGGCCTACCAGTACATCAAACGACAATTGGAAACCCAATCGCCGCTTGCGGAAACCCTGAAGCCTCTGTTCACTGCAGGTCGTGAAGCCAAGGGAATCCTGTTGTCGTTCGACATATTCCACTTGGTCCAGGAGAGTTTGCGGGCGCTCATGACCGGCGTCAGTCCGTTCGGTGCGGAGAAATGGGATCTCAGAACCAACCCCACACTTGGCCTGCTTGTCGAGAATGGTTTGACCATGAAGAACTACGGCGCTATTGACAGCTTTCAGGAAGGCCAGATGGTTGGACATAGCCACCTGTTGTCGAAGGTTCCCTATATTGGCCCGGCGTCGGGGTGGTTCCAGGACTTCCTATTTCAAAAGTATGTCCCAGGTCTGAAGGCGCGGGCCGCTGAACACCTGTACAACCGGTACAAGAAAGCCTACCCGGAGTACAGCGACTCGAAAGTCGCGCAGCTCGCAGCTGAGGACACCAACATGAGGTTCGGCGGTTTGAACCTGAAACGCGAGGGGAGAGCCCTCGCTACTCAAGATGTGTTTCGATTGGTGGCGCTGGCTCCAGATTGGTTGGAGTCTGAAATGCGGTCGATGAGTCGGGCGATGGGTGGGGACGGACAGGTGATGCGGCGAGACCTCGCAAAGGTAGCTGTGACTATGTGGCTCGCCGCACGGGTCCTCAACCAACTGAACACCGGCAACGCGCACTACGAAGCTCCGTTCGGCGTCGCTTATAAAGATGACGAGGGCCGAGAGAAGGTAATCTCTTTGAGAACCTTGCCCACGGACATGCTCCACGCAGTGACCGATCCGCTGAAGTTTATGCGGTATCGGGCGTCTCCGCTGGAGCGCACCATTTCGACGGTCTATACGGGCCGGGACGAACAAGGCCGAAGACTGCCTGCCCGAGATCTCGTGTGGGATATCCTCGGAGACAGCGTTGTCCCGCTGCCTTTGCAGAACGTTACGAAAAAGATGAGCGGATTCAGCCCGCAGGAAAACTGGAAGGAACTAGGTATTCGTGGAGCCGGGGCTCAGGTCACGGCCTACAAAACCGACGCCATGCAGAAGGCCTCACAACTTTCTGCCGACCGTTCTGACAGCGGACCTGTTGATCCCGATAAACTCAGGGCACACGCGGTCAAGATCGAACTTGAAGATCGCTTGCGCTCGGGGTCTATCCAGCCTCAAGAGCTGTGGCAGATGGTTGACCAGGACTTGATCAGCCCGAGGGAAGCCAAGGGCATGATGACGAACATCAACAAGACTCGGGGCATGGAGCCTGACATGGCGAAGCTGTACACCCGAGCAGCGCGGCTGCCTACAGCGGACTTCCTACTGGTGTGGGAAAGTGCGACTAACGCGGAGAAAGCGGCGTTGACTCCGCTGATGCTTAAGAAGAAGTCCTCGTATTTCAAGAAGGTGTTTACCGAGTTTTCTGGAGAGGAGCGGCGAACAGATGCAACGTACCTGAAGCTCAAGAAGCTGTTTCCAGAACAACCGCCGTTCTAGCTCGGCGGAGTAAATGGTCGAGGGCATCGAGGGAAACATTGATGTCCCCGATCTGCAGTAGCAGACCCTTTTCGTAGGACTTGAGTGTATCAAGCTCTGACCTCAGAGAGAAACGCATGCGCTGGAGGCTTGCATAGCGCTTCATCTGGCGCTTCACTAGCTTGTTGTAGGCAGGGTTGAGGGGTTCTTTCGAGAGGGCCATGATCAGGATTCCTCACTGTTCGTTAATTTTGAACAACGTCGGACAGCAGTAGGCTTCAGCCAGTCGTTTTAGAACATCTCCGTGGCAGTGTTTAGGCGCACACCAGCATCCCAGAGTCTTACCCCTCAGCTCGTGCAGTGCGGCCATCAGCTCGGACTGCTGAACTATCCACCATTCGTAGAGCTGTATGGCGTGGTCTCGGCCTCGGGCATCGACCACCACTCGAAATGGATTCCCCCACTTCGAGGGGCGACCGATGTAGATGTCGTAGGGTTCCTTCTTGCAGTGGACGACCTGGATCATCAGAACCCCCCGGCCTTACTTCGCAGTTGTACAATCGGTTGATAAACGCACCCGAAGAACCGGTAGTCCCCATGCTCAACGGGCCTCTCTGGGTCCAGTTTTTTGGACGTAGGCTTGAGCGCATCGTCTTCGTGGTGAAAGACAACGTCGCCTTTGTCGTCCACGACCGAGATAATCACTTTCAGTCCTGGCATGGGGTCTCCCTTATGCTGGTATCACGTTTCCTGTTGGTCGGTCGTCACGAGGAACGGGATCTCCGCCAGACTCCTCGCTCTCGCCGGGCAACTCATTGGGGTCGTGCCCCCCGTAACAACCTACGAACTTGCTGTCAGGTCCGAAGAAGGACCCATCAGGTAACCGTTGCGGCTCGGGCTTCTCGTGTCGAGCAATGGCTGCATTGGCGAAGAAGACCGCTCCTTCGAGATGTGTCAGCGCCAGCGACTGCTCGCGACTCTTCGGGCTGGCAGAGATAATCAGGTGAGCGAACGCCTTGGCTTCATCTCGGAGCTGCTTGTACCGGGCGAGCTGATTTCCAAACGGGGGGTGGTGCTGGAAGATGTTCTCGATTTTGTCGTAGGTCTCAGAATCAATTTGATATGATCCCATTTTGTATCTCCTTTATGCAGGCGGTACTTCTTGCTCTAGCGCTCTGTAGTCGTTTTGAAGATCGGCAAGCTGCTCTTTGAGCGTGGTACACTCCTCTTCGAACGCATCTCGTTCCGTGGCGACTTCGCACGCGGGGCAATACCTCGACTCAAAGCAGACCTCCTCGTGGTTTTTCGAACATAGGTTCATTTCGTCTCTCCTTTTTTGGGGTCCTCCCTTAGCAACATGTCTGCTAGTATGTCAGCGCTGATGGTACTGAAAAGGTGCGGCGCACTGATCAGCGACTTGACTACCGCATCTCTTCCCTGTCCCAACCGTTCTCCCTTATAGGAATACCAAGATCCCTTCTGTTCGACCGCACCGTTCGCCACGCCTACGTCGAGTAGGTCCCCCTCTTTCGAAATCCCCACACCATAGACAATATCAAACTGCGCTTCCCGGAAGGGCGGTGCCACCTTGTTCTTGACTACCTTCACCTTGGTCCGAACTCCTGTTACCTCCTCACCATTCTTGATCGAAGCAACCCGGCGAACATCGAGCCGGACTGACGCATAGAACTTCAAGGCTCGGCCTCCGGTCGTGGTCTCGGGGTTGCCAAACATCACCCCGATTTTTTCACGGATCTGGTTGATGAAGATCATGCAGGTCTTCGTTTTTGAAACGTTGCCGGTGATCTTTCGTAGAGCTTGACTCATCAGCCGGGCATGTAGTCCCATGTGGGAGTCTCCCATGTCACCGTCCAGTTCAGCCTTCGGCACCAGGGCAGCCACGGAGTCCACGACGCAGACAGCCAGGGTCCCGCTTTTGATCAGGGAGTCGGCGATGTCGAGGGCCTGCTCGCCGTTGTCAGGCTGGGAGACCAGGAGATCGTCGGTGTTGACGCCCAGGGCCTTGGCGTACACTGGGTCGAGGGCGTGCTCGGCGTCGATGAACGCGGCGACGCCACCGGCCTTTTGAGCTGAGGCAATGACGTGCAGCGCCAGAGTAGTTTTGCCGCTGGACTCAGGACCGAAGATCTCGATCACCCGGCCTCGGGGTAGCCCTCCGACGCCCAGGGCGGTATCGAGAGCAAGCGATCCCGTGGAGATGGTCCCATCTCGCACCGGCGCGATGTTGCTGTTGCCGAGGCGCATTACGGCACCGGCACCGAACTGCTTGTTCATCTGCGCTACGGTATCATCCAACAATACACTCGCTTTTTTGTCGCTCATCTTTTTTCCTTTCTTGTTTCAGTAACGCGATGTGTTCCTTCAAGCTCCAGATCCGCATGCAGCCTAGCTTCCCGAGCTTGGCGTACTCGTCCTCCGACAGACGCCGAGCCAGTTTGTTGAACCGGGGTCGCCTCACGATCTTAGTCTGCCACGGTTCGCCGTGGCTGTCAACACTGATGAGTCCGGCGTCTGGGGGTAGGTCTGGGCAGCTGGCGAGGTAGTCGGGAACAGCGAAGTACAGCCTGCGGATCTTGTTGCTGCGATGTTGATGTCGCTTCTTGTTGTCGGCGCGGATATCCGCAGCCGTGACTTTAATCTCGACCTCGGTGGCGTACCGCGCTGGCGTCACGATGAGCATATCGCACTCGTGCCCGAGGTGGAGCCCCCAGGAAACGTTCGGCACAATCAAGTTGGCCCGGTAGTTGAATAGCCGGGCTACTCGAATCTCGACATCGCTCGCGGTCAGCTTGTTCATTCTTGAGTATCCTGTGATGGGTGGCACTCGTCGCATATATGACAGTATGACGGTCCCCTTGCGCCAGTGGAACCGTCAGCGGGTTTTGTTTTTCCCCGCTCCTCTTCAACCGACAGGGGCCGACCTTCTTCGGGAATGATGATCTTCTCCGCTCCCTGGAAGAAGGTGTTCATGCTCTCGTACTCCATGTTGGAGAGAGGTTCAGCAATGACTCCGGGAACGCAGTGGAGTTGGTCCGGCATGTCGCTGAGGCTACCGGGACGACGGCCAAGCTTGATCAGAACAGCAGTGAAGATGTAACCCAGAAGGTTCCAGACAGCCATCGAAGCGTGGGGTTCGTCTCGCATTCCCATCTTCAGCTTTGCCAGATGATTCTCGGCGGACTTGATGTACTGACTTAAAGGCTGACCCTTCTCCCAGTTGCGGGGCGCGTAACGATAAGATCCGTCTTCGTAAACCCTTGATACAAGCCAAACTACCCAGGTGGGAACAAGGTGAAAAGCCCCTTTTCCTTTTTGCTTGTCTCGAACCGAACCAGTCGAAAAGGTTTCCGCCTCGCCAGAACTTTTGATTGCGCCTACGGTATGTATCACCTTCTCGCTCATGAGATCTCCTTGTGTTTGACCATCTACTTCCTCCCGTAGTAATTTATGATGAAGTCAGCGGCGTCTCCCACGGTTTCGTAGTAGTGGCTGACGAATTCCTTGACGAATGGATGGTTGCGCATGAGGTGGTTACAAGAGGCCGCGATACCCACAACAGGTATGCGCAGCTGCCACGCCCAGGCGAGTTCAGCAATGGTGCCCAGCAGCGCCCGGCCTCCGCCGAAGGTCTCAAGGTGCGCTAAGATTACGTCTGACCGCTTCACGTCGATTGAATCTCGGAGAATGATATCGTGAGAGGTCAGCGTAGGATCAGTGAGTCCACCGTTGAGGAGCTTGCAAGGATCTTTTCCTCTCATAGGACTCAAGACTTCAAAGCCCCCATTCTCCAAACGTGGGGTAATATAGGGCCTCCAGTCCAAAGACTGTTGAGCCTGGGTTGAAATCAGACCTGCTAGGTAGACGACAGGCTTGCTCACGCTAAACCTCCTGAATGTTGGGTGGCTCGATCTCATCGGGATCTGTGTAGACCGCGATAGTGATTAGCCCTTCCTTTGCGTTCCACACGTAGGCTTCCGCGCTTCGTTGGTTCTTGACCGAGAAAGTATTCTCAGACATCCAGTCATCGGGTGGGCAGAGCGCCGGGAGAACTCGAACTCGGACGCCATGCTTCTCTTCAACCTTGGTCTGGTGAGAGTGACCGGTGTGAGCTTCGCGGAACACGGTCTCGCCGAACATCTTCGATTGTTCGGTAGCCATGAGAAGCGGGAAGTCTGCTCGGGACCCCTTGTCCCCGTGGGTCAAGAGCAACATCACCTTTCCGAACTGGTGATACTTTCGGTACTTCGGGGAGTTGTCGATTTCAACGTCGTCATAGGTGCGAAACCAGCACTCCAAGGAATCTCCGAGGTGCCACACTGAAAGCTTGTCGTGGTTGCCGGACACCATGATCACTTTAACCTTCGGTGCCAGCTTGCGGAGCTTCTCGATGCTCTGGATCATCACGTCCCGAACAGTTGTGAAAGTCTTCTGGTAGCGACCGTCTGTGGAAACAATAGTGCCCTTGGTTGTCTTGCTTTCGAGATCGTCAGAGTTCAGCAGGTCGTTGCCGACAACGAAGACGACCTCATCGAAGGTGAATCCTTTCACCCGCTCCAAGAGGTTGTGCAGGGCCTTGTGGTGTAGGGCCGTGGCGATCTTCACGTCGTAGTGTGGGCCTCCGGTCTCATTACCCCAAGCCAACTTTCCGAAATGCTGGTCGGGCATGTTGATCTCCAGCATGTTTCCGGAGGGCAACCCAAGGTGACGGATTATCGAGGGACGTTGGGGCTTGATCAGCGCGAGCTTCTTGAGAGCCTCGATCTCAGCCTTGGCATCGACGATGTTCGTTTTCTTTTTCAGGAAAGCCTTCACCTGGAAGAGAGGAATGACGATGGGCTTCCCGGCTCCCGACGCCTTTATCCCCATGCCGACTTCCCACTTGTTGCAGACGAAGCGCTCGACTTCCCAGATTTCGAGATCCACTTTGCAGTGTTCGATCAGCTGGTCCAGGGTGTGAATCGGAGTCTTCGGCAGCGAGATAGTCCACTTGTCGCCGATGACTTCGCTGGCTTCGGTCTTGTCCAATTTCGCTGGGACGTGTTTACCAGCAAACGGCTGAGGTCCGCCACAGCCGCAGGTCTTCTGGTCCTCCCGATAGACCTTCGTCTTCAGACAGGCCGGACACTTTCTCTTAGCTGGTTTTGCCATGTTTGTGGCTCCTCTTCAGATCTTTGTAGACACGTTTGAAACCGCTGGTGTACTGCCAATTTCCTCTGGCAGGATTCCCCTCGGGGTCAACCTTCGTGACTTGGAATCCGAGGGTTGAGTCTTCCGGATGCAGCGCCAGGGCCTGCTTCCTTAACAGCTTTGCTCTTCGTCCGTTCATAGGACCTCCGATCTCAGAATAACACAAGCTTGGCAACAACGCCAGCACCAATTCCTACCCCGAAGATGAAAGAGCGGACCTTCCCTTTCCGCGCCTTCGCCTTCGCCAACTTCAACTCGGTTTCACAAGCTTTGTCCTTTGCAGTCAGCTCCGTTTTTAGTCCGGCTACCTGGGTATTGAGTCCGGTGATCACACCGGTTGCTCCCTCTATCTGGGTGTTTTTATTTGCGATGATTTGGTGGGTGGTTGCTAGATCTTCCCGCAGGACAGGGACGGTCTCCAGAATCTGAACGGTCGTTCGAGATCCGGACTCCGAAACGTGAAGCCCCTTGGGGGTGTTCTCGAAGTCTCCGGGCTGGAGCCCGGCGAGCTTCTGCCAACGCACAGCGAGATCTGGTAGGGGTAGAGTTTGGTCAATCTTCTGTTGATGCAGAACCTCTGTCTGGCGTTGCCCCATAGCTCGCGCCAGGGACGAATTTTGGACAGCCAAGGATGTGATCATCTCTTGGTACTGCTGAACCTGAACCGCGAGCTGCTTCGCGATGGTGGCGTTCTGGGTCACCTGTTCCTGTAAGACCTGCTGAGCCACGGCATTCTTTGCGACGGCGGAATCGCTATCGAAGTATCGGCCTCCCAGGTACACGAGGACGA
>Ga0315274_10002193_pt1 | contig 29697 bp, 16 predicted proteins | sample YL17G02_20_MG_FD_203700 | JGI IMG/M metagenome (GOLD analysis project Ga0315274, IMG submission 203700) | Sediment microbial communities from Yellowstone Lake, YNP, Wyoming, USA - YL17G02_20 | ecosystem: Environmental > Aquatic > Freshwater > Lake > Sediment | place: USA: Wyoming | collected...
GAACACGGTGGTGACGAGCGAAGCGGCACATTCGGGTCTGTATTCGTTGAAGTTCAACCTGCCGGCCGGACGTGCTGCGCACGATGGCTTCGTCGGAACAAGACGTTTCCCGTTGAACGGTGGAAGCACCAGCACGACCATCAATCCGGGTGATATTGTACGCCTGAGCGTGTGGATCAAGGCTAGCGGCTTAGTTCCAGACTCAGCTGCGAAGTATCCGGGGACGTGGGCAGTCGGATTCACGCCGTTGTGGTTTGCGAAGTATGGTAACAACGACGGGTATAATCCGGTAGGACCCTCGAACGACTACACGTTCACTTTCCCGAACGTGACATCGTTTGGCTGGACGGAGTACTCATTGGATGTGCAGGTGCCGGCGGGAGTCGGAGTAACGGCGTTGGAGACACGGTTGCATGTGTATTCGACATTTGTGGGAACGGTCTACTTTGACGATCTCACCGTGCAAAAGGTCGGAACGACGACTTCTGTGAGCAGCGATAACAGCAACATTCCGAAGGTCTTTGACCTTTCGAACAACTATCCAAATCCTTTCAATCCTTCAACGAAGATACAATTCGCTGTGCCACACGAGCAGAACATCTCGCTCGTCATATACAATATACTGGGCCAGCGTATTCGTACACTCGTACAGGGTGTCCATACTGCGGGTCAATACACCGTGATATGGGATGGAAAGGATGAGACAGGACATACGGTCGAATCTGGCGTCTATATCTACCGCTTGGAAACCGGATCGATTGCACTCGTGAAGAAGATGCTCATGTTGAAGTGATGTCAAGCCAAACGGGGTGCGGCATATCGGCTGCACCCCGTTTCTTTTATCGCGAACCAAGCCAACGGAGATTATCGATGAACGTCATTCGACGTCCATTGTTGTGCTTGCTTGTTGGGCTGGGGCTGCTCGCGTGCAAGGGGTACGCAGGTACGACGGGCAAAATTGCGGGAAAAATCGTTGACGCGAGGACGAAAGAACCGCTGATCGGTGTCAATATTGTCATCGTTGGCACCACGATGGGTGCCTCGGCTGACGAAAACGGCACATACTTCATCATCAATGTTGCCCCGGGGAAGTATCAACTCAAAGCGACGTTGGTCGGATATACGCCCTTCGTGGTGAATGACGTCGGTGTGTCTGTTGACAAGACGACCAAAGTAGACATTGAGTTGCGGGAACAAGCGGTCGAGATGACGGCGGTCACGGTCGTGGCAACGCGTCCGATCGTTCAAAAAGACCTGACATCGACCACATCCACAATCAACAGCGATCAGCTCTCGAGGCTCCCGCTTGAGACAGTGTCGTCCGTCGTCAATTTGCAGGCAGGGGTAGTGGAGGGACACTTCCGTGGCGGCAGGACGGGTGAGGTAAAATATCTGGTGGACGGGCTCTCCGTCAACGACGTGTTTTCGGGGAACTCCGCGTTAGAGCCAGAAGTGAACAGCATTCAGGAGATTCAGGTTCTCAGCGGCACGTTCAATGCAGAATATGGCGAAGCGCTTTCGGGGGTTGTCAATCAAGTCACCAAATTCGCCGGTGACAAGTACACGGGACAGGTATCTGCTTATACCGGTGGCTATTTGACGACTCGTACGGATCTGTACCAAAGCCTCAATCACGTTTCACCTGCATACCTGCGGAACTACGAAGGTTCGCTCAGTGGTCCAATGCCTGGGATGGAGTCGTTGGTGAAGTTCTTTGTTTCAGGCCGGTACTTCCATGATGACGGTTACCTCTATGGTAAACGTGTGTTCAATCCTTCCGACTCATCGAATTTCTCCGATAACAATCCGTCGAAGTGGCATAGCGGCGCAACAGGCGACGGGCGATACGTCCCGATGAATTACGACACGAGGTGGAGTGCACAAGGGAAGCTGTCAATCAACGTCGGTTCCTCCAAAGGAATTGTGCTCGAGGGATTGTATCAGGATCATCAATACAAGACGTACGATCATCAATTTAGGCTCAATCCTGATGGAGACTACCAGAGATTTCAGAAGAGCTTCCTTGGAATCATGAGCTACACGCATGTCTTTGGTCCTTCTTCTTTCATCGACTTTAACGCCGCAACGATCGTATCAAGCTACAAGCAATTTGTGTACGAAAACCCGCTCGACCCGCGTTATGTAAATCCGGAGCGGATGCGTGATGTCGGTGGCAACGCCTTTCTCACTGGGGGAACGCAGAACTGGCATTTCTCCCATCAGACGAACAGCTATACCGGTAAGATCGACTTTACGTCGCAAATCACGAACGCGCACCTAATCAAGGCGGGTGTGGAAGTACAGTACCACAGATTACATTATGAGGATTTTCAAATTCACGTCGATGCGAGCAGCGGGTTCAAACCGGCACTGCCGAAGGTGGGTGACTTCGACTACAATGTGTACACAAATCATCCGTACCAGCTTGCATCGTACGTTCAGGACAAGATTGAGCTCGACTACTTGATTGTTAACGTCGGTCTCCGGTTCGACTATTTTCAACCGGATGGGAGGGTACTGAAGAACCCCGACAATATCGCAGTGCTGGATCAACTGGCGCCGCCCTTTCCCGATTCGGTCACGTTTTCCGCGAGCGCGAAGTATCAGCTGAGTCCGCGTATCGGCATTTCGTATCCGATCACCGATCGAGGCGCGATTCATTTTTCCTACGGCCATTTTTTCCAGGTGCCACCGTTTGAGTTCCTCTACAAGAATCCGAATTTCCGTATTCCTCTTACTGGCAACTTCCCCGAATTCATCGGCAATGCGATTGGGAATGCCGACCTTCAACCGCAGCGCACCACGATGTACGAGTTGGGCCTTCAGCAGGAACTCACTTCATTCCTTGGCATTACTGTCACCGGCTACTACAAGGATATTCGCAACCTGCTCGGAATGCAACTGTACATCAAGAATGACTTCAAGAAATTCGGCCAGTACATCAATCGTGATTACGGTGCTGTGAAGGGTTTCACGCTTTCGCTTGATAAGCGATTCAGCGACGGGTTTGGCGTCACCGTCGACTACACGTACCAGACCGCCTATGGTAACGCCTCCGACCCCAACGATAACTTCAATAAACAGCAAGCGAGTCCGCCAATCGAGATCAACAAGGAGCTTGTCTCGCTTGACTGGGATCGTCGGCATTCTTTGAACTTGACCTTGACGGCCGGCATTCCGGATGACATCATCAGCAGCCTCATCGGCCGGTTGGGAGCCGGTTTGCCCTATACGCCGTCATTCCAGAACCAGCGCACGGGCCTGGAGAACAGCGATAATCGACCCATGTTTTCCAGTGCCGACTTCTATTTGACGAAATACGTTCGATGGCTTGATCACACGTTCTCGATATTCCTGAAGATCTACAACGTCTTTGACGCGCCAGCTGAAGTTAATATCTTCACGGACACTGGCCGCGCAGGTTATTCGCTTGAACTCACCCGGGCGCAGCAAGCACCGAGAGGGGTAAACACATTGCAGGAGTACTTTACCAGGCCGGACTTCTACTCGCCACCTCGACAAGTTGTTCTCGGTGCATCGGTATCCTTCTAGGGTTCAACAACGGAGTCACGCAATGGTCCGAACATCGTTACACGTGCGCTTCTTCATGGCAGCGTGTATTCTTTTCGCAGCAACTGGCTTCCTCTCTGCGCAACGGCTAATCGACAAGAGCAAGGGGAACCATAACGAGACAAAAAAAGGATTCATGGATGGAAACCTCGTTTCCACGGTCTACTACAATTTCGGGGAGGTCGCGGATTGGTTGAACGAACCGAGTCGCAGCGGTGTGTGGCCGAAGGGAACGAATCACACGTACGTGGATGGTGTGGCAGTGATCGTGCAGGCGGAGACCAGAGATCCTCGGGGAAACATTATTCATCCACTCGAAACAAACTACTACGAATACACGCGCCACGATGTCGCGACCGGGGTGACGTACGGTTGGTGGCCACTCCCAAACTACGCTAGTCGTTTTCAGTCAAGTCCGGCACAGAGCACGGATCCCAACACCTGGCCTTCAACCTGGCCTGATCGGCCGAGCGACTGGAACCAACGATGGAATGGATTCTTCGGCAACGGTGTCCAGAATGCTGATCTCGAAACATACTTTGTTTTCGACGACAATGAAGACCGTGAGTACATTCTCAAGAACAATTTTCATCCAGACGCTGATGATCCAACGAGGGGCGGGCTGGGGATGCAAGTGCATGCCCGAGGATTCCAATGGTCGCAGGTTCTCGCCGAGGACGTGATCTTCTGGTTGTATGAGATCACGAACATGGGCACAGCGGACTATACAAAGACGCTCTTTGCAGAGTACGTCGACTGGGGCATAGGGGGTCACGATAACTCTTCCAATAATGCCGGTGACTACAATGAAGACTTGAACCTCTCTTATGCGTGGTCCGCCGTGCCGTTTGGGAGCCCTGGCAGCTGGAGTCCCGTCGGCTACACCGGCTATGCCTTCCTTGAAAGCCCGGGCATCGCTGACGATAACATTGACAACGATCGCGACGGTTTGACTGATGAACGTCGTGACAATGATGCACGCTTTTTTATCAGTGATCCGTTCAGGGATCCATTTCTTCGCGACGTGCAGCAAGACACGGCCCGCTTCAGAAAGTTCTACGGCTACGCGTGGAAGCCGCATTGGGACGCGGATGAAAATTGTAGCTGGCGTTCCTTCACGGAACTGAATCAGAACGGCAAATGGGATCCGGGAGAGCCTCTCAATGACGATGTCGGCTCAGACGGTCTGGGACCATTCGATGAGGGCTATCCCGGACCCGATCCAGATGGCTCGGAAGGCAACGGCAAGCCAGATCAGGGCGAACCCAATTTTGGTATCCTTGATAAGGACGAATCCGATCAGCTCGGCCTCACGGGGTTCGTCATTTCCGCGGTGCACACGTACGACTTGAACAACGACGAGCGGAATTGGACAGCTCTTTCGGCGCTTCCGCAGCCGCACGGGCAATCGTTGGTCGGCGTGAACCTGGCCAATCATTTTTCGAGCTATCTCTTCCATTTATTTGGAAGGAATACCTACAGTGCCCGGGTCGGCCAGATTCAACAGACCGGGGAGACGGAACGCTTCTCGATGGCGTTGATCTTTGGGATGAACGCCGACGATCTTTTCCGGCGCAAACGGACCGTCCAGCAGATCTACAACGCGAACTATCGATTCGCGAAGCCGCCTGACAAACCGATGGTGAAGGTGATTCCAGGCGACCATCGCGTCACACTGTACTGGGACAATCGTGCCGAACTGACATTCGATGCCTTCTATCAGAAGTATAACTTTGAAGGATACCGAATCTACCGTAGTACCGAAGCCAATTTCCTGGAAAACAAGATCATCACTGATGCATTTGGAAGACCGACATTTCGGCTGCCGATTGCCCAATTTGATTTGATCGATGGTGTCAAGGGACTCCATCCCATCGGGGTCAACGGCGCCTTCTTCAACCTTGGCGACGACACGGGGCTGCAGCATTCGTTCGTGGATAGCACCGTCGAAAATGGCCAGACCTACTACTACGCGGTTGTTGCATATGACCAGGGATTCACGACGACCACCGTAACGGGAGAGTTCGTCGGCATCCCACCTTCAGAAACAACGAGCATCATCAAGATCGACATCAACGGCCGTGTGAAGACGGACATCAACACCGCCGTCGTAACACCGCGCGCAGCGGCGGCCGGATACATTCCGCCGGAGATCGGCAACTTGACAGCAACGGGTCCGGGGACCGGATCGATGAATCTGACAGTCCTTGACGCCGATTCCATTCGAAACAATCACACCTATCGTTTGGAGTTCGTTGATTCAACGGCCTTCCATACGAATTCGTATCCCTGGTACCGGCTCGTGGACAAAACAACGAGGGATACGTTGATCTCACTTACCCGTCTTCAATCCACACAGGTCCAATCGCCCGTCATCCGGGGTTTTGTTGCATCAATCACCAATGATCCTGACATCATTATTGATCGGGCAAAGACCGGATGGACCAGTGGCAACAGCAATTATGTGACGCAGGTCGGGTTCGATTCACGCTTCGCTCCTGCTTATCAACCCCGTCGTGTCAATTATCCGGCAGACTTCGAGATTCGATTTACAGCCAATAACCAAGGGGACACTTCCTTCCCAGGCTCGAGTTTCAGCTCGGGGCAGCCGTCGAACATCATCGTCAAGAATTTGACGGAGAACATTGATCACGTTCAGTTCATTTTTCAAGATATCAACGAGAATTCACTATTCGACGCCGGCGATGCGGTATTCATAGTGGCGGGAGACTCCGCGGGACTGCCGGCAACGCAGTTCTTCAGTGCGCGAAAGAGCTGGTCACTGACGTTGATACAAGACACACTCATTCCAGCGCCGTTGCAACGACTGCCGCAGCCTGGTGACGTGTTCCGTATCTCGACAAAAAAACCGTTCCGCACTGGTGAATACTTCGAGTTTACATCGAAAGCACCTACGCTCGACCAATCGAAGGCTCAGAACAATCTGAGCAAAGTTGCCGTAGTTCCCAACCCGTATGTCGGTGCTGCATCGTGGGAACCGCAAACGACCACAGTCGGCAGAGGAGAGCGGCGGGTCTTTTTCATTCATTTGCCGCGCGAATGTACCATTCGGATTTACACGATGAGTGGCCATCTCGTGCAGACGATGACGCACATCAGCACCATCGATGACGGGCAAGAGCCCTGGAATCTAGTCTCCCGCGACGGGATGAATATTGCGTATGGCGTCTACGTCTTCCACGTCGAAGCTCCCGGCATCGGGACGTATGTAGATAAGTTTGCTGTCTTGAAGTAACATCCATGCTGACCTCAGGCAAATCGACCCGGAGTCGAAAGGTATGAAGAGACTTCTCATTGTCGTCCTCATATGCGGTTCAGCGGTTCTCGTGGCTGGTGCTCAGAGCGCGAGTCAGAACGTTTCAAAATCCGGCACAACGGCTGCCACATTCCTCGAGATTGGTGTTGGAGCGCAGGCGATCGGGATGGGAGGCGCGTATGTGAGCGTTGCCAACAACGCGACGGCACTCCACTGGAATCCAGCTGGCGTCGCATCACTGGCAGAAACGAATATCGATGTTGTTCATACCAACTGGATCGCCGATACGAAGTTTGACTTTGCCGGCGTCGTCTTGCCGTTGGGGAGTTTCGGCACGCTTGGGTTCAGTCTGACCGCGCTCTCGATGGAAGACATGAAAGTGCGCACGGTTGAGATGCCAGAAGGGACAGGCGAGTATTTCAGCGCTGGCGATCTTGCTGCCGGCATTTCCTATGCACGGCAACTCACGGAACGGTTTGCGATTGGTTTGACGGCGAAGTACGTTCAGCAAACGATCTGGCACGAGAGCGCAAGCGCGTTTGCCGTTGATGTGGGCACCACCTTCAAGACAGATCTCTTCGGCGGGATGACGATTGGTGCATCGTTATCCAATTTTGGGACGAGTATGAAAATGTCCGGTCGAGACACGCGTGAATTCATCCGTCTGGACCCGAATAAACAGGGATCGAATGATCAAATCCCCGCAAACATCGAACTTGATTCGTGGGACCTTCCCTTGCTTTTTCAGTTTGGCGTGTCGACGCGCGTGTTTGATAACAACCAGTACCGCCTGACCATCGCTGTGGATGCGCTCCACCCAAATGATAACTACGAAAGCCTCAACATTGGGACAGAATTCCTCTATTCAGATTATTTGTTTCTCCGCGCCGGCTATCAGTCCCTCTTCCTTGATCAAGCCGAAGGTGGAATGTCATTCGGTCTTGGAGTGACATCGGGTGATGTCCTCGGCAGCATGCGGGTCGGAGTCGATTATGCTTATCAGGATATGGGCCGCCTCCAAGGCGTCCATGTGTTCACTGTCGGACTCCGATTCTGATACTATGGAGAGTCGAATCGCCAGTTCATTGGGGCATGTTGCCTTCCTCGTAATCCTCTTGATTGTGGCGCTCGCTCCTCCGGCAAATTCCCAACGCATCCGTGAGTTCTCGTCTTACTCTTCTCTGCTTGACCCAAAGTTGGACAAAGTCACGGTGGCTACGGTGGGTCCATGGACCATCTCCGCAAGCGAGTTTATGTTGAGTTACGAATATGGACCTGCATTCGTCAAGCGGGAAAAAGACTCCAGGCGACACTATCTGACGTTCATGGCCTATGAAAAACTGCTCGCGCTTGACGCGAGAGACCGAGGACTCGCTTCGTGGCTCGATCTTCAGCGACAAGTCGAAGAAATCGAAGCGGACCTTGCCACCGAGGAACTCTACAAAGAGGATGTTCTGCCAAAGGCGAATGTGGGAGACGAGCAGATTGCACTCGGCGTGGAACAGAATCGTGTCCATCTGACGGTCCGATGGATTTTCACTCCCTCGGCTGAGAGAATTGATGAACAGGTACGAATGATGAAAGCCGGGGTCACCTTTGATTCACTGTATGCGCTCCAACTTCAGGGGGGTGTGAAGCCGGAGGATCGAGCCCTCGAGACCACAAAATTCAAGCTGCGCATGAAGAATCCCATGTTCGCTTCCATCATCGACACGATGCATGCAGCCGCGGTGTCGCTCCCCGTCCACGGTCCGGACGGATGGTATGTCGTCAAGGTCGCCGATGCGTGGATGAACCCCACGGTCACGCAATCAGAGGAAGCAAAGATGCGGGAAGACGTGAAGCGCAGCCTGAAACAGCGCCTCGCTGACTCACTCTCCGATGACTACGTACAGAGAATGATCGTTGCCCAACAACCCACTATCGTGCGAGAGTCCTTCAATGCCATCCAGGCGTATCTTGGAAGGAAATTCCTGAGCAAGGAGAAGTTCGATGAATGGGGGCTGGCCAGTCGCAAGGGAGCGAAGGAACTGAAGGACGTTTCGCGGCTCGACACGATTGCGTCTCGAGTATTGGTACAAATGAAGAAGAAAAATCTGAACGTGCGGACTTTCCTTGATTGGTACCGGATGCGTGAACCGTACATCAAACTGACGCTGACATCGCAGCAAGGGTTTTTTCAATCCGTCGAAGGGATCATCTGGCGCATGGTTCGGGACCGCTTGCTGACGGATCGAGCTTTTGAGCGAAGGCTGCAGAATCGTACGAGCGTCAGGCGACAAAAGGAGTGGTGGAAAGAAAAATTTCTCTATCTTGCCAACAAGGATCGTATTGCGGATACAATCAAGGATTCGCTTCCGTTGCTGCGAAAGTACTATGAGGAGAACGGTCGCAACTTTTGCGACACTACAGGGACTGTCAGACCGTTCGAGGAAGTGCGCGAAGACGTTTGGAGAGAGTATTATTCATTCGAATTGACAAGGAGATTACTTCACGAAATTCACCGACTGAAACAGAAATATGGAGTGGCAATCGATGAACTTGCGTTGAAGAAAGTCGTCCTTGACATCGAAAATGATCCGAAGGCTATTGATGTCTATACTGTCAAAAAGGGAGGCATCTATCCACGCACAGCGTTCCCGACCATCGACTTTGACTGGCAGTCGTGGAACTGACGAGACCTCTCCTGAGGGGGAACGATCAGCATGAGCCGACGTCACGCAGGAAAAACATTGCTCCTTGTGTCTGTGTGCACCTTGATGGTGGGGATGGGATGCTCCAATCGGAGGGGCCCGGAAGGCGCCGCCGGAGGAGGGGTCATCGAACTCACCTATTGGCCTGCCCCGAATCCTCAGGAGATGCAGCTCGCCGACACGCTTGTCCGGCGGTGGAATAGAACTCATCCCACAATTCAAGTTCGCATGCAGTCCATCCCGGTCAGTCAATCGACCGAAGAGGTACTGCTTGCTGCCATTGCAGGAAAGACCACGCCGGATGTCTGTTCCAACATCTGGCCTGGTGCTCTTCACGAGTACACTCGTGCCGGCGGACTGATTCCTCTCGATCAATTCTCCGATTTCGATTCAATTGCCCTCGCGCGCACTCCGCGTGATCTTCTCGAGCCTTTCCGTTCAGAAAACGGACACTACTATCAGATCCCGTGGAAGACCAATCCGGTTATGATGTTCTACAACATCCGCATGTTTGAAGAAGCTGGTGTGGCGAGGGCTCCGCGCACGTATAGCGAGTTCTTTGCTGCTGCGAAGAAGTTGACACGTGATCTCGACGGCGATGGACAGATCGATGTGTGGGCTGGCGAGCGGGACATTCGTCCCATTTGGTGGCAGAGACTATTCGATTTCTACCCATTCTATATCGCTGCCTCCGGAGGCAAGACGCTCTTCAGGATGGGGGAGCCGGATTTCAATGACGATGCTGCAAGGAGCGTGTTTCGGTTTTTTCAGGAATGCTATCAGCAGAACTACTTTCCTCACACTTATTTTCAAGGTGGAGATCCCTTCCTCCTCGAAAAGAAGGCGACGCATTTTGCCGGACCATGGGAAGTTGCCACGCTTCATTCCCTTGCTCCGCACATCCGCTATGATGTTGCACCGTTGCCCGTACCTGATGAGCACAAGGGCCCTGTGTACACGTATGGTGATTACAAGAACATCGGCGTTTTCGGGACGACAAAGCATCCCCGCGAGGCGTGGGAGTTTGTCAAATATCTCCTGCATGCGGAACACGATCTCTTGCTGCTGACGGTCACGAACCAGATTCCTGTGCGCGGTGATTTGCTGACGAACCAGCTGTTTTCAGAGTATTTCCGGCAGAATCCGAAGATGGTTCGATTCGCTGAACAAGCTGCCTCGACGCGCGGAGTGGACGCCGCGCCGGACTTGAAAGAAATCCTCGATGCAATCTCGCAGGAATATGAGGCGTGCGCGGTGTACGGAAAAGTAACGCCGACGGAGGCAGTCAATGATGCGTTCCGACGGACGAAGATGATTGTCGAATGGAATAAATGAGATCTCTCTGGCGGTTCGATTCACCAAGACATCGATCTCAGAAGACTGGCTACTGGTTTATACTCCCGTATGCCGTTTTCTTTGGGGCGTTTGTTGCCTATCCTCTTGTCTTTTCGTTTATACTTCTGTTTCATCGCTGGAATGTCGTCACGCCGATGGAATGGATCGGGCTCAAGAACTTCGAACGATTGTTAAGCGATCCGCTTTTCTTCAAAGCGATCATGAATACGCTGAAGTTCTTGCTCATTCATATCCCGCTTCAAATGGTCGTTGCTCTTGGAATCGCCGTGCTGCTGAATTCGCGATTGAAATTCCGGGGGTTCTTTCGTGCAGTCTTCTTCCTGCCTGTCGTGGTCTCAGGCGTCGTCGTGACGATTTTGTGGCAGCAACTGTATGCGTTCGACTCCGGCTTACTGAACCGTATGCTCTCCGCGGTTGGAATTGGGAAAATACCATGGCTCATCGACCCTGATATGGCCATGCTGTCGATCGCCCTGATGGCAACATGGAAGAATGTGGGCATCTACATCATTTTGTTTCTTGTTGGTCTTCAGGACGTTCCCCGCGAACTGTATGACTCTGCCAGCATCGACGGGGCTACGCGGGCTCGTCAGTTCTTCCGCATCACGCTGCCCATGCTTCGGCCAACCTTCGTAGTCGTTGTTGTGCTCTCGACGATTGGAGGGTTTTCATTGTTCGTCGAGCCGTACGTATTGACTGGCGGCGGTCCCATGGAAAGCACACTTTCCGCAGTGCTCTATATCTATAACCAGGCATTCTATTTCAACCACATGGGATATGCCGCGACGCTCGGATTCGTTTTCGCACTGATCATCCTCGGGGTCGTGTTGCTGCAGCGAAAAGTCATAGAAACGGAGCCGATGACGTGAAGGCAATTATCAAATATGTCTCCCTGGGACTTGGCGCCGTCATCTTCGCATATCCGTTTCTCTGGATGATTGCCTCGTCGTTGAAGCCGGAGGCTGAAATCGGCGGGTTCGGATTGTGGTCGCCGCATTTCACATTCTCCAACTATGCGCAGGTCACCGAGCGTATACCTCTCGGAAGGGCCTTCCTCAACAGCATCATCGTCTCCTTGTCGTCAACTGTCTCCGTGGTTGTGTTCGGGTCGATGGTGGGCTATGCGCTCGCGCGTCTTCAGTTCATCGGTCGGGGCACACTCTATGCCATCGTCGTGTTCACGATGACATTGCCATTTCAAATTACGCTGATTCCGCAATATATCTTGATGGTCAAGCTTGGGATCACCGATACCTATCTTGCGCTCGTCGCACCGACGTTGATGACTGCTTTTAGCATTATTCTGTTCCGTCAGTTCTTCCTTTATGTCCCCCAGGCCTTGATTGATGCTGCGCGCATCGATGGGTGCTCGGAGCTACGGATTCTCTTTCGCGTGATTTGGCCGCTCTCCCGACCGGTTGTTATTACCGTGTCACTTCTCACGTTTATGTCGAGCTGGAATGAAGTTCTGTGGCCTTTGATCGTGGTGCGTAATCGCTCATTGATGACGATGCCGCAACTCGTTACGATCTTTACTATTGGAGGCGAGGCGGAATCTTTGCTGGGATTGCAGCTGGCGGCGGCGACGCTCCTTGCTCTACCCATCATCATTACCTACTCGTTCTTCCAGAGATATTTTATCGAGAGCATGGCGTCCGCGGGGATAAAAGGGTAGAAGGAGTCCGGGAGCGTATTACAATGGAGAAACATGCCGTGAAGTGTGGGATGGTCGCTCTTCTCGTATGGAGCGCAATCGCGCCTGTGCTTCAGGCACAATATGTGCGTTCAGAGGAAGATCCCTTGATGTATTTCTTCGATGGTCGGCGAGGCCAGGTTGAAGTAGGGGGGAGGTATGTGGGATTCGAATTTCATCACAGCCGGCCAGTTCCTTCGCGCATCAGCTTCTTCTATCCGGTTGCCAACAGCATCGATGTTAGCACGGACTACTGGAAGCGAGACAACTCGCTGCCGTGGGCGATTGGCTTCCGGATTGGTAACGGTCAGGTTGAATGGATCCATCGTCAATCATGGTCGTATATCCTCAGTCCTCATAAAGTAACATTTCTGAAAAAGACCGACAGCCTTCAATGGGCAATCTCGTATGAGTTCTGTTTGAATGAGCCGGCGGCTGTCGCATCCATTGTGGTGAAGAATAGCAGCAGGCATTCTCTGACGATCGAGCTCTATACACATTTGTTGATGAGTCTGCGAGCGTGCCAGACCTACGCGCGTAGGGACTCCTCGCTGATTGGGTTCAACACCGACACGCAGACGTTTTCCGCCCGTTTCAATTATGTCGACACCGATAGCGCGGCAGTGTTTGTGCAAAACGTGGGGGAACAGCCGAACGAATGGATGTCGGACGCGAACGTCGTTGGGGCGACAGACAGCGGCGGCTCGCGATGGCCTTTGAATCTGAATTCGCCATCGGGAAAAACATCGACACGTGGCCGCGGGGTAGCAGCGTTTACCTATGGTAAGACGCTCGAACCGTCAGATACGCTGAAGATTGTTCAGATTATCGGAAGTTGTAGGGAAACGGAAATCGCGCAACGTACTTCGCGAGGTCGACTGCATTGGAGCGAAGAGACTCTGGCATACGATGAGTATATCCGGGCGAAAGCACAAACGGAAGCGTATTTTATCACTGGAAACAGAGAGATTGATCGCTCAGCTGTCTGGGCTCGTGCTTTGATTGCAGCGAATGCCCATTACCTGCACGGGAGGATTGTCCCGATGCCCTGCCCTGCGGAATACAATTTCTTTTTCACCCATGACCTCTTGTTGACAAATCTGGGTGCCGTGAATTTTGACCTTCCCCGGGTGAAGGAAGATCTGCTCTATGTTATATCGCTGGCGAAGGATAGTGTCATCCCGCACGCATACTACTGGCGCGACGACGGATTCAAGACGGAATACTGTGAGCCCGAGAACTGGAACCATCTCTGGTTCATCCTGGTCACCGGAAGCTATCTCCGACATTCACTCGACGATTCGACCGGTCTGGTGCTCTACCCGAGTCTTAGAAAGAGCGTTCATGAGTTGCTGACACGACTTCATTCCGATGGTCTCATGTATGCCTACCGTCCCGATTGGTGGGACATCGGTCACATCGAGGGTTCGCGGGCGTATCTCACTGCGCTGGCGAGCCGAGCCTTGAGAGAATATCTTTTCATCTGTTCCTTTCTTCACAAACCCAGTGCGGACCTTCTGGAGTATGAACGGACAGCCGATGCGATGCAGCGTGCCCTCGTCGAGCGACTATGGGATAGAAAGGATGAGTATTTGACAAATTTCAATGGGGGAACAAAGGACAATCATTTCTATGCGGGGTCATTAATCGCTCCTGTGTATGATCTGCTGGATCAGGCGCACGCGCAGAAACTCGTGGCGACGGCGGCGCGGCAATTAGTTGACCAGCGAATCGGAACACGCATTGCAATACCGGCTGATTTTGCTACTGACTCTGTCATTCGAGCATTCAAGTTTGTCGGTGCTGAGGCGGGCCCGGCTTATTCCTATGCGAACGGCGGTGTGTGGCCGCACGGCAACGCATGGTACGCGCTGGCGTTGAAGAGCGTCAACAGGCTGAAAGAATCATTCGATTTCGTCCAGCGCACAATGACGATCGATGGAATTGCCCATAGCCCGAATGGATTGCCGGCGATGTATGAATACCGCAGCTCTGATCCGGACTCTCCGGCATTTGGGACGATCGACAAACCTTCGTTTCTATGGGCCGGAGGCATGTATCTGCAGGTTCTTTACCGCCTTCTGGCAACCGACGAGAACGAATGGAACATTGGAATTCGAGACGCATTGCCGGTACAATGCGATTCGGTGTCCTGTTCTTTTTCGTTTGCCGGTCTCAAGGATCTCAAAGTCCGCCGTCTCCCTGATGGATCTTGCGCACTGATGGCCGACGGTGAGGCAGTCCCCTCTCGCATCGTGCCTCTGGATCTCCGTTCAAAACGCCGTTGGGAGCTCACGCGCAACACCTCTCGTACTCCTGTTTTGGTCAGCGCAACTGCGATAGTGCATTCTGTGGTGTATGACCACCCGAAAAAACAAATCCGTTGTGATGTGTCGTCATTCAACGGACATCGGACACGGCTTGTGATGGAAAGTGAGAGCCCAGCCAGAAGTTTCCTGATAGATGGAATGAGAGTTCATGGGTCAGGTGCTCCTTCGCAGTATTCTTCACTACAAAGAACCACAGTGGAATTCCAAGGTTCTGATCAGAGACAACGAATCATAATTCAATTCTGAAGGACAATGAAAGTCGCACTCTTTGAGAAACCTCACCAGCTCAACGTTACACACAAAGAGCTCCGCAAACTGAATGGCAATGAAGTTCTGGTCAAAGTCACTGCGTGCGGCGTGTGTGGAACCGATCTGCATATCGTCGAAGGCAGTTCGCGCTCGTCTCCGCCAGTGGTTTTGGGGCATGAATATGCCGGTATCGTTGCCGACGCTGGCAAAGAGTCGGATGGTTTCACCGTCGGGGATCATGTCGCAGTCGATCCGAACATCGCCTGCGGAACGTGTTTTCATTGTCGCCGCGGTGAAGTCCACTTATGCAGAAGGCTTCGAGCGCTCGGGGTCGATATCGATGGCGGAATGGCGGAATTCTGCATTGTCCCATCGTCGCAGCTTTATCACATCCCGAGCACTATGGCCCCGGAACAGGCTGCTTTCATAGAGCCGCTCTCATGTGCAGTGCATGGGAATGATCGTGCTCAGATTCGCGCTGGCGATACTGTCGTGATTCTCGGCGGGGGCACGGTTGGGCTTCTGTTGCTTCAACTTGCCACGATCTCGGGGGCTTCGCGGGTTATCATCGTTGAGCCGGTGGAGTGGAAAAGGACAATTGCGACCCGCATCGGTGCAGACGAAGCTCTAGATCCCAATGCTGTCGACGTATTCGACTGTGTGAGGGATCTAACAGGCGAGGGAGCTGACGTGGTGATCGAGTGTGCCGGCCGACCAGAGACTGTCGCCCTGTCGCTGAAACTTGCTCGTCGGGGAGGAACGGTGGAATGGTTCGGCGTGTGCCCGTTAGGGGAGATGGTCCAGATGGAACCGAACAGCGTATACTTCAAAGAACTGACGATCGTCGGATCGTACGCGAATCCACACACATTCGACAGGTCAATCGCCTTGCTCGTGGCTAACAAAGTCAGCATCGAGCATTTTGTTGTTCACACGTTTCCTTTGGACGGGGTCCACGAAGCACTGAGAGCATTGACTGAAGGGAAGACAATCAAGAGTCTCGTTATACCGACGCTCTGAATTGAGGCCAGGCAGCGCCGACAGTTGCTGCACGTGGTATTCTTCACCCGGATACTTCCCTGGCTTTGGAACTCGACTTGATATGAAGAAAGTAAATCTCATTCTTCTGCTTGCGATTGCGACCGCATTCAGTCAACCGCGAACGAATTCCCTCGTCAACTTTGCACACCTCCGGCATCTGACCCAGGAGATTGTGCTGAATGGCGAGCGCGTCAGTATCGTGCACGTGTATGCGAACTATCCGACTTACGAGTGGGTCGAGGCAGCAGACTCGGGTGAGGAAGGCATGGCATGCGTGGACGACGTTGCGCGTGCCGCCGTGGTCTATTTGAGGAGTTATGAACTTCAGCACAACACTTCCAATCTTGCATCTGCTCGTTCTCTTCTGCGGTTTGTGATGTCTATGCAGGCGGACGATGGGAATTTTTACAACTTCGTTCGGCGCGATTACTCAGTCAATCGTGATGGGAAGACAAGTTTCAAATCGTTCGGATGGTGGGCAGGGCGTGGAGTGTGGGCAATGTCTCTTGGATATCGGGTCATGAAGGATGTCGATTCGCAGTTCGCGGATGATTTGAAGAGGTGTATTCACCGGTCGCTTCCGCATGTTGGGCAATTGCTAGCGCAATACGGTCGAACGAGGAGAATCGTCAAGTTCCAACTGCCCGAATGGCTTCTGTATGAGTCAGGTGCAGACGCCACAACCGAGCTGATGCTGGGTCTTATCGAATTCTATCGCGCGACGGGTGACGAACACGTGAAGGCATACATACAGAAGTTGGCAGATGGATTGATGATGATGCAGGACGGGGATATTCGGACTTTTCCGTTCGGGGCACATCGTTCGTGGGAAACCATCTGGCACTCGTGGGGAAACGGCCAGTCCCACGTGCTTGCCTATGGGGGGAACGTGCTCCGTGACAAGAAGATGATTGCATCGGCGGAGAAAGAAGCGAAGGGATTCTACACTCGCTTGCTGATTGATGGAATGTTGAAGGAATGGAATTTTGCGGAGCCGCAGAAGAAATCCGTGTATGAACAGATCGCCTATGGCATCCGTCCAATGACCCTGGGGTTACTCCGGTTATACGATGCAACGAACAACGAAGTCTATTTGAAAATGGCAGGGCTTGCAGCTTCGTGGCTCTTCGGCAACAATGTGTTGCACCAATCGATGTACGATTCCACCTCAGGTCGGTGTTTTGACGGCATCAACGACTCGACAAGCCTCAACCGCAATTCCGGTGCGGAATCGACAATTGAAGCCTTGTATACACTCCTTGAGATCGAACAGTATCCGCTTGCGAGAAAGTACCTGAACTACAGGAAGAAGGCGAGCCGGTCGACAAAGGAAACGATGTCCGCCACATTTCAGCATGACGCAGGCGATGCGTTGGTGCTCACGTTGAATCTCAAACAAGGGACTGTGCTCGCACGAGAACAATGACACAATGCCGGAAACACTCAGCCCTGAGACGCAGAGGGGACATCTTTGTTCTCGCCACATTCACCGTTGCGAGCATTTGCACAGGCCAGCAAATCATGGTCAATCGGATTGAATCGATGCCCAACAGGCCCTTCCCCTACTTAATGAGGGACTGGAAGAGAGTCGCCCAGGGTTATGATTCGCTCGTGTTCAATCCCAATTTGAGCGGAACACACTTGCCGCTCGTGTCGTTGAGCCAGGGCTTTGGTCTCTCCAGCTACGTGGGTCGGCCGTCGTCCGAATCACGGGAGGCAATCAACTGCCTTGCTGCCGTTGTCGGTGCAAGTCTTGTCGGGGTCGACAAGACCAACCAGTATGGTTCCAACTGGGTACTTCTGTGTCAAGATTGGTTCAATCGGAACCCTCAAGAAAGCGTCTATCTGAATAATCCCGGTGCAAGCAGCGGAAGCGACTGGTGGTATGATATGATGCCGAACGTGTTCTTCTATCAGCTCTATAGCATGTATCCGAATGTGGGCGACTTTCAGCATCAATTCACGACGGTTGCGGATCGGTGGCTGGCTGCACTGAAGGCTATGGGGGCCAGCACAGCGCCCTGGGGTCTCGCGAACGTCGACCATCGGGCGTGGTATCTCTCAACGATGACCCCGAACAACGCCAGCGTGCATGAACCGGAAGCAGCAGGTGCGATCGCATGGATCCTCTACAACGCATTTGTTCAAACCGGCAATACGAAGTACAGGATCGGAGCCGAGCTGGCAATGGAATCCCTGCTCGTCTATCCTGTTGATGCGAATCCTTCGTATGAGCTCCAGTTGCCGTACGGTGCCTACATCGCGGCCCGTATGAATGCCGAACTGGGGACGACATACGATATCGCGAAAACTGTGGGCTGGTGTTTCTCCGACGGCAGCGACAATCCGAGGCTGTGGGGCGTTACGACTGGAAAATGGGGAGGATACGACTGCTCTGGACTTATTGGAGAAACGAGCGAGGCGACCGGTAATGGCTATCCGTTCATCATGAACACGTTTGAACAAGTAGGTGCTCTCGTCCCACTGGTCCGGTACGACGAACGTTATGCCCGGGCTATAGGTAAGTGGGTCCTGAATGCCGCGAATGCTGCACGTCTTTTCTATACAAATTATCTGCCCGATCAGAATCAAGACGGTACCGACTGGTCTCATCAATACGATCCCCAGTCCTATATTGCTCATGAGGCGATGCGCCAATATAAGCAAACAAATAGTGCTGTCACTCCTTTTGCGACGGGGGATGCCATTCAGAATGGTAATCCAACCAACTTCGCTCTATACGGTTCTTCCCACGTCGGCATCTTCGGGGGCATCATCGACACCACGAACGTGCCTATGATCTTGCGACTCGACGTTCTGAAGACCGACTACTTTCACAGTGCAGCATATCCAACATATCTCTATTTCAACCCGGATTCGGTACAGCACGCCGTCAATTTCGATGCCGGATCCGGCCAGCATGACTTATACGATGCTGTGTCTCATTTGTTCATCAAGCAGAACGTCACCGGGGTGATCTCGCTGCCGATCAACGCGAAGAGCGCCGTGCTCGTCGTGAACGCGCCTGCGGGGGGGAAGACGACGTTCGATCTGAACAAGATGCTCATCGACAGCGTGGTCGTCGATTATCATTCAGATCAGGAGGTGACGAACTATCCGCCAAGGATCAAGAGCCTTGCGCCCGACAGCACCACCGTCCTCACCAAAGATTCGGTCCACATTTATTGCACTGCCACGGACAAGGACAATGACAATCTTACGTATACGTGGAGTGGTTCAGGTGGGTCTGCTCTTGGCGGTGGATCCGTGGTCACATGGCTCGCTCCGGATTCCGTCGGAACCTACATCGTGACGTGCACAGTCAGTGATGTGCACGGAGCACAGGCCGTCGCGGCCGACACACTCACCGTCGTACAATCAGTCAATCATCCGCCTGTGATTCAGAAAATGAAAGCTGTGTCGAGGAAGATCAACATCGGTGGGACAAGCCTCATCAGTTGTCTTGCCGTTGATCTGGACAGCAACGATTTGACATACCGCTGGTCGGCGGCGAGCGGTTCGCTCAATGGGAGCGGCCCCGCTCTATCGTGGCAAGCGCCAACGATCGAAGGCAACTATTATGTCGTTTGCGTGGTGGACGACGGTCAGGGCGTGACCACGACGGATAGCATTGGATTGGAGGTGAGAGATTTCTCCAAGGCACAGACGGGTGCTCTGGTGGCATTTTACCCTTTCAACGGAGACGCGAATGACGCGAGCGGGCACGGCCATAATGGCACTGTCAACAATGCGCGGCTTGTTAGTGATCGCTTCGGACATCCGAACAATGCGTATTCTTTCAACGGAACCACGAGTTCTATCGTTGTGCCCAATGATACTGGGCTGAATTTCCAGAACTCGATCTCAGTGAACTTCTGGATGAAGGTAGGTGCGTTCTACCCCACTCGCGAGCAGTATCCCATCTCCCACGGAAATTGGCAGAGCCGGTGGAAATTTTCAATCACGCCGATCACCAACACGCTTCGATGGACAGTGAAAAACACGAAGGAGCAGGTCGAGGATCTGGATTCCGAAACCCATCTTGTCGTTGACAGTCTCTATAACGTGACGGGGGTCTACAGCGGGTCTGACTTCGAGATCTATCTGAACGGCCAGCTGGATGCCTTCACATCGTTTTCCGGCCTGATCAATGACACGACGTGCGATCTGACAATCGGTCAGGACCTGCCTCACGACAATCAGTACAACTTCAACGGCATACTGGACGATATCCGGATCTACGATTATGCACTCTCGGTCCAAGAGATCGCAAGTCTCTATGGCGTGAGCACCGCCGTCACGGTGACAAATGATCCTGGAAGTCTCAGGAGTTTCGTTCTTTACCAAAACTATCCGAATCCATTCAATCCGACTACAGCTATTAGCTATCAGCTGGCAGCTACTAGCTCCGTTACACTCGGGGTGTATGACGTGCTTGGGAGGGAAGTCAAAACTCTCGTCCACGGTGTCGGACAGCCCGGAGTCTATTCTGTGCAGTGGGATGGAACGAATGAGCGGGGTGATGCGGCGTCGTCTGGTATCTACCTCTATCAATTGCGTACCGGAAACTTCGTGATGACCAAAAAGATGCTCCTCATAAAGTGAAGGACGATGAAAAGCGTTGATCTCAACGGCGCGTGGCGATTCAAGGCAGTTGCGTCAAAGACGATTCTCCTAACCGATCGCGCTGATGTGCAGGAGTGGATGGAAGCTTCCGTGCCCGGGACGGTGCACACAGACCTCATGGCGGCTGGCCGCATACCTGATCCGTTCGTTCGCATGAATGAACTCGACGTGCAATGGGTAGATTCTCAGCGATGGCTCTACCGGAGGGAGTTCGAAGTAGATCGTGCTCTTCTTGACGAGGACGCGGTATATCTGGTTGCCGAAGGACTCGACACTTATGCGCGGGTGACGCTCAACGGACGCATCGTCGGCCAGACGGCTGACATGTTCGTGGAGCATCGCTTCGGCGTGAAGCGTTTCTTGAAGGTGGGAAAGAATGTGCTCGAAGTGTTATTTGACTATCCGGTGATTCGTTCCCAACAACTCCAGCAGCAGTACGGCGCATTGAAGGTTGCTCGCGAACCGCATCGTGTCTACGCGCGCAAAGCACAGTATTCATTCGGCTGGGACTGGGGGCCGAAGCTCGCAACTTCAGGCATTTGGCGAGACATCTATCTGGAAGCAGTCTCCGGTTGTCGAATCGCCAGCGTGTTCGCTCGAGCGGAAAAGATCACGAAGAAGAATGCCATGGTTCGTGTCACCATTGAGCTTGAACGAAGCACCAAATATTCTGTTGATGTGACGTTGGAAATCCAGGGCGAGGGATTTGGACACAGACAATGCTTTGCCATGCGCGGCAACACGAAATCGCTCGTCATAAGTGTTCCAAAGCCCCGATTGTGGTGGCCGAACGGATACGGAGATCAACCCCTCTATCAGCTTCGTGTGACAGCATCAGTCAATGGGGTAGAATGCGACGCAAAGGTCACATCGTTCGGGATTCGGACGGTACGGCTGCTCCAGGAGAAGGATGAAGAAGGACGTTCGTTTATCATCGAAGTCAACGGAGTGAAGATCTACTGCAAGGGGGCCGACTGGATTCCGTGCGATAACTTCATTCCGCGGATTCGTCCGTCAACGTATGAACGGCTGCTTACGCTTGCGCGGGATGCGCACATGAACATGATACGTGTCTGGGGAGGGGGCATTTATGAGCAGGATGTTTTCTATGAGCTCTGTGACCGGTTGGGAATGATGGTGTGGCAGGATTTCATGTTCGCGTGTGGAGAATACCCGGAGCAACCCTGGTTTCTTCGGTTAGTGAAAGACGAAGCTGCGAAAGCTATCACGCGCCTGCGCAATCATCCATCGGTCACCATTTGGTGCGGCAATAACGAGTGCGAGTGGATCTTTTGTACTGAGAATCCCGGCAAAACGCCCGATGACATGACCGGCGCGCCGATCTTTCGTGACCTTCTTCCTTCACTTTGTCGCTCGCTTGACGGAACTCGCCCTTACTGGCGCAGCTCGCCATTTGGCAGCGGTTTTCCGAATGCCGAATCCAGCGGTAATCATCATCAGTGGGCTGTATGGGGTTTCTGGAAAGATTATAAGGAATACGAGAACGACAATGCACGATTCGTGACAGAGTTCGGTTTCCAGGCGCCCGCTCACCCGAGGACGTTTGAATCGGTGACCATTCCTTCCGACCGTACTCCCCAGAGTACGGTGTTCGAACACCATAACAAGCTGCCAGAGGGCACGGAGCGGCTCTTTCGGTTCCAGGCTGCTCATCACACGGTGGGAACGGAGTTCGATGACTTCATCTATAAGGGACAACTGGTTCAAGCTGAAGCGTTGAAGACTGCGGTGGAGCATTGGCGCCGCCGCAAATTCAATACTGCCGGGTCCCTGTTCTGGCAGCTCAACGATTGCTGGCCTGTGAGCAGTTGGGCGGTCATCGACAGCGCACTGCGCCCCAAGACCGCTTACTACTACGCAAAGAAGTTCTTTGCACCGATCCTTGTAAGCTTCAAGAAGCGGGAAGACGGCCTGGAAGTGTGGGTAACGAACGATCTCCTTTCGCCGGTCGTCGGCGAGCTCGAGGTCAGCCTCCGTTCGTTCGATGGAGCGGTAGCCTGGTCGAAGAGATCGCAAGCAGTCATTGCCCGTAACGCGTCGAGAGCAGTGGTTCGTATCAGCGTTCCAGAGTACGATCAGTCTGACTCCAGCCAATCGTACCTGCTGGCACAATTCATGGTGGGAGGAGAAGTTCGCTCGGAGAACAGGTTCTTTCTTTGTGAACCGAAGCATATGCGGAGGCAAACGCCGAGCATAACAACAGAGTTGGACAAGGTGGGGCGCAATACCTATTCGATGACCATCAGCTCGACAACGTTTCTCAAAGGCGCATGCATAGAAATTGAAGGAGAAGATGTTGAGGTAGACGATAATTGCTTTGATGTAGATGCAGGAATATCAAAGAGGGTCCGGATTGCTTCCCAGTGTCCCGAGGAATTGTTCAGAAAGAGGATCACACTTCGCTCGCTGTGGAGTCGAATCGCATAGGCGAACCAGGATGTCATCAACCATTCGACAAGGGGGTACGTATAAATGAACTCGTCAGAGCTGCAAGCGCGGCGGCAGGGTATATCCATTACACCGGATAAGACACGGGTTCTCCTCAGGCCGTTTATTCCCGGCAGTGCGGACAGAATGAAGAACATCCTTGGACGGATCATGGAACTCTCTGATGCAGAAACCCAGCGAGTCTTCGAGGGTGTTCTGGGAGAATTCCACGACCGCCATCGAGACGTCAAGGGCTTCTTTGAGTGGCGGTTCAATCAAGTGAAACCGTTGCTGCCGTCAAAGTTCAAGCCGTCGGAGACAAAGCGTCTTCTGATAGGCTCTTACTTCACCTGCGAGTATTCCCTCGAAGCGGCAGCACTTTTCAATCCATCAATCGTTCCTCATCCCGATCAAAGCGGGGTGGAGGCCGGCTCAATCCGGTTTGTCATGAGTCTGCGCGCAACGGGAGAGGGGCACATCTCGTCCATTGAGTTTCGTACAGGCACGATCAACAAGCTGGGCGTAGTGACGGTCGATTCACCCAGTCGCTATGTCTCATCTCCGGAAGAATATCCTGACCCTGTGTACGCAAAGCCCGAGTTTGCGAAAGAGCTTCACGAACAGGCGTGCCTGACGTCGGCGACGAAGGCAATCCTCCGTCCCCTGCCCGGGAAGTTCAAGCGATCACATCTTGTGACACAGATCGCACGATTCAGAAAGAGCCACAGAAAACTGGCCAGCGTCCAGAGCCGTTCGATTGAACACGCCGAAGCGTTGGCTGACCTAAACTACGAAATCAAGTTCTCGAAAACACATCAACTCTCGGAACGGGCAATCTTCCCGGTTTCCTCCTCGGAAAGGAATGGCATAGAGGACGCGCGCTTTGTGAAATTCACTGATGAGGGCAGAACTGTGACCTACTATTCCACGTACACCGCCTACAACGGCAAAGAGATCAAGTCTCAGTTGATAGAAACAATCGACTTCGCGCATTTTCGGATCCGGTCACTCAGCGGAGACGCCGCGAAAAACAAAGGAATGGCATTGTTCCCGAGAAGAATTGGCGGACAATTCGCGATGGTAACAAGGCATGACGGCGAGAACCTCTACATTGCAATGTCAGACGATGTTTCTCGATGGAACAAGCCGGTCAAGTTACTGATTCCGACCTACGCCTGGGAATTCATTCAAGTTGGCAACTGTGGTTCACCTGTAGAAACGGAAAAAGGATGGCTTCTTCTCACACACGGTGTCGGTCCCATGAGGAAGTACTGTATTGGCGTCGTCTTGCTCGATCGGGACAATCCCGCTAAGGTTATTGGACAGCTCCCGGAGCCGTTGATTGCCCCGGATGAATCTGAGCGGGAAGGCTACGTTCCGAATGTGGTCTACACATGCGGTGCGATGATGCATAATCGCACGTTGATCATTCCGTACGCAATGTCGGACACTGCGATACGCATCGCAAGTGTCGATATCGATGATCTTCTGAGGAAAATGCAGTAGAAGGATTTGAGAGAACCTCGTTGTGATTCGTACTTGGGTCAATATCCTACCAATCGTGGATTGCGTGCACGTCTGCCACATCCAGTGCGAAACCCAGCTTTCCTCGGCCGCCCAATCGTACGCCGCGTCGGACCAAGATGCTGATCAACAGTGAGGCCGGCGTGCAGGCGCTCACATTCCGGAAGGATCTCTATGATGCGATGAACTTCAGCACCTTTGCCCTCGCCCACGATTTGGGCTTCGCCTCGCAGAAACTGGCAATGGTGATGGACGGTCCGTGGAATTTCCCTCGTTATCGTGAGATGAAAGATATCGATTGCGCTGTCGCCCCACTACCGGCAGGTCCGGCGGGACGAGCGACCTACCTTGCCGGCGAGCAGCTTGCCATCTTTCGGCAAAGCAAGCACCCACGGGAAGCGTGGACGTTCGTGAGATGGATCCTGGAGCCGCGGATTCAAGCGATGTTCTCAATGAGGTCAGGATATCTTCCGGTTCGTCTATCGGTTCTTGAACTGGAGGAGTACCGGGAGTTCCTTAAGAAGAATCCTACACTGAAAGTGTTTGTCGAGCAGATGACGTTCGGCCGCGCGAGGCGGACCCCCGACTACCACCGCGTGGAAATCAATCGCGCAGTTGCCAAGGCAATCGAGAAGACTATGCTCGGTCGAGAAAACCCACAGTGCGCACTAGGCGAGGCTGCGGCGAAAGCGAATGAGCTCCTGAGGTTGGATCCGAAAAGACCGTCACAATGAAGATGATGAAAGCGATACGGCTGTACGGCCCAAGAGATCTTCGGTTGGATGAGGTCCCTTGTCCGGGTACACCTGCTGAAGGCGAAGTTCTTCTTCGTGTGAGGGCTGTCGGCATCTGTGGCAGCGATCTGCACACGTATCAACACGCTCATATCGGTGACACGATTTGTGCTTCTCCGTTCATTGTAGGGCACGAGTTCTCTGGTGTTGTCGAAGAGGCGGGGCCAGGCGCGATGAGTGGAGATGAACAGGGGTTGCGACCTGGAGTTCGGGTGGCGGTTGATCCGGCACAGCCATGTGGTGTCTGTGAACTGTGCAGAGAGGGACATCCGAATCTCTGTTCGCATCTGCGATTCCTTGGCCTCTATCCCTGTGACGGATCCCTCTGCGAATGGATTCGAGTTCCGGCTCGCAGCTGTTTTCCCGTTCCTGATGTCATTGACGACGAGGAGGCTGCCCTCTTGGAGCCTCTCGGAGTCGCACTTCACGGCGTTACGCTCTCCCACATCAAGCCTGCTCAGAGTGCTGCCATCATTGGCACGGGGCCGATCGGTTTGTGTATTCTGCAAGTGCTGAAAGAAGCAGGGGTTGATCCCGTGTTTGTCATCGAGAGGCTCCAGTGGCGCTTGAAGCTTGCGGAGCGATTTGGCGCAAGAGTGGTGAGCAGCATAGATGAAGAAGCAGTCCAGGGAGTGTTGGATGAAACAGGAGGCCGCGGTGTCGACGTCGCGTTTGAGGCTGCGTGGAGCGGCGTTTCCGTTCAACACTGCTCGGAGATGGTTCGTCCGGGTGGGAAGCTCATCGTAGTCGGAATCTCGAAGGATGATACGCTTTCGTTGCAACACTCAACTGCGCGGAGAAAGGGACTGACAATCCTGATGGTTTGCAGAATGAAACACACCTATCCGCATGCGCTGAACCTTGTCTTACGCAAAGCTGTTAACCTGAAGACCATGGTCAGTCATCGATTTCAACCAGAGGAAGTCCCGGAAGCCTTCGCCTTGAACGCCGCGTATGGTAACGGCGTCGTGAAAGTCATCATTCTCATCTAATTTGGATCGCCAGAAGCTGTGCGCTGAAAGCCTGTGTGATGAGTTTTTCCTATTCAAAACCAAGAAATTATTTGCAACCTCATTGAGTCCTAAAGGAGGGGTGACAAGTGGCAAGCGTTCGACTTGACAAAGTACGCAAAGTGTTTGACGGCGGTGTAACAGCCGTGCATGAAATGACGCTTGAAATCCCAGACAAGGAGTTTGTCGTGTTGGTTGGTCCGTCGGGCTGCGGGAAGTCAACAGCGCTAAGAATGATTGCAGGTCTGGAAGAGGTCACGTCGGGGGATATCTTCATTGATGGGGAGCGCGTAAACGAGGTGGCGCCGAAGGACCGAGATATCGCGATGGTCTTTCAGAACTATGCTCTTTATCCGCACATGACCGTCTATGAGAACCTCGCGTTCGGCTTGAAGCTTCGGCACTTCCGCAAGAGTGAAATCATACGTCGTGTCAATGAGGCGGCAGCCGTTCTCCAGATTGAAGAACTGTTGAAGAGAAAACCGAAAGCGCTTTCCGGGGGACAGCGACAGCGTGTGGCCGTGGGGCGAGCGATCGTGCGAAAGCCAAAGGTGTTCCTGTTCGATGAGCCGCTGAGTAACCTCGATGCGAAGCTTCGCGTGCAGATGCGTACGGAGATCTCCAGGCTTCATCGGCGACTGGAAACGACGATGATCTACGTAACGCACGATCAGATCGAGGCAATGACGATGGGGACAAAAATTGTGTTGATGAAAGATGGGTACGTGCAGCAAATCGATTCGCCGTTAGGAATCTACGATTGTCCGGCAAACAAGTTTGTCGCAGGGTTTGTCGGGAGCCCAGCGATGAACTTCTTTGACGGGACTCTCGAACGGGGAGAGACGCTGACGTTTGTCGAGACGGGGGGAGGGGTGAAACTGCCCCTGGTTGGAGAGGATGCTGTGGCGCTCGAGCACTTAACGGGAAAAGAGATCACGTTGGGCTTGCGGCCAGAACATCTCTCATATGACAGCCGACAGACTGCGCGTGGAGTCGTTTGCCGCGTGAACATTGAACTTGTAGAGCCGCTGGGGAATGAGATGTTTGTCCACTTTTCCACGGGTGCGAAAGGGACACATTACATTGCCCGCGGTGCGATGAATGAGAACATCAAAGTCGGTGACTCACTGGACCTCGTCTTCGACACATCAAAGGTTCACCTCTTCGAAGCAGGGTCAGGTAGAAAACTTGGGCGTGATCGGACCGGCTAGTCTGGCCGACATTGTAACATGACGCGCCTTCATTTGAAGCTTTGCCGTCAGAGTGGCGACTCGAAAACGCACTGATAAGTTCTGACTGCTGTTTCTTTTTGTAGGAGGTGGTCGAGTTCTGGGGTGACAGCGGGGATTCGACGGACGGCGACCAGAACCTCGTTTCGCTAGCGGTCGCCTTCTGCTCTCGATCTCTTGGATTCCGCACGCTGGCCGAGTGACCGGAAGAGTCTGAAGATGATACTACAGTAGATTCTGACTTAGGAGCAAACAAACGATTGCTGAAACCGAACAGCTTCCGCGACTCGCTACCAAGGAACCGTAGTTGGCTTAGGGTTCGTTGACCGGCAAGCAAGAAAAATCTCTCAAGAATAGAATCCTCTTGGGTACCGGAAGCGGATGCTTCGGCTTCTCCAATGAGAAAACAGCAAGACCTGAGAAGAAGAAGTATCAGACGGGCCCTTGGGATCGAGGTGTAGAAACAGAAAAAGGTTCTGGCAATCAGAACCCTCCCTGGTGCGCGCAGGAACTTTACACAACCCAAACCTGAATTTACAGGGCCTCAGAGTGCCCGGAACCCCGACTGAAAACGTCGGGGCAAGCAGGACTGGCAGGTACTGTTCAGTTGAGACACGAAACAGAAAAGCCACCCCAAAGATCGTGGTGGCTTTCTGATTTCGTGCCCGGAACAGGACTTGAACCTGCACGACCTTGCGGCCACTAGCTCCTGAAGCTAGCGCGTCTGCCAGTTTCGCCATCCGGGCGTTAGACTATTCTTCCGGTATATTTCTGTGTCGTGTTTCCGCTGAAATTCTCTTGAGAAACTCCTTGCCAGATCCTGATTTCAAATATACTTCTCGTCTTCTGGCTTCTCCCCGGGTCTCGAATCTCTCCAGGAGAATCAACCTGAAGGGGCGATAAGGTCTTGTGGTTTTCTCTCTTCCTTCATCGTGCTGTCGGATGCGCCTCTCCACAGCTGATGAGAGACCGACGTAAATATAGTTACGGAAAACGCTTTTCAAAGCGTAAACGGACCACTTCATAGAGTCAACCTGAAGCTAGCGTGCCTGCCTGCCGGCAGGCAGGTCTGCCAGTTTCGCCATCCGGGCATCGCGAGTTACTGACGAGAATCCCCGCTTCATCAGCGGGGACAATTTGAATATACGAACAACGTCACGCATTTTCAACCGCTGCAGTATTCCGATGAACGTTTGCCTTAGCGCAATGAGTGCATACTCCGCTATTCGTCTATGTCCAGTTCCTGCTTCAACTTACCTTGCTTGTCGGGGCTTTTCTGGATATATTGGGTCGGAATTCCAGTCTGAGAAAGAGGTACAGTTTTGGTATCGTTCACGCAAAGCCGACTTCAATCGCTTTTTGACCGTTTTGAGGGAAAGCGAATAGCTGTCGTTGGCGACTTAATGCTGGATCGCTACTATTGGGGATCAGTGGCCCGGATCTCCCCGGAGGCTCCGGTTCCCGTCGTCGAGGTGGAGTCCGAGTCCGCAAGGCTAGGAGGGGCTGCAAACGTCGCCAACAACATTGCCTCGCTGGGCGGCGTACCACTGATGATAGGAGTGATTGGGCAGGATGATGCCGGCCAGGCGCTTCGATCGATTATCAAAGAAAGTGGCCTCCCCATCGACGGTGTCCTTGTTGATGCCTCAAGGCCGACAACCGTGAAAACCCGAGTCATTGCCCACCACCAGCACGTGGTGCGTGTTGACAAAGAGGTGAAAGAGGATATCGGGGAAGGAATCCAAGAGAAGATTCTCCATGTCCTGAAGCATCATATCGATGGGCTCGATGCCGTTATCATCGAAGACTACAACAAAGGGGTTGTTGTCAAGAGCCTTATCCGAGAACTTGTTGAGT